>Ga0192242_10333_pt1 | contig 19424 bp, 20 predicted proteins | sample Koala_Koa27_J3_FD_131235 | JGI IMG/M metagenome (GOLD analysis project Ga0192242, IMG submission 131235) | Enriched cells from koala feces incubated with labeled cellulose particles, San Francisco Zoo, California, United States - Koala_Koa2-7_J3 ...
CGACCACCACGACGTATCGGGCACCGACTCCCCCTACCGGGAGACGGCGAACATCAAAGACGGCAGCAACATTATGGCCGACATGGCGACGCTCTGCTACGCCGGCAACGCCGCGCGCGGCATGAGCCTCGTCGCGCTCCACAACGGCGGCGGAGTGGGAATAGGAAGGGCGATCAACGGCGGCTTCGGCCTCGTGCTCGACGGCTCCTACCGTGTCGACGAAACGATAAAGAGCGCGATGAACTGGGACGTGATGAGCGGCGTCGCCAGACGCGCCTGGGCGAGGAACGACGGCGCGCTTGAGGTCTCGGCCTCCTTCAACGGCAGCCGCACGGGACAGCATATCACTCTGCCCTATCTCGCGGACGAAGCGTTTCTTACGGAGCTTGTGACAAAACACTGAGATACATCGGCGGGGGCCGGGCTCACATAGCGGAGCCCGGCTCCTCCTTATATCGCGCCCGTTACGGCGAAGCCGCGGCGGACAGCCGTAGACGATGAGAAAATAGCTTTTGAGAGGTGATGTGACAGCGTGGCGAATAGAAATTATTACGCGGAAAACCTGCATTCGGAGCGGCTGCGTCAGGTATACGAGACGGAGCTGCCGCGGGTCGCCGAATATCTGGAAAGAGAGATAGGCTTCGTGCACAACCGTCTGAAAAAGAGTGACTGCGTCCTTGAAATCGCCGCCGGATATGGCCGGATCATGAGGGAGATCGCGCCCGGCGTCAAAAGCGTGACCGGCATCGATATTTCGGAGAAAAACGTCGCCTACGGAAAAAACTATCTCAAAGATGTAAAGAACGCCGAACTTCTGGTTATGGACGCGCACCGCCTTGATATGCCGGAGCGTTTCGACGCCATATTATGTCTGCAGAACGGGCTGTCCTCCGTAAAGGCCGACGACCCGGAGGCTTTCGTCATAAAGACGCTGAAATCCCTGAAAAATGGCGGAACCGCCCTTTTCAGCACCTACCATCCAAAATTCTGGGAAGGCAGGCTGGCGTGGTTCAGGGAGCAGGCCGCCAAGGGTCTGCTCGGCGAACTGGATATGGAAAAGACGAAAGAGGGCGTCATCGTCTGCAAAGACGGCTTCCGCGCGACGACCCACCGGCGCGAAAGACTTGAAATGATCGGACGCGCGGCGGGATACGAGTGGCAAATATTTGAGGTGGACGATTCGAGTCTGTTTCTGGCGATCAAAAAATAATATCCAAGTGATACATCGTGAAGGAGGGTATTCGCCATGTTCATGGTCATCACAAAATATGTCAAAGATATCGAAGAGGTAGACCGCTGGCTGCCGGCGCACTCCGCCTTTCTCGACAGGTATTACGCGCATAAGAAGATCATCTTCTCCGGACGCCGGAATCCGCGCACCGGCGGCGCGATACTTTTCAGCGTAGATGAGAGAGCCGAGCTGGATGCCATACTCGCGGAGGACCCCTTCAGAACAAACGGCGTAACGGAATGCGAGGTCTGCGAGATCATCCCAACAAAATACGACGAGGCTTTCGCCATATTCGCCGAGAGGCCATGAGACAGTAACTTTTCCTTTAAAGGAGGCGCGAAAGATGAACGGCGGAAAGCTATTCTCACTTGAGGGCAAAAACGCCTTTGTCACGGGCGGAGCGCGCGGCCTCGGCTTCGCGATGGCCTGCGGGCTCGCCGAGGCGGGCGCGGCGGTATTTTTTAACGCGAGGAGCGAAAAGTCCATCGCCGAAGGCCTGGCGGCCTACCGGCGCAGGGGCGTCGAGGCTCGGGGATATCCGTGCGACGTCACCGATGAAGAGGCTGTCGCGGCGCTTTTTTCCAATCTTTGCGGCGAATACGGCGCGATAGATATTCTTGTCAATAACGCCGGAATAATCAACCGCACGCCGATGACGGAGATGAGCGCGGAAGAGTTCCGTAGGGTAGTCGATACGGACCTCACAGGCCCCTTTATCGCCGCAAAGTCCATTGTCCCGCTAATGATCAAAAGGGGCGGCGGAAAGATAATCAATGTCTGCGGCATCATGAGCGAAGTCGGCAGGGAGACCGCGGCGGCGTACGCCTCCGCGAAGGGCGGCCTGAAGATGCTCACAAAAAATATCGCCGCGGAATATGGCGGCTGCAACATCCAGTGCAACGGCATCGGTCCCGGCTACATGGCGACCGCGCTGAACGAGTCGCTGCGAGAAAAGATGCCGGACGGTACGATAAATCCCTTCGACCGTTTCATCCGCGCCCAGACCCCCGCGGGACGCTGGGGCGACGCGGCGGAAGATTTGGTCGGACCGGTCGTCTTTCTGGCCTCCAAAGCCTCGGATTTTGTAAACGGTCAAATATTGTATGTGGACGGCGGCTTTCTGTCATACCTAGGGCGAAGCTGCTGATAGACTGCCGGCAAAAGGCGTACGGCGTCAATCGGATATATTTCGGAAATTTTAGAATCGTTATTATATATTTTATAAAATTAAGTTAATTAGACCTTTTATCAGTTGACATTTATAAATACGAGGCTTAAAATATGTACATCACCTAATCCTCCTTATTGAGGGGATGTTTTGTATATGGAATTGTTTATCGAATAGTTTCTGAACGGTTTGGGAGCCGGTGCCATGTATGCTCTCATAACGCTTGGCCTCGCTCTCATCTACGGGGTCATGAAGATTCTCCACGTCGCGCACGCCTCCGTCTACACCGCCGGAGCCTACATGGGGCTCTATATCTTCCTGTCGACGGGCAGCGTGCTGATCGCGGTGATTGTGAGTATGGCTTTTTGCTCGCTCCTCGGAGTGCTCATAGAGCGTTATATCTATTACCCGCTGCTGAAATACCCGCCATATGTGCCGCTGATAAGCAGCATCGCGCTGCTCATCGCGATCGAGGAGTTCTGCCGCTTCGTCGCGGGGCCCGAGGTACGCACCTTTCCCGCCGCGCTGCCCTTCCCCTCCGCGGTGATTTTCGGCGTGACCATCTCTTCCACGCTCATGGCCGTCTACTGTCTGACGGTGATAATCCTCATCGCGTTATGGCTGCTGATGACGAAGACCGAGCTCGGACTTGCCATGAGGGCGGTCGCGCAGGATATGGAGACGGCGGCCTCGCTCGGCGTCAACACCCAGCGCACGGTGGCGCTGACCTTCGTTATCGGCTCGGCGATCGCGGCGATCGCCGGTATCCTGATGGGCATCTATTACAATCAGGTCTATCCGATGATGGGCGAGGTCCCCGCCTACAAGATGCTGGCGCTGATCGTCGTGGGAGGCATGGGCTCGGTTCCCGGAGCGGTGCTCGCCTCGCTGCTGCTCGGTCTTGGCGAGACCTTCCTCATCGGCTACGCGAATATTCCTCTGCCGCGCGACGCGCTGGCATTCATCGCAATGATAATCATCCTCATGTGGAAGCCCACCGGGCTCCTCGGAAAACGGTAGGTGCGGCATCATGGACAGCTATGTACTGAACGTGGCGACACAGATAATAATACAGACGATCGCGGCCTACGGCCTTAACGTCATCGTCGGCAACGCCGGTCAGATATCTCTCGGCCACGCCGCCTTCGTCGGCATCGGAGCCTATTCCGCGGCGATGCTGACCACCGCCGCCGGGCTCACCTTCTGGCAGTCGCTGCCGATATCGGTGATCATCGTCGCGGCCGTCGGCCTGCTCTGCGGCCTGCCAAGCCTGCGCGTCAGAGAGGACTTCCTCGCCATCACAACGATCGGCATCAACTTCATCGTGGTGGCGATATTCCAGTACACCCCCGCGCTGGGCGGCGCTCTTGGCATCGGCGGCATTCCCCGCGCAAGGTTCTTCGGCACCGTGCTCAAAGCTCCGGGATATTTCGCGCTCTGCCTCGCCTTCCTTGTGCTGACGATGGCCGTCTGCCGGTTCTTCACCTGTTCGTGGAGCGGGCTCTCCTGTTTCGCGGTGCGCGAGGAGGAGACGGCGGCCTCCAGCATGGGAGTCTCTCCCGTACGCGCCAAGCTGACGGCCTTCGTCCTCGGCACGGCGCTCGCGGGGCTCTCCGGCGTGCTCTACGCGCACTATATGCGCTTCATCAGCGCGGACTCCTTCACCTTCCCATTTTCCGTAACGCTGCTTTCGATCGTCGTCGCCGGCGGCCTCGGCACCTTCTGGGGACCGTTGGTGGGAGCCGTCATTTTGGGAATCCTGCCGGAGGTCTTCAGACCCCTCGTCAACTACAGGATGTTCCTCTACGCCATGTTGCTCCTGTTGATGATACGCTTCATGCCGGGCGGCATCCTCGGCGGTTCTACGATGATGTCCCTGAAAAATCTGACGGCCGGCAGGAAAGGCCCGAAGGGGGGCGCCAAGGTTGAGTGAGGTCATTCTTGAGGTCAAAAATCTGTCGATAAATTTCGGCGGCCTTAAAGCGGTCGATAATGTGAGCTTTGAAATAAAACGCGGTGAGATACTAGGGCTTTTAGGACCCAACGGAGCCGGAAAAACGACCTGCTTCAATATGATATCCGGGGTCTATAAACCGACGGGCGGCGAGATACTCCTGAACGGCATGAAGACAAACGGATTTCCGCCGTACCGGATGGCGATGCTCGGCGTCAGACGGACCTTCCAGGTGGTAAAGCCCTTCAGCGGGCTCTCCGTCCTGGACAATGTGATTGTCGCTCTGGGAATGAAATACGGCAGCTTCCGCCTCTCGTGGAGATTCTGGAACACCGTGGAGAGCCGCCTGCGGGCGATGGAGGTATTACGGAGGGTCGGACTGGCGGACAAGGCTGAGCTCAAGGCCGCGCTGCTGCCCCTCGGCAACCTGCGCAAACTGGAGATCGCCAGAGCCCTCGCCCTTGAACCGAAGCTGCTGCTTCTTGACGAATGCTTCTCCGGCCTGCGCTACGAGGAGATAAAGGCCACGGAGGAGCTGATATTGAGAATCCGCGAAGACGGCGTCTCGGTACTGTTCATCGAGCACAACATGCGCGTGGCGATGGGCCTCTCCGACCGGATAGTGGTGCTCGACCACGGGCGCAAACTTGCGGAGGGACTGCCTGCCGAGATAAGCGCCGACCCGGCCGTTATCGAGGCATATCTTGGAAAGGGGGACTGCGCCGATGCTGCTGAGCGTCAGTGACCTGCGCGTCGCCTACGGCGATATTGAGGCGGTACACGGAATAAGTTTCGAGGTCGCGCAGGGCGAGCTTGTTTCGATAATCGGCGCGAACGGCGCCGGCAAAACGACGACGCTGCGCGCGCTGATGGGGCTCCAGCCGCTGCGTTCCGGCAAAATAATCTTTGAGGGCCGGGACATCACCAATCTGCCTGCGCACAAAAGATCGGCGCTCGGGATAAAGATCGTCCCCGAAAGGGCGCGCTGTTTCCCGCAGCTCTCCGTCTACGAAAACCTCAAGATGGGCGTCTACGGCATGCAGTCAAAGCTCACGGGAAAACTTGCGATGATCTACGAACTGTTTCCCATACTAAAGGAACGGGGCACGCAGCTCGCGAACACCCTTTCGGGCGGCGAGCAGCAGCAGCTTGCGATCGCCCGCGCCCTCGTATCCGACCCAAAGCTGCTATTTGTGGACGAGGTCTCCATGGGGCTGATGCCCAAGCTGACGGAGCAGGTATTCGAGGTACTGCGCTCGCTGAAGAAAGACCAAAATATAACGATACTGCTCGTGGAACAAAACGCCCTCGCCTCCCTGCGCATCTCCGGCAGGGGATATGTGCTGGAGACGGGACAGATAAACATATCGGGTTCAAGCGCCGAACTCCTCGCCGACAGGCGGGTGAGAGAGGCGTATCTAGGCGCATAAAAAAACAGGAGGTAGTGGTATCATGAAAAAAAGTTTCAGCGTTTTAATTGCGGCGCTCGCTCTCGCACTCGTCGTCTTTACCGGCGGCGCGATGGCGGCGGATACGATCAAGGTCGGCATGCTCGCCCCTCTCACCGGCTTCGCCGCGGCTGACGGATTCAGCGTCTACGAGTCCGTGAAAATCGCCGTTGACAAAGTAAACAAAGAGGGCGGGCTGCTCGGCAAAAAGGTCGAACTTGTCTGCTACGACGACGCGGCCGACCCGAAACAGTCCGTGCCGCTGGCGAACAAGCTCATCGGTCAGGACGGCGTCGTCGCCTTTGTCGCGGGCTCGTACAGTCTTCCGACAAGAGCGGTCTCCACGATATTCAACGACGAAGAGATTCCGCTCGTCTCGGCCTATGCCCTGCACCCCGATATCACAAAGGGCGACTACACCTTCCGTAACGGATTCCTCGGCACGGTAGAGGGCAAAGGTGCGGCGTACACGGCGGTCAAACTCCTTAAGGCGAAAAAAATCGCCCTCATCGTCAGCGACAACGACTTCGGCACGACCCTCGCCCAAGGCTTCGACGAATATCTCGCAAAGCACCCGGAGGCAAAGATAGTGTCACAGCAGAAGTATCCGATGAGCGAGAAGGATTTCAAGCCTTATCTTTCCAAGATGAAGGCGGCCAATCCCGACGTAGTATTCTTCAGCGGCTACTACTTCCAGGTGGGACCGGCAATGAAACAGGCGCAGGAGATGGGCATTAAAGTGCAGTTCATCGGAGAAGAGGGCGCCGACTCCCCGAAGACCACGGAGATAGCGGGCAAGGCCGCCGAGGGGCTCATCATCGTGACCAACCTCAACCGCGACGACAAACGCAAAGAGGTGCAGGAGTTCCTCACCACGTACCGCAAGCTCCATAAGATAGAACCCGACATGGTTGGAGCCTCGGCATATGACGCCTTTATGCTGCTCGCGAACGCCATCAAGCAGGCCAAGACGACCGACGGTCCCGCGGTAGCTAAAGCCCTCGCGGCGACGAAAAACTACGACGGCCTCACCGGACTGATCAGCGGCTTCACACCCGAGGGCGAAGTCGTCAAGCCGGTACAGATACAGATAGTTAAGGACGGAAAGTTCCACTACTACGGAGTGGTAACCGATAAGGATATCGTAACGCCCAGCAAGTAGAAAAAGCCGTAAAGAAACTGCCCTTCTGATAGCTGCTGATCACTTTGGCAGCAGGCAAAACCAGGGTGGCCATTCACAGAATGAAAAGCAAAACGGAGATATCATCTAAACGGTGATATCTCCGTTCATTTTTTGAGAGAAAAACCTGGCTTAGTATATAATGGCTGCAATGTACTCTTCGGTGGCGAAGCTCAATATCACCGGCTGCGACCGCCAAAGATGAGAGAGAGCGAAACCGGGCCTGTGCCGTAAAGGCCGCCGCATAACAGAAAACGCGGAGCGTTTTACGGTCAGACAACCGGCCAGTTTCCAGATGCGGATAGATTGTGAGGTGCAAACGGGATGGCCTTAAACAATAATGAGATAACGGCGGACGACGGCAGATGGAAAAAGGAGATATTCCTCTTTCTTATCAGCCAGAACCTATCTATGTTCGGCTCCTCCGTGGTCGGCTTCAGCATTATCTGGTATATAACGCTCAAAACCTCCTCCGGCAGCTGGATAACGATATCGACGATCGCGGCGCTGACACCGCAGATATTTATCTCACTATGGGCAGGCGTTGTCGCCGACAGATACAGCCGAAAGATGATCATCATGCTTTCAGACGGATTCACAGCGCTCGCGACCCTCGCGGCCTTCGCCGCCTTTCACGCTGGTTTCGAAAGCCTGACGCTGCTTATCGCGGTCTCGTTTCTCCGCTCTATCGGCGGCGGCTTTCAGTCGCCCGCGGTCAACGCCCTCTACCCGCAAATAGTCCCGGCGGACCAGCTGGTGAGAATAAACGGCATCAACCAGACGCTGAACAACATCCTGCTGCTTATCTCCCCCGCCGCCGGAGGCTTCATTCTCGGTACGATGGGAATAAAATGGACCTTCCTCATAGACGTGAGCACCGCCCTCCTGGCTATCATCATTATGGCTGCGATCAGGGTAAAAGCGCGGCAGCGGAAAATAGCTTCTAATGAAAGCATCATCGCCGAACTGAAAAGCGGCGTCCGCTACATGCTGGACAACCCGCTTTTGAAGACGATCACGATCTGCTATGCAGTCAGCTTCATACTCATCACCCCCGCTGCCTTCCTCTCGCCGCTTATGGTGGCGAGGAACTTTGGCGGCGAGGTCTGGCGGCTCACCGCCAATGAAATGTTCTGGACCGCCGGTTCTCTGCTCGGCGGCGCCTATATCGCCTGGAGGGGCGATTTCCACGACAAGGTGACGGTGATCGCCGTTTCGCTCGCGGGCTTTGGCATAATTTTCACATTTATGGGGCTCACAAAAATATTCTGGGTATTCCTGGCTCTGGACTGCGTCGCGGGGATATTCCTCCCCTTTATGATCACGGCACAGACGGTGCTGATACAGACAAACACCGACGAGAGCTACATGGGGCGCGTCTTTTCCCTCCTGCAGTTCGTATCTCAGGGCGTCATGCCGCTGGCCATCCTCTGTTTCGGACCGCTAGGCGATCTGGTGGACATCCGGTATATCATCATCGTCTGCGGCCTGTTGGAGGCGCTGTGGGGAATCTGGTTCAAGCGGGCCGCCGGACGGGCCCAAAAGCTCGCCGCTTAAAGAAGCCAATATACAAAAGGGCCGCAGCGGATGACTGAATATCCGCTACGGCCCTTTTTTGATTCTGTTATATAACCTGCTCTTTAGTATATGACGAGCGCGCCGATCATTGCGGCGATGAATATCGGAATATTATAGTGCAGGAAGGTCGGCACACAGGTGTCCCATATATGGTTGTGCTGACCGTCGGCGTTCAGCCCCGAGGTGGGGCCAAGGGTCGAATCGGATGCGGGAGAACCGGCATCCCCCAGCGCTGCGGCAGCCGCGATAAGACAGGCGGTAGCGCCAACTGAAAAACCGAGCTGCGCCGCGAGCGGGCAGTATATCGCGGCAATGACGGGGATCGTACCAAAAGAGGTCCCGATACCAAGCGTGACGAGAAGTCCCACCGCCAGCATGAGGAAGGCGCCCCAGAAGCGGCTGCCGCCGACAATACCGACGACGCTTGATACAAGCGCGTCCACCGCTTTGGTTTCACGCAGAACATTTCCGTAGCCTGCCGCGATGAGCATGACGAAAGCGATGAGCCCCATTATCTCCAGCCCGCCCATAAAGGTGCTGTCAATATCCTTCCAGGGAATCGTGCGGGTAAGGATCATGACGATGATGGCGGCTAAAGCGCCGAGCGGCAGCGACCCGGTCATGAGCTGCGCGGCGAAAGCCACGACTATCGCGACAAAGGCGAGTACGTGAGTCCGCGTAAATTTCTCCTCCGGCAGATCCATATTTGCGCCGATGATCGGTTTATTCTCATAGACACGCGGCTTACCGTACGAAATGTGAAGCGCGATGAGAAGCCCGACGACCATACCTAAACCTATTATCCATGTATAGTGGAAGACGCCGGTCTTCGCCACTTCCATTCCGTTGCGTCCCATCTCGCTGGAAACTATCCCGTGGAAGATGAGCCCAAAACCGACGGGAAGCGCGATATATGGAGCTTTCAGACCGAAGGTGAGCGCGCAGGCCGCCGCGCGGCGGTCTATTTTAAGTTCATTGAAGAGCAGGAGAAGCGGCGGTATCAAAATTGGGATAAACGCGATGTGGACGGGAACCAGATTCTGCGACATACAGGCGATGACGACCAGAATATAGAGAAGGATATATTTTCGCCCCTTGACAACTTTCGCTATCTTCTTACAAGCGATAGAGGCAATACCTGTCTGGCCGATCGCGACGGCGAAAGTCCCGAGCAGGAAATAGGCAAGCGCGGTCTCGGCGTTGCCGCCCATACCGCCAATAAGCGTCCCCATCGTCTCGGAAATACCCATACCGGCGCTTAGTCCCGCAACAAGAGCCGCGATAAGAAGGGCAAGTACAATGTTAAGGTTAAGCAGACATAGCGCGATCATCACAACAACTGAAATAACAACTGGATTCGTTAAAATCATCATGCTTCCTCCCGTTTATTAGATTTATGTGTACCTCTGTTTTTGCTGACAAAGATAATATACCTTAACAACTTATTTTAGTCTATATCCAATTTTTACTTTTTATAAAGATATCAAATATGCAATGAATACCGCTAATAAAAGATATAATCGCACTATTTCATTATTTTTTAAAAAATTAAATTTTTAAAATTGTATATATTACGTAAAAATACTTATTTATAGTAATTATAGTAGCATAAAGATATTTTAGCTAAATAAATAGATGCATTAAAAATCATTCCCCGTAGTCACAAATTTTAGATTATAATTTCTCTAACCTGGTTGTTAAATCATCGACTGACTGGAGCAAGGGAGAGTGTGAAGTTTGGATCTAAGACAGCTCAGATATTTTCTCTGCATTGCCGAGAAAAAAAACTTCTCCGCCGCTGCACAAAAACTACACATGTCACAACCGCCGCTAAGCCGCTCAATAATGGTACTAGAGGAAGAAATCGGCGCACCGTTATTTATTCGCGAAAAAAATGGCCTTGTCCTTACCGATGCGGGAAAACTTCTTCAACTGAAGGGTATCGAACTCATTAACCTACACGAATATATCATGGCAGAACTCCGCTCCATTACGTTTTCTGGAAAAAATAAAATTGTGATAGGCTCAAATGACGCTTCAAACGCTCTCATTGTGCCGCAGTTTATAAAACTCTTTCATGAAAATTTTCACAACGCAGAGATTAACTCGTACAGCGGCACAGCTAACGAGATAACCAACCGCATACTGAGCGGAGAGATCGATATTGGTTTTCTTAGATGGCCTCTCTCTGGAATGGAGTTTTTTGATATGCATAAATTACATGAGGGAAGGTGGGTCGCGGCGCTTTCTGCCTCCCATCAGTTATTGAAGGAAGGGCTTAATGGTATATCTCTTGAAATCCTATCAAGTTATCCTCTTATTATGCCGTCGAGAGAGTCGCTCTACCTACCAATAGTTAAGGCCTTCACGGAAAAAGCTCTAACTCCTGACATTCAGTGTTATTACTTTGAACTTGAAAACGGTGTCATATTAGCTAAACAGGGAGTTGGAATCGCTATAATACCCAACTGTACCCAAAGAATGTTCCGGGATAACGACTACAAAATAATGGAGATAACAGATTTAAATGAGACAACTTTTTTTTCAGCTATAAAGCGCAAAGATGCAAATTTATCGCCCGTAGTAAATAAAAGCTGGGAGATAATAAAAAAACATAATTTCCGTATATAGCGTACAGCATAGGCGAAGGAACAAGGCAGACAAACCCTGTACCTTCGCCTTTAGATTCCATTTGCGACAGTCGTGATGATTATGCTAAAAGCTGCTCGGGCCAGACTGCCGAATATTGTTGCTTACTGCGCATACTTTTTCAGACATATCGGCCGTTTGCTAAACAACCCAGCTGCCAATCCACCACAGGCATGTCTACAATAACCAAAATCGGTTAAAAGTACGAACAATATGCCAGTTTTAAAAATGCCTAGCACATAGTAGCAGGTATTTTTGCCATCTTATACAAGACCTATCTGTTATTTACCCACGTTATAAACATATCTTGCCATCTCGAATGCCTCTGGTTCAATGACCTGTGGCTTTTGATAGTAGATATTACGTGAGACGGTAAGACCAAGCGTCTCATGAAGGTCGACCATCATTTCAAGCGTTTTAATCGATGCCACGTTGGCATCGATAATAGGGATATTTTTCAAATCCTCAGGAATAGTATATTGGCTGAAAAACGCTGAAACAACGGTGCATCCGTTAATTATTACGTCAGCCCCATCACTTACCATTTTTCTTGCCAATGTCACTGCTCGTTCGAAATTCTTTTCCGGAGATTGTGCGATTTCTTCAATTCCAAGCTGCACAGAATCTAAACCAACCATTTCAATATCAAGCTTATACTGTTTAAAAAGGTCATATGTCTGGGCATCAGCCCTTTTCGTGTCTGTGATAAACCCAAATTTCTGACCAAGCTGACGAGCTAAAAATACTGCCGGCACTGAACCACCAACAACAGGAATATCCACAACTTCACGCGCCTCTTTTACTCCGGGCTCAAAACAGCAAGAAACAAAAACACCGTCAAAACCTTCCTTTTCAGCATGGATTACACGCTCGACAACATCAGGGACCATAAGCATTTGAAAATACGCGTGGCGGATAAACGGTATGCCGCGTTTATTATGTTCCACTACTATTTCCGTACCTGATCGTTTTACCTTTTCACAAATGTCCTTAATTTTATCGTCATAGGTACCTACGCCAAAAGGATTGATTACTAAAAGCCTCATCGTCATTCCTCCTAATCTATATGTTTTTACTGTTTTTTCATTTTTGAGAGAGAATCAATGATCCTTTTTTGAAGATCAGGCGGAAATTCCTTAGGAATACTTGGCCATACTTTTTCTTGTACTTTTTTCCGCATGATATCCAGCTCTCCTGTGGTGAAAGTAACTATCTTTGTCCCATTTTCTCTAAGCTTTTTAATATACATATTATGTTCTTTAGCTACTTCATCCCAGCGTTTCTCTTCCATACTATCGGCTATCTTCGTAAGCGCATTACGATCTTCTTTGGACAAGCTATTCCAAATAGACTTATTAATCATAAACGGGAAAACTTCATAGAATATCTTTTGATCGCAATAGTATTTAATGAGATCGCGATACTGAGACCAATTTCCTTCTGGACCAGTTCCAATAACTCCATCAATCATTCCTGTTTGAAGAGCGGTGAAGATATCCCCAAAAGCAAGCGGCGTCGCCATATAACCAAGCGCCTCACCAGTCAATTCAGAAACTTTGAGTGGCATGACCCGTATTTTAAGATTTTTTTGCACATTAGGATCACCAGGGCTTTTAGGTTCCTTCGTGAATCCTATGCCGGAACAAAGAGCTGGCCATATCCCTAAAAGATGAATATCCTGTTTATCGAGGATTTCCGCAATTATTTTACGCGCTTCACCACCATCTTTATTATAAAGATACTCCAACTCCTCCCAGCTTGTTGCCAGATATGGCATAGTTGTCAATGCAAGTCTTTTATCTACCGTTGAAGATGGGCAACAAAGCATCATTTCCACATCACCGATGGAAAGTCTCTCTTGTACAACAGTATAATCTCCAAGTTGGCTAGCTGGGAATACAACTATATTAATCCTCCCATTAGTTACTTTCTTCACGTTATCTACAAAATATTTTGCATCATTGTCCAATGGTGTACCTGTTGGCCTCGTATGTGAAAGCTTCCAATCTTTCGCAAATATAGCCGTGGTCGATGAAACGAGCATTACAGCTACAGCAAGCATAACTAGTACCGATTTGATAGACTTTTTCATAATAAAATACCTCCTTCAATATGGTGTATTATTAGTACCCGAGTAGCCTCGGAAGGTACATCGACAATGGTTCCCAATATGTAGCTAAAAGAATCCCTGGTATATAAGCAAAACAAATCATCATTAGAATAGGTTTCAAAACCTCTGCAAAGGTGCAATCTCCTATTTTCATACCAAAATATAGGATACTCGCATACGGCGGAGTAATCCCTCCCATCGCCAGATTTGTGCCCATTATTGCGGCAAAATGTATAGGATCAATGCCGATGCTTTTCACTATCGGCAAAAGTAGTGGAGCGCAAAGCAGAATCCCCATCGTATCGCTCATCACCATTCCTACAAAAAGTAGGAATATGTTTATAAGCATGAGCAGGAAGAATTTATTCGTGGTCACGCCAAGTATTAGCGAGGCTAATTTTTCAGGTATCTGCATAAAAGCATAAACCTGGCCAAGCATTAGCCCACAAAAAATCATTCCCATCACCGCCCCGATGGACGTGGTAGAATCGCAAATTGATTTATAAAGAGTCCTGCCTTTTAGCCCTTTGTAAATAAAGAGCCCCACTGGCACAGCATAAACAGCTGATACGGCAGCCGCCTCGGTTGCTGTAAATACACCACCGTAAATTCCTCCAAGTATAATCACCGGCATCATCAAAGCTGGAAAAGCTGCTGCCGTTCGTGGTATAAATTCCTTCCTCTTTTGCTTTACCTCTTCTTTGGTCGGTAGAGAAATATTGACGTTTCTAACCACGTAGGCATTTATTATACACATTAGCAGGCATATAAACACTCCTGGGCCTAATGTTGAAAGAAAGCAGGCAAGTATTGAAGTTTCCGTAACCCATCCATAGAGAATCATATTGACGCTAGGAGGAATCAATAGCCCTAAAATAGAAGCTGCCGTAACAAGTGCGGTAGAGTACCCGCGGGAATATCCCATGGAAACCATTCTAGGAATCATTATTGGTCCAATAGCCGCTATGCCAGTATAACCGCTTCCTGAGATGGCTCCAATAACTGCGCAAGTTATCGCGCTGACAGCTCCAAGTGCACTCTTTGCCCTCCCCGTGAAAATTTCTATGAAATTCAGCAACTGCGTTGCTATGCCGCTAGATCCCATTAACGAACCGGAGAGGATAAACAATGGGCTAGCCAGCAATACTTGGCTGGTAATCTGCGGAATAGCCCAAAGCATCATACTCTTCATTGAGACATCTCCAAAAACAGCCATAAAAGCAAGGGCTCCACCAAAGCAATATGGCAGCGGAACACTGAGCATTAGCACAGCTAACATTATGCCTACACCAGCAAAGAAAACTCCCAGCATTTATATTTCCTCCTCTCTCATGTAAGAAGCAAAATCTTTATTAAGCAAGTGAGTAAGATTTTCTATAAGTTCAATAATCGTATACAACCACATTAATAAAAACCCTACGAACACGGCGCTTTCAACATATTCCATTGGAATAAACAACAACGGACTTTCTTTGCCCATTCGGAAACTATATTGAAGAAGCCAGAACGCCCAACGAAGCAGCCATCCTCCTACTATTACTGAAATAAAGTTGCGTATTATTTTAAATATACACATACCACGAGGGGTTTTTATATATAAAGTAGCAATACCACACTCTATGTGGCTTCTTCCAAGAGAGGCATTTGCCGACCCGATCATGTACAGCCATATTGTAGGCAACATCAAAAGTTCCTCTATCCCCATTAATGGCATGTGAAGACAATAGCGGAGGATAACTTGACAAAAAACAAGTAAAGTTACCGCTACTAACAGCACTGTTCCAAGGAGATCTTGAATACGCTTCATACCCTTAAGAAAATTTTCCAAAAAACTGATGTTAGACACTACAAACTCCCCCCTAAATATAGCGTTGGCAGGTTAAGTAAAAACAGGATGAGAACTTTTTCTTTTAATAACGATATTTAAAATCTGCATCTTTCGTCAAGGTTTTTATAGCCTAATGCCTAAGGAATACTAACTATACCGTCGTCCGCAACCTTTGCTTCCGCCATCACCTCAATACTCACGGCGACAGCCGGTATGCGGAATGTCGGCAACAATACCTCGTCAAGCGGGATGTTATAGGCACAGCTAAGCTCCTGGGCAATCAGCATACGGCAGGTACGTCCCTGGCAGGGGCCCATGCCGGCACGGGTCTCGCGCTTGATCTCATTTATCGTTGTGCATCCTGCTGCTATACACTCACGGATGCGCTCGACTGTGATATCTTCGCAGCGGCAGATGATCGTCTCATTGTTATTCGACATCTCGGTAACCTCCGACTTTGATATCGCGCACTTCCATAGAGAGACCCTTTGGCACTTCCAACGCTATCACGTTGGTCATGTTCTTTCTACCTCCGGATGTGATTCTGTTGACGTGGAACCAACCCAGCTCTTCTCCAGACCGGTCAAGTCCTACTACAAACTGCCCCGCCTTAGGCACAGGGACGTATTCGAATGGAATTTTTACAAGGGCAAAAGCGTCGCTGTAGCTCTGGTCAATGACAAAAATCGCCAGCCCAGGACAGTGTGTGATACACATAGAGCAGCCGGTACATTTTTCAAAATCCACCTCCGGCACGGAGTTAATGCCGCCGGACATCGAGATAGCCTTGCGTGCACAGGCGGCAACGCAGGGGTTACACGGTATCTCTTGAAAACATTCAACCATCGCCACAGGCCCTTTTACCAAACGCTCTGCGGAGGGACGCGCTTTTTCCAGATCCTCTTTAACAGGAATACCGGTCGAGATTAACATGGACTTTTCCTCCCTTTGATTCCATAGTTTCAATTCCCTGTCTAATCTTAGCCCCCATCGGGCCGGCACGGAGTTCGTCAAGTTCGCTCCTGGCTTTTTCTTTTAGTGCAGCGGCACGATCTGAACCGTATCCCAGACTTTCGGCGGCGGCATATCCGGCAAGTTTTCCCTCTACCATCGCTGAGGAGGCCTCCTCTATGCCGCTGACGTCTCCGGAGGCGTATATCCCTTTATGGGTCGTCTCCAGATTCCTGTCAGTTACCGGAACATGGCCGGATAGTTCCCTGACAAACTTCATTTCACACTCGGCCTGCCAGCAGAGCTCCGTCAACGGGCTCAAGCCTACGGCCAGGCAGATTACGTCGCATTTAACGTCTCTCACAGTACTAGGAATAGGCTGCCATTTCTCGTCTAGCCTGCATATCCGTGCCCCCTCCACCTGCCCATCGCCATAGGCTTCGCATATTGTCCAGCCCGTCAGGATGGGAATACCAGCCCTGCGTATCTTTGATGCGTGAACAAGGTATCCGCCGATTTTCGGCGCGGCCTCGATTACTGCCGCCACCTCTACCCCAGCCTGCTTAAGCTGATAGGACACGATAAGACCGATATTTCCCGAACCTACCATAAGCACCCGTTCCGCCGGCTTCACACCCGCTACGTTCATGAGAGTTTGCACGGCTCCAGCTCCGTATATTCCCGGCAGATCGTTGCCGTTGAAGGCAAGGAATTTTTCTGAGGCTCCGGTGGCGATGATCAATCGCTTAGGCCTGTACTTGACAAACATGCTGTGATGAAGTAATCCCACCACACCGTCCTCGTACATTCCAATGGCGGCGGCGTCGGTCAGCAGCGTGATATTTTTGTCAGCTCTTACGTCTGCGAGCAGTTTTTGTCCTATATGTATGCCGCGTTCGCCTGCGCACTGTTTTTCTGAACCAAAAAACTTATGCGTCTGTTTTACGAGCTGTCCGCCAGGCATCTCGTCCCTCTCGCATACTACGACAGTCGCTCCCAGAGATGCGGCGGCTTTTGCCGCGGACAAACCGGCCGGGCCGCCGCCAACAACGAGTATTTCGACGTCAACCATTCCAAACGCACCCCTTTCCCCTCTGTTCCTCTACTTTCATGCCATCTTTAACATGTGTGACACATACGCGCACATTTGCCTCACCGTCAACGGTCATAAAACAAGAGGAACAGTTTCCTATGGCACAAAACAGCCCACGCGGGTGATGCAGCTCCGGACTCTCACCGAATTTGCGCACTCCCGCAGCATGGAGCGCTGCGGCGACGGTCTCTCCTTTGTACGCATCTATCGCTTGGCCGTTATAGTAAAAGGTCAGTTTTTCATCACGTTTAAATTCAAGAATCGGATGTTCAGTTATCCTCATTCGTCATCCCCTCTTTTCTTCCGCAGCTTTTCTATTCCACCATCATCAAACGTAATCTGTCCTCGTCGATATCAATTCCCAGCCCCGGACCGTCCGGAACCTTGACCCTGCCATCTTTTATCTCCAAATCCTCTTTAAGGACGTCAAATTCATACTTTAACGGTCCGAACATATAGCAGGGATATTTCAGTGATGGTATAGCGGCGGAAAGGTGTATTCCCGCGGCGGTGCCAACGCCAAGCTCAAGGTAACTGCCGATAAAGCATTCCATTCCCAACGCCGCCGAAAGCATGATCGACTCGTAACCTTTTTTGACGCCGCCGGGTTTCAGCGCGTATATAGTGATGATGTCTGCCGCCCGATGAAGCGCGAGGTTCGTAATATCCGTGGTATAGACTACCGCTTCGTCAGCTGCGATCGGTGTCTCAACCGCTTCGCAAACCTGGCGCATTCCCGCGTAATCCCATTTTGGCGTCGGCTGCTCGACATAAAGGAGGTTTTCCTCTTCCAGGGCTCGTATCGCTTGAATGGCCGCCTTCGGCGTCCATTGCTGGTTGACGTCAAGGAACACCCTCGCCCTGCCGCCTATGCGCCTGATGATCTCTTTTAATTTTTTGACATCTTTGTCAACATCATCGCGGCCACAGTAAAGTTTTATGTAGCGCACTCCTGCCTCTTCCATCTGTTCTTCAGCCGTAGCCGTCATCTCGTCGGCTGTGCCAAGCCCCACCGAACCATTAATATCCACATAGTCTCGGAATTTACCACCCAGCAGTGTATAGACGGGAACGCCGAGCAATTTTCCGGCCAGGTCATAAAGCGCGATGTTAATTCCAGCTTTGGCGACAACGTTGCCGCCCACGGCCTTGTCTATCTTCGACGTAAGAACGGATATTTGAAGCGGATCGGCACCGGAAAGCAGCGGTGCGATAAATTCACGGATGACAGAGCATATCGAGGCACTCGTTTCTCCTGACATGCCAGGCACGGGGCAGGCTTCGCCAATGCCGTATACACCTTCGTCAGTATTGATTTTGATGATGATATTTTTGGAACTTGTCCGCGTTATACCCGAAAAGCTGAAGGGTTTTTTGAATTTCGCAACCAGTGAGAATATTTCTATCTTTGTGATTTTTGTCATTTTAATGCACTCCTTTTAAATATATGTTTTTTCTCATTTTTCTACACGTGACATCGCAAAAGCCCCGTACCATTCCGGAACTGTCCCGCCGAGGGCCTCGTCCACAATCGCCTTTGTCGCGGCGGGCGCCAGCATAAGGCCATGTCCGTTGTAGCCGGCTGACTGATAAAATCCATCTATCCCCTTTATGCCGCCAATGAAAGGCCTGCCGTCAGGAGTCGTCTCGTAATATCCGGCCCATTGGCGCACGATGCGGATTTTTTTCAGGACGGGAAGCAGCCGAGCCACGGCGTCTGCCGTTTCCTGCGTAAAACGCCACGTGTTGCGCAGATCCCCTCTCTGTTTGAGGCTCATGTTCGCGCAGCTCATAAGAAAGGAACCGTGTGCAGTCTGGTTGAAATGAAGTGTGTGAAGCGGCGAGTTACAGAGAAATGGCTGAAAGTATTTGACCGGTTCGGTGATTATCTTCTCGCGCGCAAGGGGAACGATGGGAATGGCGTGTCCTAGCATCTCCCCTATCTTAGCAGAATAGGCGCCGGCGCAGTTGAAAAGCAAAGGACTGCAAAACTCTCCGTTCGTCGTAACAGTTCTGAAACCGCCTCCTGGAAGCCGCCTGATCTCCCTAACCTCGGTATGCTGGTAAACCTTGCCTCCAAGATTCTGGAATTTCTTCGCATATGCATAGGCCATCTTAAAGGGGTTCAGCGTGCCGTCTGTCGGGCAGAAAGCCGCACCGACAAACCCCTCTTCACTGTTAAGCCATGGAGCAAAACTTTCTATCTCCGGTACTTCCATCCACCTTACCGGTAT
>Ga0192242_10336_pt1 | contig 19195 bp, 24 predicted proteins | sample Koala_Koa27_J3_FD_131235 | JGI IMG/M metagenome (GOLD analysis project Ga0192242, IMG submission 131235) | Enriched cells from koala feces incubated with labeled cellulose particles, San Francisco Zoo, California, United States - Koala_Koa2-7_J3 ...
AGATTAAAAAAATAGTAGAGGAAAAGAATAATATCGCATATATTTTGTAATTTTGGAGCAATCGTAATAAATTAAATTATATGAATATGAAGACATACACATTAAGTGATTACAGACAACACAAGGATTACAAAGCAATCCTTAGTAAAAAGGGAGTGAGCCTATCTGAATTCGAACAGAAAAGCGAAAATGAGCAGCTAAATATGCTGGTACAATGGTTTAAAGAAGAAAAGAAGCGGATTACAAATCCTAAGAATAAGCAAGCGAAAACCATAGCAGAATTGCAAAAAGAAATCATGTATAATTCTTCTTTGAAAGATGAGGAAAAGGTTGCAAAGTGGAAAGATTTAGAGAATATAAAGAAGAAGGAGGTTGAAATAAAAGAAAAAGAGGATAAGTTACTTGCTGAAAAAGAAGAATTGAGGAAACTTAAACAGAAATATAACCTATAAGATAAAGGGTGCATCTTGAATGATAGCACCCTATTTTTTATGCAAACCTTCTAATCAATCTTTGCACGGATGAGGCAGAGAATTGGCAGTTATTCGATGTCCTAAAATCGTTCTCATTCAGATAGTCAGCGATACTTCTTAGACTTAATCCCTTCTCTAGAAGTGAAGATATGACAATATAAGCACGTTTATTGTTACTATTGTTATCCGCTTTCAATTTCAGAGCCAATGCGCTTTTAATACGCATTTCGCTAGTAATAGTAGCATTTGGTGCACCTAACTTAAATCCCCTTTCTTTTTTGGCGGCTAACGCCAATTTAGTACGTTGGCTGATGGTTTCACGCTCACTTTGTGCAATAGTGGCAAAAATGCCTAATGTTAAGGTATTACATTCGGGAATATCACAACAAAAGAAATTAACGCCGCTATCCTTAAGAGTGAATATAAAGCTAACATTTCGGCTTAACCTATCCAATTTCGCAATAATAAGAGTTGCATTAATCCGTTTGCATTCGGCAATGGCCTTGTGAAGTTCGGAACGGGTGTTATTCTTTCCGCTTTCCTTTTCTTCAAAGGAGGTTATTAAATCGCCATTAACGGAAGCAATATAATTAAGTACAGTATTACGTTGTGCATCCAGCCCTAAATTTTGGCGTTTTGTTGAAACTCTGTAGTATGCAATATATTTCATAATCTGTTTATTTTTTAATCCAATACAAAGATACGAAAATCCGTATCACTAAGCAAACGAACGTATGCTAAATGATACAGTTCTAGCATTATTTAGATCTTCGCATTAAGTAGCGTGGCAACCTAATAAAAGTAGCGTGGCAACTTAATTTAGGTAGCGTAACAACTACAGTATAATAATAAGAATAATATGTAATATCAAAAGGATAACGCATAAGCACTTAGGATGCTTAGCGTTATCTTTTGTATCTAAATAATGGTTAGTAATCCCTCCTCCCTCATACTATCTGGAATTCTTTCATTGATTATATTGTATATTTTACTGAAAATCAAAAGAATAAGTATATGTCACCGTTTTTCCCCTCATTCCCTATTGAAAAAAGTTTCCCAAATCGTTATAATTATTATAGTTGATATGCTATTTATATATTGAATAGTTGAATAACAGATATAACATAAATCACAATGAAAAGAACAAGCAGGAGACAAAGTTTAGAGACTTGCTTAAAAAGAAGTAAATCAATGACTGGGAAAAGGCATTCAGAAGAAACTAAAAAGAAAATTAGCAATTCCCTTAAACGCTATTGGGAACAAATTCCCAATGAAGAAGAAAATAAAAGTCTAATTGAAAGTTTGAATGAAGAATGAATTAGCACAATTAGGACATTTTACAATTCACCCATCACACATAGATAAGGTGCTAACGGAAACAGAATACCATTTATTAGAACTGATTCGACACGAATTAGCAAGCGGGACGGAATATCTAAGTAATTCACTTATTGATTTAGAGATAGGTGTACACTACGGGAAAACTATAAGACGGTTAAAAGAAAACCTCCAAAAATTAGGGTTTATATCTTATATAGATTGTTCACCGAAAGGAACTAAATATAAGGTATCAATGAATACTATATCTGACTTTGTAGGGGAAATTAATAAGATAAGTAACAGAGTTGAACGGTTGAGATTTGCTGATAGATACAGGGTAGAACACGGATTAGATACCCTAAATACAGAAAGGATTAAAAGATATACCGATTCCCCCTTTGATTGTGATAGATATAGTAGTGAAATAAGTACTTCAGATTCCAAAAACAAAGTGGTAAAGCCCAATATTATTGATGATGCTGATAAGGTAGTTGAGCAAATCAATGTTTTGTACACTGAATCATTAAATGGGAAAATAACAGATAGAGAGTTTAGGATAAAGAAAAATAATCTAACCTCAAATTTAGACATTAGAATAATACTGGATAAAGAGAAAGGAAAATGGATAATAAAACAAACGAAATGAAATTAGTACAGATTGCAACTTTGCTTTCTGTAGCTACTGATAAAATAGAAATATCCAATTTGTTTAATGCTTTACTTGATATTGTAGAAGCTATGAAATGGGATAGCAAGTATTACTTGAGTGATATAATAATAATGGATAATGAATAGTAAGACAATGGATAATAAGATTAATTTAAACAATACTTATTCTTATACGCAAATATTAACGGCAATAAGAGATTTAAGAGTGAACGGTTTGCCCAAAGGCTATAGTTTAGGAATCCCCGAATTAGATGAAAGGATTACATTAGATAAAGGAAAACTTTGCAGTATATCAGGAATGCCTAATTTAGGAAAAAGTGAGTTTACTGATTTTATATGTACTCAACTAAACAAGTTGCATGGCTTCAAAACATTGTTCTTTTCAGCGGAAGATACATTGGCGATGCATGTCAGCAAATTAATAGAAAAGTACAAATTTGATAATAAGACTTCGATAGAAGAGCAGGCAAGATTTTTATCTGATAATTTCGGCTTTATTGACTATGATAAGGTCTACACTATAGATAAATTAATGCAGGTTGCAGAAGAAGAAATTAGTTGTAAGAAATATGATGTATTGGTTATTGACCCGTTCAATAAGTTTGATGCGGAGAAACCATATAATGTAAACATGACTGATTATATAAGTAAGTTTTTAGATAAACTAATCAGATTTACAAAGAGAAATAACATAATAACATTATTGGTTGCTCACCCAAGGAAACCATACAACAAAGATATTCCTAGTGCTTATGATATTGCAGACAGCGCACATTTTTTCAACAAGTCAGATTACTGTATTATAGTACACGGTAACACGAACAATTTTACAACTTTAATTCGGGTAGAGAAAGTAAAGTACAAGCATTTAGGAATTAAAGGAGACATTACGCTAAAGTATGACGATAAAAGCGGAAATTTCTATTATGAAGATGAATTGGAGTGCATATTTGGCAAGCCTCAACCTATAATAGAAACCACTTGCAAAGATTATTTAGATATTGACGTTAACTATTTTAATAGCATTAAGGACATAAAGCCAAAGAAAATGAATTTGAAGGCTCTATTAATGGGGAATAATTCAAAGCGCAATAATGAATTAGTCGAGAAGATACGTGCAATGTCTGACAAAAAGGAAAGACAGGAACTAAAACAAGAGTTACTAAACTTTGCTATTAATTGTAATTTTAAGGGAAGTAGAAGTGCAAGTAATGTATTTGAAAAGACAGGACTAATTTATATAGATATAGATTTTCAAGACAATGCAGAAATTATTAATGACATTCCCGATATACTTGAATCTATTCAAAATGTCATCTTCTATAAGAAAAGTTGTAGCGGAAAAGGTTATCAGGCAATTATACCTTATTCTAAATCTTTAGACTTTACAAAAGTATGGTATAGTATCGAAAATGATTTTGCAGAATTAGGGATAAAAATAGACCCTGCAACCAAAGATATTAGTAGAGTAACATTTTATAGCTATGATCCCGATTATTACTATAACCCGAATTCTGAATTGTACACGAAAACATTAGATAGATCTAATAAAGACAAGTTTAAAACAAAAGACATACCGAATCAAAAGTACAATGAGAATAATAAGTCTACATATATCAAAAACTTAATAGCTTATTTAGATACCAATAATATATCACTTGATAATGATGATTATTCAACATGGGAAAAGATATGTCTTGCAGTTATATCTGAATTTGGAGAAGAAGGAATAGATATATTTAAGGCTCTTAGCCATAATTCAGATAAATATGATGAAGATGATACCGAGAAATTTTATACAGACCATTTAATTAGGTATTCAGATAGTAATCAAGTCGATTTCGGTACTATAAAGTACTACGCAAGGCAGATAGGATTTGAATAAGTCTAATTGATTATATTTACCCTACTTATCATAAGAGATAATAGGGTTTCTTATTTACATTCTTCATTGCTTCGCTTATATGCTCTTTATGCTCTTTGCTTTTCTTTTTCCCTCTAAGTGCTTGCCTTATGTGTTCCCTATGTGTAGCACTCTTTTTTCTACCTTTCATTTTAAGGCTGATTTTTCGCCTTGTCAACCCATTCATAGCCTTTTTAATATCATTTACTATAAATAGTAAGTAAGTTGAATATACGGAAAATTTTTATTAGAAAAAAATCTAAAGCAAACCGTGTGTATTCAGTAGGTAGGTTTAAGAAGTACTCATTAATTGAGTGACAGGATACCTACTTAAGAACTTTTCTACTATCACCTATTCATCTAAATTTTCCTTTAATTATTGACTCTTAGTATATTTGTATAGGCTTCATTGGCTATAAATAATCTGAATGATTTTTATATATTTAGTGGTAAGACTTTATAATAAAAAAGCATCGGTATATTTCTATTCTTACCGATGCTTTTCATTACAAGATTGTGCAATTTTTTATTTAATGGGATTGTCAAGTATTTTATACTTGTAATATATAGTCCCCTGAAGAACAAATGTCTGACCTGAATTATACGATGTCGTAAATTTCAAGTTGTTAAACTCTAATCCGTGTCCTCCTTCATAAGGAACTGCAATAATATTGCCACTTTGAATTTCTGTATAACTTGAACTTACTTCACCTCCAGTAATAGAACCAGCACCCTTTCTGATGGCTATGTTTACTCCATTCAATTCCTTACCATCTGTGATTTTTCTTTCTTCCAAATCCCAATTTGGATAATAAAGAATGAACAGTATTGGTTCTTCTACATCATCAGATTTCAATACCGTACCGAATCCTAATGCACCTTCAACAGGATCAATATAATAATTCGATTGATTTGTTGTTGTATAAGTAACACCGTTAAGCGTTACATTTGTGACTGTTGCATTACTATTATCATTTCCTAATTCCTCATCGTCATCATTGCTGCAACTTGCCGTAAATAAGGCAATGCTTGTAGTTATAAATATAGCGAATAAGCGACTAGTATATTTATTCATAACTCGCTATTTTTAGTTTATATATACTCTTATTTACTTTCAAAAGTCCATTGAAAACGGATATATCCCGTCATTGATTTAAGAGAATATTTGTCGCCTATGTTCAAGTTACCCGTAGGGTTGTTATCTGTAGTCACTTCATATTCAGCTATTTTTGTAAATCCCTTATCTACACCGACACCGATACCAAATTTCTTCTTGAACTTACATCCAATGTTAAATCCGATACCGAAGTCAACACATTTAGTGCTTAATCCTTCTATATCTGTACCTCCAAATCCGAATGCAAGATAAGGGCCAAGGTCTAAATATAATTGGCATTTCTTGAAATTACAAGTTCCTCCTGCATGGATTGGAATGGAGAGTTGCGAGATACCAAAATCGTTTCCTGCCGACATCAAATCCATAAAATCGGAGCTTTGCTTTCCTCCTTTTTTAACATAGTGCAGACCGACTAAGCCGTATATATCTACCTTATCTTCAAGGTAAGACTTGATGTTTTTCTTTGCGTCAACCCCTATATCAAATCCCAACTTTGCATCATCAAAAGGATTAGAAGCACTTCGAGAAACTAAGCTGACTGATACAGTATAATCAAATTGTGACAGGAAAGACTTTGCATTGTCTAATGTGTTCTGTGCATGGGTATAAGCTGAAATAAAGAATAATATTACGCTTAAAATAACGATTTTTTTATTCATTGTTTTACATTTTATTGTTTAACTACTGTTGTTCTTTTTAGTCCGAATTCCGAAGTTAAGACAATAAAAAAACGCGGACTAACACTTTATTTGTTATCCACGTATCGCCAAACACGCTGCAACCAAATAAGTATAGCCCGCGCGTATATGCGCAGGCATCAACTTCTACTTCAGGTTGCATTTTCAAAATTTGGCGATTTTGGATAACCGAAATACAAGCTAACGCTTTTCTATTTTATGTCTTTTATGTCTGTTATTTTACCATAGGCAAATAATTTGGTTTCACATGCTGCAAAGATAGTTGATTTATATCTAAATCAAAAAGATACCAGACGAGAACTTTTGTATTTTTTTAAGTCCGCTGTTTAATCAATCTGTTTTATTCTGAATATCAATTAGTTGAATTATGGGTGTGTCAATACTTTCTATGTGCATGGGAGGATATTCTTGCTTGTTGTGTGCATTTAATTGATTCTGTTCAATCATAATATTCTGATACTTATTTGTTTAATGTGTAAGTTGAACTTTTTCTCATTGAGTATGCTGTTTTATGCTTTCTCTTTTAGAAGCTCTTCCATTTTGAGCAGTTCATCTCTGTATTGTGCTGCTTCAATAAAATCGAGTTTCTTGGCAGCTTCTTGCATAAGTTTCCTGGTACGTTCAATACTTTTCTCCAATTGAGGACGGCTCATATATTGCACAATTGGATCTGCTGCAATTTTGTTTTGTGTTTCCTGGTCAGTATATAGTTTTGAAGTGGTATCGTTAGTCGTTTTTGCACTTTCGGGCGACGCAAATACATTGAGGTTTCTCCCTTTCTTTATTTGTTGAGGAGTAATACCGTGCTCTTCGTTGTATTTCAGTTGTTTTTCCCGTCTTCTGTTGGTTTCATCAATTGTCAGTTGCATACTGTCTGTTATGCTGTCTGCATACATGATAACCATTCCGTTTATGTTGCGGGCTGCACGTCCGGCTGTTTGCGTCAGGGAACGGTGGGAACGTAAGAATCCTTCTTTATCAGCATCCAATATAGCAACAAGGGATACTTCAGGCAGATCGAGTCCTTCGCGTAATAAATTTACTCCTATTAATACATCATAAATTCCTTCACGCAAGTCATTCATTATTTTCACTCGTTCCAGAGTGTCTACATCGCTATGAATATAGTTGCATTTTATATTATGATTTAGTAGATATTCTGTCAATTCTTCAGCCATACGTTTGGTAAGAGTCGTAACAAGAGTTCGTTCCTTCCGTTCTATGCGTATTTGGATTTCTTCCATAAGGTCGTCTATTTGGTTTTGGCTAGGACGTATTTCTATAATTGGGTCTAACAAACCTGTAGGACGAATCACTTGTTCTACAATAATTCCTTCAGATTTAGCCAACTCATATTCTGCAGGAGTAGCACTGATATAGATGACTTGTTTAGTCATGTCCTCAAATTCTTCAAATTTAAGTGGACGGTTATCTATGGCAGCGGGAAGTCTGAATCCGTATTCTACTAAATTCTCCTTACGTGCATGATCACCACCATACATAGCACGTAGTTGTGGAATACTGACATGGCTTTCATCGATAACAATAAGATAATCTTTTGGAAAAAAATCGAGTAAACAGTATGGACGTGTACCTGCTGCGCGACCATCGAAATATCTTGAATAATTTTCAATTCCTGCACAATGCCCCAATTCGCGTATCATTTCCATATCGTAGGTTACACGCTCATATATGCGTTTAGCCTCCAGCATACGTCCTTGACTCTCAAACCATTGTACCTGTTTATGTAAATCGTCTTCTATTTCATGGATGGCACGTAGAGTTGCTTCTTTGGTCGTCATGAATAAATTTGCAGGATATATTTTGTACGAATCAAAGCGGACAATGCTTATTCCGTTTACGGGATCTACTTCTTCAATACCATCAATTTCGTCTCCCCAAAAGTTGATGCGTAGTAAGTTGTCTGCATATGCTAAATAGATGTCAATCGTGTCGCCTTTGACGCGGAAGCTTCCTCGGTTTAGTTCTAAATCGTTGCGTGTGTATAGGCATTCTACCAGTCGTCTGAGAAAAACATTACGGTTAAATACTTTTCCTTGCTGTACTTCGATTACATTATTATAAAAATCAGCTGGATTACCCATGCCATAAATGCATGAAACAGAAGATACTACAATAACATCGTTTCTTCCTGATAGTAAAGCTGAAGTTGCCGCTAAGCGCAGTTTGTCTATTTCGTCATTAATGGCTAAATCTTTTTCTATATAGGTGTCTGTTGAAGGCAAATAGGCTTCTGGCTGGTAGTAATCATAGTAGGAAACATAATATTCGACAGCATTATGTGGGAAAAAACTTTTAAATTCACCATATAACTGGGCTGCAAGCGTTTTGTTGTGGCTCAGCACAAGGGTCGGCTTATTGATGTTGGCAATTACATTGGCAATGGTGAATGTTTTGCCAGAACCGGTAACTCCCAACAAGGTTTGTGCTGGTACACCTTCTTTTATGCCTGCGGTTAACTGTGCTATGGCTTCAGGTTGATCTCCTGTCGGTTTATAGTTGGATATCAATTCAAATTTATTCATCTTTCTTCCATTAAGGTGGCAATATTCGCTAAAATCTTTGAGATAAGCAAAAAAAATGTTTCTTTGCAATGAAATATCGTAACTGTAATAGTAAACCGAAATCATAACCATTAATATAATACAACAGGGAAACATGATTTGGAATGAAAGTATTGAATGTATGGACCGGAGTAGTCTTCGGAAGATACAAAGTATCCGTTTGAAAAAAACAGTGGAGCGTGTTTATCATAATACGCCCTTCTATCGTAAAAAAATGCAGGAATTGGGGGTTACTCCAGATGATATCAATGACATAGACGATATTGTAAAACTGCCTTTTACCACAAAAATAGATTTGAGGGATAATTATCCTTTTGGGCTTTGTGCTGTGCCTATGAGTCAAATTGTGCGTATCCATGCCTCTTCCGGTACAACTGGAAAACCTACTGTGGTAGGTTATACGCGTAAGGATTTATCGGTGTGGGCAGAATGTTTATCGAGGGCATTTACAGCGTATGGAGCTGATAATACAGACATTTTCCAGGTATCATATGGCTATGGGCTGTTCACTGGAGGTTTGGGGGCTCATGCCGGTGCCGAGAATATTGGAGCTTCTGTTATCCCCATGTCTAGCGGAAATACGGAGAAACAAATTACACTGATGCACGATTTTGGTTCTTCAGTGCTTTGTTGCACTCCTTCTTATGCTCTCTATTTGGCTGATGCTATTAGGGATTCGGGATTGCCGCGCGAGGAATTTAAGTTGAAAGCTGGAGCTTTTGGTGCAGAACCTTGGACTGAAAACATGCGCAGAGATATTGAAACAAAATTGGGGATTAAGGCATATGATATTTATGGGTTGAGTGAGATAGCAGGGCCAGGGGTTGGCTATGAATGTGAATGCCAGCATGGTACGCATTTGAATGAAGACCATTATTTCCCTGAAATAATAAATCCGCATACATTGCAGCCGGTTGCTCCTGGTGAGACGGGTGAATTGGTGTTTACTCACCTTACAAAAGAAGGGATGCCGCTTTTGCGTTATCGCACAAGAGATCTTACCGCATTGCATTATGAGAAATGTTCCTGTGGACGTACATTGGTTCGTATGGATAGGATATTGGGACGTAGTGACGATATGCTTATCATTCGTGGTGTTAATGTCTTTCCGACCCAAATAGAATCTGTGATTTTGGAAATGCCAGAATATGAGCCGCATTATTTGTTGATTGTAGATCGTAAAAACAATACAGATACGATGGAACTACAAGTAGAAGTACGGCCCGAGTATTATTCGGATGAAATCAATAAAATGTTGGCGATGAAGAAAAAACTGTCGGCACGCCTGCAAAGCGTGTTGGGGTTAAGTGTCGATGTCCGTTTGGTAGAACCACGTAGTATAGAACGCAGTGTAGGAAAAGCAAAACGGGTAATTGATAACCGTAAATTGTAGTTGGGTGAGTCGTGTGAGAGTTGATGAGTGTTAATAAATTAATGACTAAAATATATTGTTATGGTAGCAAAACAGCTTTCTATCTTTTTGGAGAATAAATCTGGACGTCTAACAGAGGTAACAGAAGTTTTGGCAAAAGAAGGTATAAACCTTTCTGCTTTATGTATTGCTGAAAATGCAGATTTTGGTATATTGCGTGGTATCGTATCCAACCCGGAGAAAGCATATGAAGCTTTGAAAAACAGCCATTTTGCGGTGAATGTAACCGAAGTGGTTGGCATTAGTTGTCCCAACATTCCGGGGTCTTTGGCTAAAGTATTACGCTTCTTGTCAGACGAAGGAGTGTTTATTGAGTATATGTATTCGTTTGCTAATGGTGAGACTGCAAATGTTATCATTCGCCCCAACGACATGGCAAATTGCATTCGAGTATTGACAGAGAAAAAAGTGGATTTGCTGGCAGCCAGTGATTTATATAAATTGTAATAAATATTGTTTAGCTGAGGTTGGAGGAATAGAGAGAGCTTTTAACGGATTTTTTTCTATTCCTCAGACTTTTTGAAAAATTAAGGTTCGGGCTTTTGTTTTGTCGGCACTAACCTCTATCTTTGCACATCATTTAAATAAACGTAATGAAAAAGACAATTCTGTTAGGTTGGGTGTTGATTTTGATATTTTCCTCGTGTGGAGAATATAATAAACTGCTGAAAAGTACAGATTATGAATATAAATATGAGGCTGCAAAAACATATTTTGCAAAAGGGCAATATAGTCGTGCAGCAACATTGCTTAATGAGTTGATTACAATCCTTAAAGGTACTGATAAGGCAGAAGAGTCTCTTTATATGCTGGGGATGAGCTATTACAACCAAAAAGATTATCAGACAGCTGCACAAACATTCATTCAATATTATAATGTTTATCCGAGAGGGGTATATGCTGAATTGGCTCGTTTTCATGCTGGAAAAGCATTATATTTGGATACCCCGGAACCGCGCTTGGATCAATCAGGTACTTATAGTGCTATTCAGCAATTGCAAATGTTTATTGAATATTTCCCTCAAAGTGCAAAGAAAGAAGAGGCACAAAATATGATTTTTACCTTGCAAGATAAATTGGTGATGAAAGAGTATCTTTCTGCAAGGTTGTACTATAACTTGGGGAATTATTTGGGAAACAATTATCAAGCATGTGTAATTACTGCACAAAATGCACTGAAAGATTATCCTTATACAAACTTGAGAGAAGACTTGTCAATTCTGATTTTGCGTGCAAAATATGAATTGGCTGTATATAGCATGGAGGATAGAAAGATGGAACGCTATCGTGAGGCTGTGGATGAATATTATGCATTTAAGAATGAATTTCCTGAAAGTAAATACTTGAAAGAAGCCGAGCGTGTATTTAAAGAATCCCAAAAGATTTTGAAAGATTAATATTAGATATATCGATATAGTTTAATAGGTAAATTTTATGGATTACAGAAAGACTAATGCTCCTACTACCACTGTTATACGTGATATGATGGAGTTATGTAAGGATACTGGTAATGTATATGAGAGTGTTGCAATTATTGCAAAACGTGCTAATCAAATTAGTGTAGAAATCAAAAATGACCTTTCAAAAAAATTAGCAGAATTTGCTTCGTATAACGACAATTTGGAAGAGGTTTTTGAGAATCGGGAACAGATCTCTCGCTATTATGAAAAACTTCCTAAACCAACGCTGATAGCTACTCAGGAGTATCTTGAAGGTAAGATTTATTATCGTAATCCGGCTAAAGAGAAAGAAAAATTGCAATAATGATACAACGTATCCAATCTATTTATTTATTGGTAATCACCGTATTATTGATTACTGCTTTGTGCCTTCCGATAGGAAGTTTTGTTAGCTCGAATGGAGCAGTAGTTGGTGTTTTGAAGCCGTTGGGATTGCAAATGGCTGAAGGTGGCTTTCAGTCTACGTGGGGAGTGTTTGGTATTTTATTGTTAGGTGCTGTAATTTCCTTTTGTACGATTTTCTTGTATCGTAATCGTATGTTGCAGGTGCGTATGACTGTTTTTTCAGGAATCCTATTGATAGGATACTACATCGTTTCTTTGTTTTTTATCTTAATGCTGAAGAAAAATTTGGAAGTGGCTTCATTCCAATGTGGATGGGCTCTTTGTTTGCCGGCTATTTCGATTATTCTTGATTATTTGGCTTTTCGTGCTATTTACAGGGATGAATTGATGGTGAAGGCTGCTGATAGACTGAGGTAAACTGTTAGATTGACACTTCGATAATTATAGCGGGAAGTTGCTTGGTTATATGCAGCTTCCCGCTTTTATTTTGTTACTCTGTTTTAGCACTATAAGCTATTTTACTGTTTCGGGGCTAATGTTTGTGCCTTTATTGGGGTGTGGTATGAAAATGAGGGTAGTTTGTGTTATTTTTCGCCGCTAATTTCCAGCCCCATGATGTAGTCGTTCATGTAATAGCCGTTGCCAATAGGAAAGTCGCCTTCTCTGAGTTTTTTCATTCCCATGCGTTCATAAAAGTGAAGTGCCTTGTTATGGCGGTTAACATTTAATTCCATTAGGCAGGGAGTAGGGTGTATTTCTTTAATGTATCGTATGGCTTCCCGGAATAGAAAACTTCCGCAATGTGTGCCTTGATAACCGGGCAGTACATATATTTTTTGCAAATGAAATACATCTGCTTCCTGAGGCTGTACAGACACGTACCCGATGGCTTCATTCTCTTTATAAGCCAGCAAGTATACATGTCCTTCATCCATTTGTTTGCGGATATTTTCAGGTGAATACATCCATTCCATCATGTAGTCTATCTGTTCGGGCGACAGGATGGAGGCGTAAGTCGCAGGAAATACCTGCTGTGCAAGCGACTGAATTAAGAAACAGTCTTCTGTTGTGGCTTTTCTGATGGTATACATAGGTTCGTTGTATTTATAAGGTTCCCACAAATATAGTTTTTTTTGTTGACTATTGTATTTATATTGTGCGCATACCTTTCTTGATTTGTTAAATAAGCATAATATATGGTACCTTGTAATACAAGATACTTATGTAAAGCATATATTTGTGCCATACAAAATATAAATTTGATAGTAGATATTAGAAACAGATATGCCTATGGATGTAAACAATGTAAAGTCACAGATGCGAAAAGGGATGCTTGAGTATTGCATTATGCTTTTGTTGCATAAAGAGTCGGCATATGCTTCCGACATTATTTTAAAATTGAAAGAGGCCAGGTTGATTGTGGTTGAAGGTACGCTTTATCCTTTGTTGACGCGGTTGAAAAACGATGGGCTTTTGAGTTATGAATGGATTGAGTCTACACAGGGGCCGCCACGAAAATATTATAGACTGACGGAGAAAGGGCAGGCCTTTTTAGGAGAATTGGAAACAGCCTGGAAAGAACTCAATGAAACCGTTGAACATATCAGAGTGAGTTAAACCGAATGGAAATAATTTAAAAAAACAGAATTGGTTCATGAAAAAAACATTGACTGTAAATTTGGGTGGAACCGTGTTTCATATAGACGATGATGCTTACCGCCTGTTAGATAATTACTTGAATAATTTGAAGCTTCATTTCAGCAAAGAAGCTGGGGCAGATGAGATTGTGGACGATATTGAACATCGCATTTCGGAATTGTTTTCCGAGCGAATTCAAACCGGCATGCAAGTCATTACAATTGCTGATGTGGAAGAAGTGATAGCACGAATGGGAAAGCCTGAGGAGATGGAGGCCGATGAAGATAACAGTGCAGATGACAAAGCGCGTGCTAACCAAAATTCCACCTATACATTTTCAGCGGGCAGACGCTTGTTTCGTAATCCGGGCGATAAAATGCTGGGAGGGGTAGTCAGCGGATTGGCTGCCTACCTGGGCTGGGACGTTACGTTGCTTCGGTTGTTGCTGGTGCTTGTCTTAATTTTGGGATACGGTACATTGATACCTGTCTACCTTGTTTGTTGGTTAGTTGTTCCCGAAGCCCGTACTGCTGCCGAAAAATTGAGCATGCGTGGCGAACCTGTTACGGTAGAGAACATTGGGCGTACAGTAACGGATGGTTTTGAGCGGGTGGCGAGTGGCGTGAACAGCTATGTACATTCCGATAAACCTCGTACATTGATGCAGCGGATTGGCGATGGATTGGTGATGGTAGTAGGTTGGTTGCTGAAACTGGGATTGGTGGTACTGGCTCTTATTTGTAGTCCACTGTTGCTTGCTTTGGGCGTTTTGTTTGTTGTCTTGCTGTTTGCAGCCATCGTAATAGCCATAGGGGGAAGTGCAGCGATTATATCGCTTCTTCCAATAGAGGCAAGTGTGTGGTTGCCCGACTCATCGCTGACTGCAATTGTAATGTATGGTGCCTGTGCGTTGTTGGCTTGCATTTCTTTGTTTGCCATTGTGTGGGCCATTTGTCGTCAGATGTTTCGTTGGCAGCCTATGGCTAGTGGGGCAAAATGGGCACTGCTGTTGCTTTGGTTGATTAGTCTGGTAGCTTTTGCCGTTTGTTTTGTGCAACTGGGATGCACGTTTCCCGTTATAGGGTTCTCTGTTTGATGACGTTGTTGTGGCTGTATGGCAACTTTGCATACCTGTCGGATGAGTAACAGGGTGGAAGCGAATTTGTAACAGGTTAGAAGCATGCTTCTGACAGGTTGTAAGCGCGCTCGCAACAGGTTACAGGCAACAGTCAAAAAAATGAATCCCGGAATGAAGTCAGGATGGTTTCATACCGGGATTTTTTATTATTGGGCTATTCTCAGCACACGTATACCAGTCGACTTGCCATTGTCTTTCAGCATTTGCGAGAGAGTTGTCTTTGATACTACAACTTTTTTTTCTTTGGACGAGGCATGCAGCAACGTCAGTTTTCCCTCTACATAGAAAGCAATACCCAAGTGTGATACGTCAAGTCCCGGAATATTAGTAGTGATGGCGATGATGTCTCCGTTTTTAATCCATGCCAGCCCGTTGTACGGAAGCTGTTCTTTGGGAAGGTAATGTATTTCCTGTCCCGACAGAGCTTTTTCTATAGCTTTCATTTGGGCTACATTATCTTCGGAGTTCGCCAATTGTTTGTACAATTGCGGATGCGAACTCATGTACGATAGTGTGACTTTTTCGGTCGTCGGGCTCTTTGCAGCCGTAACATCCGTCAGAAAGCCTTTTTGGACGGCATTGTTCACCCATTCGGTAATGTAGTGCAGGCGTGATGTGTAACCGTCAATCTGACCGTTCCGGTAGCGAATCTGTTGCAACTTGTCGGCAAATACGCCTTCCGAGATGTCTCCGTTTTCCAGTTTGGGGCAGAGCGATTCGGCCAAGACGTATTCTACGAAAGTCGTGCAATCTACTTCATCGCAATTCAGAATCAATTCCTCGGGACCGTCAACGTCGAGTGTGTGGGCCACATAGGGGGTACCTACATATTTCAGTCCGTTGCTCAATACTGTTTCTCCGGTTTCTTGTGCCTGGCTGGCAGTAGCCATCAGAGTGGCACAAAAGAGTCCGAACATGGTTTTCGTCATTGTTTTCATTGTTCTTTCTTTTTTTGGTTTACATTTTCATTCATTTGTACAATTGGTTTGATGTTTATTGCTTGAACACCAATCCGTCGCGCAACCATTTTTCCAGTTCGCCTGTCCACTGGCGTTTGTAAGTGAAGTTGTCTCGGAATCCCCAACCGTGTCCGCCGGTGGGGTAGGAAACCAGGCAGACGGGAACTTTATGTTCTCTTAGTGTCAGATAGTAACCGATACTGTTAAGTGGGGGCACCGTGTCGTCGTCTGTCGAAAGCATGATAAATGCTTGTGGCGTTTGGGCAGTCACCTGTTTTTCCAGTGAATATTTGTCCACCAGTTCCTGCGACGGAGTTTCGCCTAGAAGATTGACGCGCGAGCCTTCATGGGTGATTTCCTTTACCATCGAGATAACAGGGTAGAACAATATCTGAAAATCGGGGCGGGTAGCTTCGCTGCTATATAAGGTTGCCAGCGAGGCTGCCAGATGCCCACCTGCCGATGCTCCCATAATACCCACCCGGTGTGGGTTGACACCCCACTCGGCAGCGTGTTTGCGCACCATGCGTATGGCTTGTTCGGCATCTGTAAGCGGAACTTCGCAATGCTTGTTGGGCATGCGGTATTTCAAGACAACATACGTAATACCTTGTGTGTTGAACCAAGAAGCCATGTCGTGGCCTTCGTGTCGCAGGGCTACTCCCCAATAGCCACCACCCGGACACATGATGATAGCCATGCCGTTGGGGTTAGGGGCCTGGTAAACTGTGATTGTGGGAGTAGCTATCAGGTCTGCGCCTCCCCATTCATTCTGTTTTTCGTCTTGTTCGGTCAGCCCGTTGTCGTTGGGGGCACCTTGCGGCCAAAGAGGCATCTCAATACCCTCCTGTGAATAAAGCACAGAAGCGAAGAATAAAAAAAGTGTCAATAATATGGTTCTCATAAACATATTTTTATTTGGTTTTCATCGACGCTTTGATAAAGTACAATATCAGCAGGGCATAGGCACACAGGGCAAGCACTTGCGACAAGGTGTTGTTCAGCCAGGCTTCGTTCACTAGGTTGACGCCGCCGAATCTCATGGCTGCGCTTACCACACCCATCAGTGCGCCGCCTGCAATGAAGCCCGATGCAAGCAACGTACCTTTTTCGCCTCGTTCGGCATTCACCTTGGCATCTTTGCTGCGAGTTGTTACATACCAGTTGATGGCGCCGCCCACTACCAGCGGAATGTTCAGTTCGAGTGGAATGAACATACCCAAGGCAAAGGCCAAGGCAGGAATCTTGCAGAAGGTTAGAATTACGGCCAGTACGGCGCCCACGCCATAGAGAGCCCACGGTGCTCCCACGCCACTCATCAACGGTTCGATAACGGCAGCCATTGCATTGGCCTGCGGAGCTGCTAAGTCACCGCTGGTAAAGCCATAGGTCTTGTTCAGGATAATCATCACACCGCCAACTGTGGCTGCTGATACGATGGTACCGAGAAATTTCCAAGTCTCCTGTTTGATGGGAGTACTTCCTAGCCAATAACCGATTTTCAGGTCGGTGATGAAACCGCCCGCCATCGACAGAGCCGTACATACCACGCCACCCATGACCAGTGCCGCAACCATTCCGCCGGGACCCTTCAGGCCTACAGCCACCATGACTACAGAAGCCAGAATCAGTGTCATCAGCGTCATGCCCGATACTGGATTGGTGCCTACAATGGCAATGGCGTTGGCTGCTACGGTAGTAAACAGAAAAGAGATGCCTGCTACCAGCAGGATGGCTACCACTGTGTGTAGCAGGTTGCCTTGCATCACGTCAAAGTAGAAGAATGCAAATACCAGTGCCAGCGTGAATATGGAGCCTATGGCAATGATTTTCATCGACAGGTCGCGTTGGGTGCGCTGCACGTTGGCTGCCGGGTTAGCTTTGCCGCCCATCTCCTTGGCTGCCAGTCCTACGGCACTTTTGATAATGCTCCACGACTTGATGATACCGATGATTCCCGCCATGGCAATGCCACCGATGCCAATGCTTTTAGCATAATAAGTAAAGATTTCTTCAGGTGACATACAGCCCACGGTGGCCGTAATTTCAGGATTCCATTGGTTCAATACGCTATCGCCGAAGATAACCGACATGCCTGGAATGATAATCCACCATACGGCTAGCGAACCGGCACAAATAATGGCGGCATATTTCAGTCCCACGATGTAGCCTAGACCCAGTACGGCTGCACCGGTATTAACCTTGAATACCAGCTTGGCCTTTTCTGCCAGTGTTTCGCCAAGACTGCACACACGGGTAGTGAAGTTTTCATTCCACCAGCCGAAAGTAGCTACAATAAAATCATACAGACCACCCACGATACCGGCTATAAGCAGCGGTTTGGCCTGGCTGCCTCCTTTTTCGCCCGAGATGAGTACCTGTGTAGTGGCCGTAGCCTCAGGGAAGGGGTATTTGCCGTGCATGTCGCTCACAAAGTATTTACGGAAAGGAATGAGGAACAAAATACCCAGAATACCTCCCAACAGCGAGCTGATGAATACTTGTGCAAAGGTTACTGTAATTTCTTCGGGATAGCTTTCCTGGAGGATGTACAGGGCGGGTAGGGTAAAGATGGCACCTGCCACAATCACGCCCGAACTGGCACCAATGGACTGGATGATGACATTCTCGCCCAGCGCGGCCTTTCGTTTGGCTGCCCCCGATACCCCTACAGCAATGATGGCAATGGGGATGGCTGCTTCAAATACCTGTCCCACTTTCAGCCCCAGATAGGCTGCGGCTGCCGAAAACAGGATAGCCATGCAGATGCCCCACGACACCGACCAGATGTTTACTTCGGGATATTGCCTGTGAGGGCTCATCAGCGGATTATACACTTCACCCGGTTTCAGTTCGCGGAATGCGTTTTCCGGTAATCCGGTAATTGCTTCTTCTTCTTGTTTCATAGATGTTATAGTTTGTTTATGGATACTTGCCAAAAAGTTCCCAAAGGAAGCAAAAAAAAAGGAGAATCGAAAGACTCTCCTTAATTATTCTGTAGCCTAACAGCCTCTGCTTATTTCTATTTGGCATCTTTGGCAGTCATGTCTCCTTCAATATACAGCCGCATGATTTCGGTTTTGGCATTGGTGCGCAGTGTGATGGATTTCCTGAAGTGACCTGGATATTTCCCAGCGCCGTTGTAAGTTACTTTTATGGTGCCGGTCTTGCCAGGCAATACAGGTTCCTGGGTATATTCAGGTACCGTGCAACCGCAGGAGGCCACTGCCTGGTGGATAACCAGCGGACCGTCGCCCACATTGGTAAAGGTGAAGGTGCAGGTTACTACGGGATCGTTTTCCGAGAATGTTCCGAAATTGTGTGTCGTTTTGTCAAACTTGATATCGGCTGTTCCTTGGGCAAATGCACAGGCAAACCCAACGAGCACCATCATCATGCAAAAAACTACTCTCTTCATAATTTACAGTCTTTTTTAGTTATAAGCGGTGGCAAAGGTA
>Ga0192242_10350_pt1 | contig 18658 bp, 13 predicted proteins | sample Koala_Koa27_J3_FD_131235 | JGI IMG/M metagenome (GOLD analysis project Ga0192242, IMG submission 131235) | Enriched cells from koala feces incubated with labeled cellulose particles, San Francisco Zoo, California, United States - Koala_Koa2-7_J3 ...
AATTATTATCATTTATCTTCTATAATACACCCTTTCCTTCCCATAGCTAATAAAGGAAGTAACCTGACATTTTTCCATCCTTTTAAATACGGAAAATTCATTGAAATAAGAAAAGCAAAAATTAATATCACTAATACTCCACCTTCTACTTCAATACCAAATCCAACTCTTTATTATAGTTTAAGAATAATTGACGAATCCAATTATAATAATAACATTGAAGCGGTTTTAAGTAATGATAAAACAGGTAAAACGTTTTTTCTGACAAACGAACCAACTACATGTAAACTTTTCCCAGGAGATTATACTCTGACTATGCAAGGAGAATCTTTTCCAAAAAATTGTTATCTTGATATTTATAGTGTTGATGAAAAATCAAAAACTAAAATTCCAATTGTTTTTAATGAATTATTACCTAAAACAGTATGCTATATATTAATTTTAGTATATACTACTTATATTCTTTTTGTTTTATCTTTATTATTTATTGTTATATATATTTTTCGTAAATGCAAATATACTTATGATTGGCTTCTTTTCTATCCTCTTGCATTTTTATTTGTAGTATCGTGTTTTTATTCTTTATGGTGTATGAAAATAACAGCGAGTTATCTGATTATTTATCCAACTCATTTGTTTATTTATGTATGGATAACTTATACTTTATGTTTAGGATTATTCTTAGGACGTATTATTAAACATAAAATCCAACGGGTCAATGAATGGGAAGAAAATAAATGTAAAGTAAGAAAATGTGAAGAAAAACGTAGAGAAAAGCGCAAATAACAAATGAAGAAAAAAAGATTGATTTTTTTGGGCGAGCTATGCTGATCTAATGACCAGTTTGTTCTTTATTATGTTAGTCTTGTTTATTTTGACAGTTGTATTTCTTAAGAGAGAACAAAAAAAATTGGAGGCTGAGCGAGGTTCATTTCAAATCAAAGCAGAACAGTTTGATAAAATCACTGAAATCGAAGAGTCAATCAATCAAATTGATAAAACTTTTTTCAGTTATGATCCCGAAAACAAAAAGCATATTTTGAATTTACAGATTCGCTTTGCCAGTGAAAGCTACTCTATGAGTGATGTTCCATACGCCACTCAGTCGAAATTAAGAGAAGTAGGGAGAATTATTTCTAATTTCGTCAAAGATGCTCACGAAAAAAATAAGATAAAATATATGCTTATTATCGAAGGACAGGCTTCACTGGATGATTATCCCCTTAATTATGAATTAAGTTATTCCCGTGCTCTATCTTTATATCGTTTTTGGGAAGAAGCACAAATTAATTTTGATCCCAATTCATGTGAAGTGATTATCTCAGGAAGCGGAACAGGTGGAGTACCCAGAGTTAAACCTGATACTTCTGCTGAAAATCAACGTTTTCTTATTCATATAATTCCCAAAACAGGTATTGTGAAGTAAAATTAAATTTATCAATTGATGAAACGGTTATTTTTAATCAAAAAATAGTAGTTTATTTCATTCTCATCATATGCTTTATAATTCTAAACAGTGTATATGTCTGTAAAGGAAAAGAAGCTTATAGTTACCATAAAAAAAGGAATGTTCAAGATGTAATAAACTTACAACTTAATACGATAAAATCTTTATTTTAACCTGCCTATAAATTCTATTGGAATAAAAACATCTATAAATAAATAGCCATCCCTTATAAAACAGAAAAAGAAATTCTTTCATAAGTTATATGGAACTATATCTCTTGTCTGATTGTTCCTTATTAGTAGAAAATCACCATCACAAATGAAAAAATACTGGCAAATTATTAAAGGCTATAAAACGAGTTTACTACTCAGCCCACTACTTGTTTTGATCATGGTGCTTTGTGAAACGGCACAGCCGATGTTTATGGCTAAGATTGTGGATAATGGGGTGATGTTGGGGGATCTGTCCTACATCATCCGGATCGGGATTTATATGGTGTTGATCTCGTTGCTGAGCTTAGTGGTGAGTATCGGGAATATTTATGTTTCGTCTTATACTTCTGTGGGATTTGGGACGGATCTGCGAACGGCTTTATTTAATCGCATCCAGCAGTTTTCGTTTTCCGATATTGACCTCTTTAGTCCGGCTTCACTGATCACCCGGCTGACGAATGACATTACCAAGATCCAGATGGTGATCCTCATGTCGTTACGAATGCTATTACGTTCTCCCCTCATGTTGATCATGGCCCTGTTTTTTGTCTTACGGATCAATAGGGATCTGGGTTGGATCCTGGCAGTATCTATTCCGGTACTATCCATCAGCCTGTATATTATTTTGCGATCCGCTTTTCCCTATTTTGTGATCGTGCAACAGAAATTAGATCAACTCAATGAAGTGGTGCGGGAAAACCTGACGAATATCCGTTTGGTCAAATCATTTGTACGGGAAGATTTTGAAGTGGATAAGTTTGAGCGAAGCAGTGGAGAACTAAGAGATATAGTGATCCGGGCTTCCAACATTGTGATCACAGCCTTTCCGATCTTACAATTAGTGATGAACTTCTCAATCTTAGCCGTATTGTGGTTCGGAGGACGGAAGGTCATCAATAGCCAGTTACAGGTAGGAGAACTGATCTCGGTTGTGAATTATCTGGCACAGATCCTTTTTTCACTGATGATGCTTTCCATGATCATTATGACAGCCGCCCGGGCATCTGCCTCTTCGGAACGGGTACTGGAAGTACTCAACAAAGAGCCTTCTCTTACCAATACTCCGGAAGGTGTACTCAATAAATACAGGGTTCATAAAGGAGAAGTGATTTTTCAACAGGTAGACTTCCGTTACCAAGATGGGGAAATAGATGTACTGCATGAGATCAATTTTTCCGCTTATCCGGGAGAGACCATCGCAGTGGTAGGAGCTACCGGATCTGCCAAGACTTCCCTGGTCCAGTTAATACCACGTCTGTATGATGTGACCGGAGGACAGATCCTGATTGACGGGATTGATGTCCGGGATTACAATCTCGAGGAGCTACATAAGGGAGTCGGAGTCGTTCTACAAAAGAATGTGCTTTTCTCCGGTACGATTGCGGAAAACCTACGTTGGGGAAAAGAGGATGCCACTCCGGAAGAGGTGGAGGAGGCAGCACGGGCGGCAGAAGCACATGATTTCATTATCTCTCTTTCGGATGGATATGATACCCTGCTGGAACGGGGTGGTTCCAATTTATCCGGCGGCCAGAAACAACGGATCTGCATTGCCCGGGCTTTATTGAGGAAACCGAAAGTCTTGATCCTGGATGATAGTACCAGTGCTGTAGATACGGAAACGGAACTAAAGATCCGTACCAATCTGAACCGGATGCTGGAAGATACGACCGTGTTCATTATTACCCAGCGGTTGAATACGATGCAATCGGCAGACCGGGTCATGATCCTGGATGACGGACAGATCATAGCGATGGGTAGTCCGGATGAATTAATGGAAACGTCTGAAGTATACCGTGAAATCTATAACTCACAACAATTGACACTGTAAGCATATGGAACAGGAAGAAATGACCACTGGCAAAAATATGCCGAAGGCAGCAGTCAGAACACTTAGAAGATTAGTCTCTTATCTGGCTTGTGACCGGCCTATCCTGGTTGGGATCTTCTGTCTGATCATGATTGGTATATCAGCAGACCTGACCGGATCTTATCTGCTCCGGCCGATCATCAATGATTATATTCTGCCGGGTGACCTGTCCGGCCTGGTACGAATGCTCACTATTCTGGCAGGTGTATATCTTGCCGGGATCGCCGCAGTCTGGATCCGGTCTTATTTACTCAACCGGGTGGCCCAACGGACCGTACACCGGATGCGCCGGGATCTGTTTGAGAAAATGGAACATCTGCCGATCAAATATTTTGACGAGAACCAGCATGGGGATCTGATGAGCCGTTATACCAACGATATCGACCGGATCAGTGACGCATTGACAGACTCCCTATCCGATATGTTCAGTAGTGTCTTGACACTGACCGGGATCTTTGTGCTGATGCTCTATATCAGTCCGGTCCTGACATTAGTTGCCCTGATCACCGTTCCATTGATGATGCTGAGTGCCCGGCGGATCGTAAAAAAAAGCAGCCGCTACTTCAAAGCACAACAGGCATCTTTAGGTGATATGAATGGTTATATTGAAGAGATGATCAGCGGACAGAAAGTGGTCAAAGTATTTGGGCATGAGCCACAGGTAGAGGAAGGTTTCCGTGTGAAAAATCAGGATTTACAGGATAAGTCCCTGAAAGCCCAGTTCTATTCCGGTATGATGATGCCGGTGATGCAGAACCTGAATACACTTACTTATGTATTTATTACGATCGTAGGGGGTATTCTTGCGATCTACCGGGGATTTGATATTGGCGGGCTGGCTACGTTCTTACAGTATTCCCGCCAGTTCGGAAGGCCAATCAACGAACTGGCCAGCCTATACACCACCATCCAGGCAGCCCTGGCCGGTGCGGAACGGATCTTCCAAGTGATGGATGAAGAACCGGAACCTGCGGATGCGCCGGATGCCGTTACCATCGATCAGATGAAAGGGGAAGTGGCATTAGATCAGGTCTATTTCAGTTACGATCCGGGAAAGACCATCCTGAAAGATATCAACCTGTGTATTCCAGCCGGAAAGAAAATAGCATTAGTGGGTACAACCGGAGCAGGTAAGACGACGATACTGAATATGCTACCCCGTTTTTACGACATTGAATCTGGTGATATTACAATCGACGATATCTCCCTGTACAAAATCAAACGGGAAAGCCTGAGGAAAATGATGGCAATCGTTTTGCAGGATACCCATCTCTTCACAGGAACGGTCCGGGAGAATATTCGCTTCGGCCGGCTGGACGCTACGGATGAAGAAGTGATCGAAGCGGCCAGGCTGACTTCTGCCCATTCCTTTATTAAACGTTTACAGCATGGGTATGATACGATGCTCTACAACGACGGGGAAAACCTGAGCCAGGGGCAACGCCAGCTATTGAACATTGCCCGGGCCGCGATTGCAAACCCAACGATCCTGCTATTAGATGAAGCAACCAGTAATATTGATACCCGGAGTGAGATCCGTATCCAAAAAGGGTTGGACCGTCTCATGGAAGGACGTACGAGCTTTGTAATTGCACACCGGCTTTCCACCATTAAGAATGCAGACCAGATCGTGGTGCTGGAATATGGCCAGGTGATTGAAAAAGGCACCCATCAGGAGCTATTAGACAGGAAAGGGAAATATTACTCTTTATATAAAGAACAGTTCGGTTGATGAGCTGATAGATTTTTTTTATCATGGCTGAAACATACCTTTCAGTAGTTTCATTTATCTTTGTATTATTGAAATCAGACTAAAGTTATAATGGACATACCATTTAAGCCTATCACACTGCAGGACCGGGAGATCATTACATCCTTTACATTACAGAGTGAATATAAAAACTGCGATTTTTCTTTTGCCAATATGTGTAGCTGGCGCTTTCTCTACCACAGCGAATTTGCTGTTGTGGAAGATTTTTTAGTGATCCGCTTCCATATTGAAGAAGACGAGAAACGACCGGTTTATATGTGTCCGGTTGGCAATGGCAATGGAGATATGCGGGATGTGATTCTCCGGTTAGAGGAGGACGCAGCCAAACAGGGGCATATGCTTTGGTTATTAGGAGTGACTCCCTTAGGACGGAAAGACCTGGAAGCAGCCATTCCGGATGGGTTTAAATATCTGCCGAACCGGGATTATTTTGATTACATTTATCTCCGGGAGGATCTGGTAAACCTGACCGGAAAAAAGTATCAGGCTAAACGGAACCATATCAACAAATTCAAGAAGAGCTATTCATATGAATACCGGCCGATCACTCCGGAACTGGTTCCTTATTGTCTGGAATTAGAGCGGAAATGGTACAAAGCAAACCGTACGGAAGAAGATGAGGAAGATCTCAGCCATGAACGCCGTTCAATGACCTATGCACTGGAACATTTCAGCGAATTAGGGCTGATAGGTGGCGGCATTTGTGTAGATGGCCAGATCATCGCTTTTTCATTCGGAGCACCCATCAACCACGACACCTTTGGTATTCATGTAGAAAAAGCGGACATTCATTATGATGGAGCCTATAGCCTGATCAACCAGGAATTCGCCTCCCATATCCCGGAGCAGTTCCTCTATGTGAACCGGGAAGAAGACCTGGGACTCCCCGGTCTCCGGCAGGCAAAACAGTCTTATCAACCCGCTCTCCTGTTAGAAAAGTATACAGCGATCCGGAAGTAATAACAGAACACCTTCCGATAAAAGTCTTATCCCTTCATAGAAAAGGCACTTATAGCAGTCCGGATGCTGGCTGCACAATGGTAGCCTTCCTCATACAATTCCGTCAAACGTGTGACGTCTTTATCGGTACGTCCTACCCGGATGGGATTTTCCGGACGGATGACTAAGGCTTTTCCCCCCGCTTCGAGTTGATCTATCTCATCCAGCACTTTATTGTAGTTCCGGTAGCGCAGCCTGAGTTGTTCACGGATAGCCGGATATTTCCTGTAAATAAAACCGGGTAAATGGAAATCTTTATCCTTTTTACGATAGCCTTTGTTCCGGGTCAGGATAATCACATTTTTCCGGTACCCTTCTGCTATGGCCCGGTGAACAGGGATCGCATCACAAACACCACCATCCACCATGGGGATACCGTCCACATAGGAAAGCGGACAGAGAACCGGTAACGAACAGGATGCCCGTACGATGGAAAGCAGCCGCAGGGGATCTTTTTTCTCTTCATAATATTCCGCCTTTCCGGTCAGGCAATTACTGGTGACTATGACAAATCGCTCTTTGGATTGAAAAAACCGCTCATAATCAAACGGATAATATTTATCAGGATAGATATAGAAAAGATAGTCCAGGTCGATGAAGCCTTTTCCCCGGAGGAAATGTTTCAGACCAATATAATTGTAATGCTGTAACAAATCTATATTACTGTAACGGGAACGTCCTCTTTGCCCGGAAGCATAGGAGATCCCGTTACTGGCTCCGGCTGAGACCCCGATCGTATACGGGAAACGGATGTTATGATCCATAAAATAATCCAATACTCCGGCGGTAAATACCCCCCCCGCATACCTCCACCTTCCAGGACTAAGCCGGTGTGATCATCTATTGTCATCATGTAATCAGGCTGTTTTAGGAAAGCAAATATACAGATAAATCCCTATCCTGATCCATTTCTTTCCAGGAAACCTACGGGACGGTCCCAGTCATGTCCGGAAGATTTTTGCGTAGGGCGATTAGCAAAGGATAATTGGCGAAGGGCGATCAGCGAAGGGTGATCTTTGTCTCTTAAGTCCCGCAGGGACGGCACATAGTAGCCTGGGATGCAAGTCCCAGGTAGAGAAATCCCCACCCAGGGGTGTGCTGTAGGTACACCCCCTCTTCTGTAAACCATAGGTTTGTATATGCAGTGTCGTGCTTACAGCACTCCATGGACTCCTGATATATGACCTGGGATTTGCATCCCAGGCTACTATGTGCCGTCCTTTCAGGACTTAAGAGATAAAGAGCAACCTTCGCCAATTACCCTTTGCCAATCGCCCTGCGCTAATCGCCCTTCGAAAAATCTTCCGAACAGAACTGGGACGGTCCCGCTGAAACCGGAAAGAGGGGGATTTGTAAATTATAAACCAAATCTATCTTTTCATTGATTTTTTTTATAGAACTATTCTGATAAAATGAGTATATTTGTAAAAAGCGGAATGCTAAAAGTAGACTACTTAATCGCGACATAACTATTCACCGGATTGATCATTCCTTCCTAACCAAATTTCCCTGACTTGTTAAACATGTGCCGCTGTCGTTTTAGATACATATATGCTGTGACAGATGTACTTAATTTAGGGGTACCGTTTTCCCCTTCAGTAAACAATTTAAATTATTAAGCGTATGAAAAGAGAGTTAGAAACTATCGCCAATTGTTACGGGAAGCTGGTTGACCGGGTGAAACTGGCTCATGAAAAACTTAAAAGACCGTTGACTCTTGCTGAAAAAATCCTGTATGCCCATGTGTATAAAGAAGAAGACATCCGGCCTGTTTCCCGGGGAGAAACGTATATGGATTTCCGTCCGGACCGGGTAGCCATGCAGGATGCCACCGCACAGATGGCTCTCCTGCAATTCATGAATGCCGGACAGAAGCAATCTGCCGTTCCGGCTTCCGTACATTGTGACCATCTGATCCAGGCCTGGAAAGGAGCCGGACCGGATATGGAAACGGCTCTACGGAACAACCAGGAAGTATATGATTTTTTACGAACGGCTTCTGCTGCCTATGGCATTGAATTCTGGAAACCCGGCGCAGGTATTATCCACCAGGTTGTCTTTGAGAATTATGCTTTTCCCGGTGGGATGATGGTCGGTACGGATTCCCATACACCCAATGCCGGAGGAATGGGTATGATCGCTATTGGTGTGGGAGGCGCCGATGCTGTGGATGTCATGACCGGAATGGAATGGGAACTGAAGATGCCGGCCCTGACCGGTGTCCGCCTGACCGGACAATTATCCGGATGGGCTACTCCGAAAGATGTCATCCTGAAACTGACGGGATTACTGACTGTCAAAGGAGGGACCAATACCATTATTGAATATTTCGGAGAAGGAACTTCCACGCTGTCGGCTACCGGCAAAGCAACCATCTGTAATATGGGAGCGGAAGTAGGGGCAACCACCTCTGTTTTTCCGTATGACGAAGAGATAGCCGCTTACCTGAAAGCCACCGGACGGGAAGAGATAGCCCGGATGGCAGATGAGATCTCCGGATACCTGCAGGCAGATCCGGAAACGGCCGCCCAACCGGAAAAATATTATGACCGGGTGATTGAGATTGACCTCTCTACCCTGGAACCGTATGTAAACGGACCTTTCACGCCGGATGCCGCCACTCCCCTCTCCCAACTAAAGGAGAAGGTACAGACCATGGGCTATCCGCAGCAGGTAGAAGTAGGGTTGATCGGCTCCTGCACCAACTCCTCCTATCAGGATCTGACCGGAGCCGCTTCTCTGGCACAACAAGCTATAGATAAGCAACTCCCCCTCCCGGCACAGTTAGTCATCAATCCGGGATCGGAAAAGATACGGGCCACTGCCGCCCGGGATGGTGTCCTGGCTCCTTTTGAAAAGTTGGAAGCCACCCTGATGGCAAACGCCTGTGGCCCTTGTATTGGCCAGTGGAAACGGGAAACAGCAGACAAGGAACGTCCGAATACGATCATCACCTCTTTCAACCGTAACTTTGCCAAACGGGCCGACGGGAATCCGAATACGCATGCATTTGTAGCCTCTCCGGAAATGGTCATGGCCTTCAGTATTGCCGGAGATCTCTGCTTCAATCCCTTGACGGATAAACTAAAGAACCGGAAGGGTGAATGGGTGAGGTTAGATCCTCCGGTTGCCCAAAAACTACCGGCAGCCGGTTTTACAGATGCCCGTTCCGGCTGTATACCACCTTCCGGAGAGCCGGAAGAGATCCTGATCGCTCATGATTCCCAACGGCTCCAACGCCTCTCCCCTTTTGAGCCCTGGGATGGAAACGAATTGTATAACCTGGCGCTACTCATCAAGGTAAAAGGAAAATGTACGACTGACCACATTTCCATGGCCGGCCCCTGGCTACGTTACCGGGGACATCTGGAAAATATTTCAGAGAATCTGCTCATGGGAGCCGTCAATGCCTTCAATCTGCAAACCAACTCGGTGAACAATCCGTTAGATGGTGGATATGAACCTGTGTCCACAGTAGCCAAAGCATTGAAAGAAGCCCATATTCCTTCCATTATAGTAGCAGAAGACAACTACGGGGAAGGATCCTCCCGGGAACATGCCGCCATGGAACCCCGCTTTTTAAATATCCGGGTGATCCTGGCGAAATCATTTGCCCGCATCCATGAAACCAACCTGAAAAAACAGGGGATGCTGGCACTGACCTTTGAAAATCCGGCTGACTACAACCGGATCCGGGAATTAGACCGGATCAGTATTACCGGACTCACCCGGTTCACGCCCGGAGTTCCTTTACATGCCATCGTACTACACACGGACGGCACGACAGAAGCATTCCATGTTCTCCACACCTATAACGAAGTGCAGATCGAATGGTTCCGGGCCGGGTCCGCTTTAAATTACAACGCAAAGAAAGGAGGTTCCCATGCATAAAGTCACTATTCAGGACAGCGTCCTACAGGTTCCGGATCAAATAATTGTTCCTTATATTACCGGAGATGGCGTAGGCGCTGAAATCACACCGGTATGCCAGTCCGTAGTGGACACAGCCCTTCAAAAAGCATACGATGGTACCCGCCGGATCATCTGGAAAGAAGTATATGCCGGGGAACATTCTTTTCAACAGTCCGGAGATTGGTTGCCGGAAGAGACATTGGAAATGTTCCGGGAATACAGGGTCGGCATCAAAGGACCTCTAACGACTCCTGTCGGCGGAGGGATCCGTTCCCTGAATGTGGCCCTACGCCAGACATTAGATCTCTATGTGTGCCTCCGTCCTGTCCGTTGGTTCAAGGGAGTAGCCTCACCTTTGAAAAACCCCCGGCAGGTAAACATGACCATCTTCCGGGAAAATACGGAAGATATATACGCCGGGATCGAATGGAAAGCAGGCACACCGGAGGCTGCTAAATTCCTGCATTTCCTGACAAACGAGATGCAGGTCAGTCAGATCCGTTTTCCGGAAAGTTCCTCCTTTGGCGTAAAGCCGGTCTCGGAAGAAGGAACCAAACGGCTGGTCCGTTCGGCTATCCTTTATGCGTTAAAGCACCGGCAGCCCAGTGTAACCATTGTTCACAAAGGTAATATAATGAAGTTTACCGAAGGAGGATTTAAACAATGGGCCTATGAAGTGGCCGAACAGGAATTCGCATCCTCCGTTTTCACCATGCGGCAATATGCGGAATTAGTCACGGAAAAAGGAAAGGAAATGGCTGGGAAAGCGTTACAGGAAGCTCAGGAATCCGGTAAACTGATCATAAAAGATGTGATTGCGGACGCCTTTCTTCAAAACACCCTACTGAAACCGGAAGCGTATGCCGTAGTGGCCACCCTGAACCTGAACGGAGATTACATTTCCGACCAGTTAGCAGCCATGGTAGGTGGTATCGGGATCGCCCCGGGCGCCAATATCAATTACCAGACAGGGCATGCGATCTTTGAAGCCACCCATGGCACGGCACCGGACATCGCCGGTAAGAACAAGGCAAACCCCTCCTCTCTGATTTTATCCGCTACGATGATGCTGGACTATATCGGTTGGCATGAGGCCTCTTCCCTGATCATACAGGCCATGGAAACCTGTTTCAGCGACGGCAAAGCAACCATGGACCTTGCCAGCCAGATGGAGGGCGGAAAATCTCTCTCAACCAAAGAGTTTGAAAAAGAACTCATACATAGAATCACTTATTCACCTTCTAAATCTTAATGTCATGACAAGCAAACAGTACTTAACTTACAAATTAGCAGATACCCTGAAACAAACCTGCAAAATTGAGAATTCTTTATTTAAGGAATATGGTGTGAAACGGGGTCTGCGGAATGAAGACGGTTCCGGTGTATTAGTGGGATTAACCCAGATCGGAAATGTAGTCGGATACGAACGGACGCCGGAAGGCAAACTGAAACCCATCCCCGGAAAATTGTTTTACAGGGGGTACGATCTCGAAGACCTGGTCCATGCGGTCATAAAAGAAAAGCGATGTGGATTTGAAGAAATCACCTATCTGCTTCTTTCCGGAAGTCTTCCGGACAAAGACGAACTGGGACAATTCAGGGAATTATTATATGAAAAAATGCCGCTCACCCATGAAACGACCATGAATATACTGGAGCTGAGAGGGTATAACATTATGAATATCCTGGCCCGCAGTGTGCTGGAAATGTATGTTTTCGACGAAGATCCGGATAATCTCTCCCGGGAAAACCTGATGCGGCAATCCATTGAACTGATCTCCCGTTTCCCGACCGTGATCGCCTATGCCTACAATGTACTTCGCCATCACAACAAAGAACGTTCCCTGCATATCCGCCATCCACATCCGGAAAAAACACTGGCTGAAAATTTCCTGTATATGCTGAAAGGAGAATTTACAGATCTGGAAGCACGTACACTGGACCTGATGCTGATCCTGCAGGCAGAACATGGAGGGGGTAACAATTCCACTTTCACGGTCCGGGTAACTTCCTCGAGTATGACAGACATTTATTCCTCGATCGCCGCGGGTATCGGCTCCCTGAAAGGTCCTCTGCACGGAGGCGCTAATATTCAGGTAGTGGACATGTTTAACCACCTTAAACAGCATGTCAGTGACTGGAAGAATGTGGAGGAAATTGATTGTTATCTGACCCGGATGCTGAATAAAGAGGTATACAATAAAACCGGACTTATTTATGGCATCGGACATGCGGTATATACCATTTCTGATCCGCGTGCATTGCTCTTAAGGGAGATGGCCCGGGATCTGGCCAAAGAGAAAAATCGGACAGATGAATTTGAATTCCTTGAATTATTAGAAGAACGTGCCGTGGATGTTTTCGCACGGGTAAAAAATAATGGAAAAACAGTGTCCAGTAATATTGATTTCTATTCGGGATTTGTGTATGATATGATCGGATTACCGGAAGAGATCTATACACCTTTATTTGCAATGGCTCGTATTATCGGATGGACCGCCCACCGCAATGAAGAGTTAAATTTCGCAGGTAAACGGATTATCCGTCCGGCTTATAAAAATGTACTTCCGGACGCGATAGCATACACTCCATTAGATAAACGATAAGTAACTCTCCCCCTTCAGAAGAGGTACCATATACTTCAACTGGAGGGGATTTTTTCTTCCTTATTGCAGGTGCTGATCAAAAATATTATTTTTCCGGGTAAAGCAAACATAAACAAATAGTTACCAGAAAAAAACGTCATTTTTCAGCACCTTAATAAGTAAAACAGCTTAATAAGTCAGCACATCTTTCAACACATAAACAGCAGTAAAGTCAGCAGACGGACAGCACTATTAATAAATATAATATAATAAATCTTTTCTTATAAATCTTCTCTAATAAATATAATAAAATAAAGTAGTCAATTTTCCATGAAAATAGACCACTATATTTTTTCTTTTTATTTAAAATGAAAACAAAGCACAAGTTAATATACTTATTAGCTACAAATAATATACTTATTAGCCACCCTTAGTATACTTATTACGACTGATTAATAAGTATACTATAAGAAATCTGTAAGAGAGAAGAAGATTCCCCCGCACACAGCGATTCTCTTTCCCGCACAACCCGTTGTCGTTTCCCGCAGGGAGAGATACCCCGTTCCGCAGGGTAAACAACACCTTTTCCGCAGAGCGGGATATATCTCCCCCTGCGGAAAACCACAACGGGCTATAAGGGAACAAACAATTCGAAGGTGAAGAAACAAAAGGCCACTGGTGGATGAATCCTATGAGTTTGACTATACATTTTTTCACACTACCTTATTTTGTATAAAATTGGGAACACTTAAATTAAGATTGTATTCTGTTTAGAAACTTCAACAGTCTATTCGGTTTATTTAATAGAAAATCAATATCTTCTAACCTTTTAACCTCTATCTTGCCGCCTAATTAACAATTGAGGATGATCCGGAAGATGATGATATTAACACTTTGCTGGTTCCCTCCTACCGGAATGCTATGGGCGCAATGGACTGAGAAAGATTCTGTGCGGTTGAAAGAAGCCCTTTCCGGTCAGGAGGAAATCCGGTTAAGACCTGAGGTATTAAAAGCCATTGAATCAGGAACACTTATTCATACGGATGAAACATTGAATCAACTTCTTTCCGCCCCTCCGGTTTTACCGATCACCCGGGACTTTACAGATGCGGGGGAACGCCTGGGCTCTTCCGCAGAGGATATAGACCCGGAGAGTGTCCCTCCCAGTGTATATAAACTATATGAGTTACAATCCGGTAATAAATTAAAGTAGACAGCAATGCATTCCGGTGGCACAGCCCGTTAGTAGAAAAAACAGAATTCCAATTGGGCCATCTTCCTGTTACCGCAGCCGTGAAGGCAGATAATCTGTTTTTGGAAGAGGTGAAAGACGGGCAGAGCAGGGGTAGTATAAATGCAGTCTTCAAAACCCGGTTCTCGATGGAAGATATCCTGTCGGGGATCTTTTCAAAAAGTGAACGGGCGAAAAGAAAGAACAGGAAAAAAGCAAATGCCTGGAAAAATTATTAGGAAAGTGATCACTTCTTTAACTACTAAAATTCAGGTCTCTATAAATTATATATATCCCATATGAAAAGGAATCTGCTGCTTGTGATCTGTATCTGTTTCAGTAAAACAGGTTATCTGTATGCTCAATGGACTGAAAAAGATTCGATCTGGCTCCAGCATATTCTTTCCGGCAAGGAGGAGATCCGGCTGAATCCGGAGGCGATCCGTGCCATTGAAGAAGGTTCTCTCTTAAATACAGACCGTGAAGCTCCCGCCCAAAACATGCAGCTATCCAACCCTGTGAAGCTAAGCATTACCAAAGATTTTAAAGAATACATTCGTCCGGAATCCGGAGAAAAGGAAATAGACCCCTACTCGATGCACCCGGCTGTTTTTATGCGTTACGGATTAGATAAACCTATGCCCGCGAACAAAACCAAAGCTTTTGTGGTTTCACCTAATATAAGAAGAGAAGCGACACGCCCGTCCGGCACCTCCTTTGATGACGGACTAAAGTACCTTTTCTCTCCGGCAGCACGGGCTAAAATGAGAAATAAGGAACGAGCCAAAGCCTGGAAAACGTATAATCGTTTTCCCTGATCTGATAAAAAAAATATTCCTGCAATAACATTTGTATATAGTAGGAAACAGAAGCATACTTTCCGGCTCTTTTTTCTCTTTTGTCCAAGGAAGTTATAAGATAATCACGTACATTTGTAATCTAAAATAATTAAAATTTGTATCAAATGAGAACTTATTCAGGAATATATATACTCCCTTTCTTTTTGGTTACACTCCTTTTCAGCGGTTGTAATCAAAACGGAAAGAATGTGTCTGAGAATGATATAAAATTCAATACGATCCACGTGGAGAAGACCTATCATCTGCTGGAGAATCCGGAAAATCCGAACTGTAATCTTCAGGTCAAATTCATTTATCCGGAGAAATACACAGATGCGGCTGTCCTTTCCAAAATACAAAAGTGGTTTATTTATACCTACTTCGGTGACCAGTACCAGGAGTTACCTCCTCAGGATGCCGTGAACCAGTATGTGGAAGATTATCTCCGTAACTATAAGAGTCTGGAAGAAGACTTTAGATCCGAGCTGAAATTTTCAGGTGAATCTCCTGTGGGTGCGTGGTTCTCTTATTATGAAATGTCTTCCAACGAGATCATGTACAATAAAGGAGATCTTCTAAGTTATACCATCACGTATGAAAGCTATACAGGGGGGGGGGCGCATGGTGCGCATTCAACCATTAATGAGGTCCTGGACCTGAAAAACGGAGAACCTGTCACAGAGGAGGATCTTTTTATTGATAATTATCAGGACAGACTGGCAGAAATTTTAGTGGACCAGATCGCGAAACAGAATCAGGTAAGTGATCCGAAAGAGCTGGAAAACATGGGTTTTTTCAGCATAGAGGAGATCTATCCGAATGGTAACTTTGTGGTGGATGATTCCGGTATTACCTATGATTTCAATGAATATGAAATAGCGGCTTATGTAGTGGGAACGATCCATGTGCCTCTTCCATATACTACCATTCGCCATTTATTAAAAAACAATAGTCCGATCAGTCACTTAATTGATAATTGAAAATTAAAAGTTGCGAATTAACTGACTAACAAATTATTTATGAAACAGACATCTACAACGCCCGAAATACTAAACACTACGGAGAATGAATTGTCAATTATCCATCATCAATTGTCAGTGCTGGAATCTTATTTTCCAGGTCTGACAGAGATCCAGCGTGAACAGTTGAAGGCATTATATCCTTTATATGCTGACTGGAATGCGAAAATCAATGTGATTTCACGAAAAGACATTGTCAATCTGTATGAACATCATGTTCTCCATTCGTTAGGGATTGCCAAAGTATTGAATTTTCAGGCAGGTACTTCCGTGCTGGATTTGGGAACCGGCGGCGGTTTTCCGGGAATCCCGTTAGCCATCCTGTTTCCGGAAGTCCGGTTCCACCTGATTGACAGTATCGGTAAAAAGATCAAAGTCGGCCAGGCGGTTGCGGAAGGGATCGGACTGAAAAACATTACTTTCAGACATTGCCGGGGTGAAGAGGAAAAACAAACATTTGATTTTGTAGTGAGCCGGGCAGTGATGCCGTTAAGTGACCTGGTGAAAATCATATCCAAAAATATAAAGAAGGAACAACAAAGTGCCCTTCCCAACGGTTTAATTTGTCTGAAAGGAGGCGAACTGCAACATGAAATATTACCTTTCCGTAATAAAGCCATGAGCGTGGACCTTCAGGATTATTTTAAAGAGGATTTTTTTGAAACTAAAAAAGTTTATACGTACCATTATGATCCATATAAAACCTTTTGAATTCAATTACTTTTCTGTGAATACCTATCTGGTGTATGATGATACCAAAGAGGGTGTATTGATTGATTGTGGTTGCATGAGGAGAGAAGAAGAACAGGAGTTGAGTGCTTTCATTGAGGAAAATGGAATTACGCTCACGCATCTGCTTTGTACCCACCTGCATGTGGACCATATCATGGGTAATGAATTTATTTACCGGACCTACGGCCTTTCACCCGAAGCACACCGGGCCGAAGTGGAGGTGTTGCCTTCCGCTCAGAAACAGGCAGAGCTATTAGGTCTTCCTATAAAAATATCCGATGTGCCGGTAAAGCATTTCATCGTGGGGAATGACCGGATCCAATTCGGGAACTCTGAATTAAAAGCATTATTAGTGCCGGGACATTCTCCGGGTAGCTTAGCTTTCTACAATGAGGCGAATGGTTTCGCTGTCGTGGGGGATGCTCTCTTTGAAAGAAGTATCGGACGCACAGATCTATGGGGTGGAAATACGGATGTGCTGGTAGCCGCTATCCGGGACAAACTGCTCTCCCTTCCGGATGAAACGATCATCTATCCGGGTCACGGCCCGGAAACAAGGGTCGTCGACGAGATCCTGAATAACCCTTTTCTGTAAAAGATACGATTGAAGATTATCTGACTTGATTTTAATACACATAATTATACTATGGACACAAATAACTTTTCAAATCGTCACATCGGCATTACGGCTGAGGATATGCCGGCTATGTTAAAGACTGTAGGTGTGGAATCCCTGGATCAGTTAATCGACCAGACCATTCCTGCCAATATCTGTCTGCCACAACCGCTGGATCTGCCGGAGCCTATGACGGAGCGTGAATTCGCTGAACACATCGCCGAACTTGCATCTAAAAATGAAATTTTCACTTCTTACATTGGAATGGGATGGTATGACACTGTTTGTCCGGCTCCTATCCAACGGAATGTACTGGAAAATCCGGTTTGGTATACCTCCTACACGCCTTACCAGGCAGAGGTCTCCCAGGGACGTCTGGAAGCTCTACTGAACTTTCAGACTATGATCTGCGAACTGACTAAACTACCGCTGACCAACTGTTCTCTCTTAGATGAGGCAACTGCTGCCGCGGAAGCTGCCACCATGTTGTTCAACTCCCGCAGCCGGGCCCAGGCAAAAGCCGGTGCCAATGTCTTATTTGTAGATAACGGAGTATTTGAATCTACCTTAGCAGTGCTCCATACCCGGATGGCTCCGCAAGGCATCACAGTGTTAACCGGGGATTATAAAACGTTGAACTTCACAGAAGAGATTTTCGGAGCGATCGTGCAGTATCCGAATGGGGATGGTTCGATCGAAGATTATAAAGAATTTGTGAACCGTGCGAATGCAAATGGTACACGGGTAGCTGTCGCAGCCGATCTGATGAGTTTAGTGATCCTGACACCTCCGGGTGAATGGGGAGCGGATGTCGTGTTTGGTACCAGCCAGCGTTTTGGCATACCGATGTTCTACGGAGGACCTTCTGCCGGATACCTGGCTGCTAAAGAGGAATACAAACGTTTTATCCCGGGCCGTATCATCGGTATTTCTAAAGATGCTTACGGGCATACGGCTTACCGTCTCTCTTTGCAAACCCGTGAACAGCACATCAAGCGGGAAAAAGCAACCTCCAACATTTGTACTGCACAGGCTTTATTGGCTACCATGGCCGGTTTTTACGCGGTGTATCATGGAGCCGAAGGGCTAAAAAACATTGCAAACCGCATTCATTCCATGGCTGGATTTCTGGCTACAGAATTGGAAAAGCTGGGATATAAACAGTGGAATACAAATTATTTCGATACACTGAAAATTGAACTTCCGGCCCATGTTTCAGTGGATGTCCTGCGGGAAATTGCCCTGGAATGCAAAGTGAATCTTCGCTACTTTGAAAACGGCTATGTGGGTATCAGTATAGATGAAACCACCCAGACAACCGATATAGGAGTGCTGCTGTATATTTTCTCCGGTGCTTTAGGAAAAGACTATACTTTGGAAGAGGAAATAGCTGAGAAAACCTATTTTGACAGTCAGTTTGCACGT
>Ga0192242_10354_pt1 | contig 18568 bp, 8 predicted proteins | sample Koala_Koa27_J3_FD_131235 | JGI IMG/M metagenome (GOLD analysis project Ga0192242, IMG submission 131235) | Enriched cells from koala feces incubated with labeled cellulose particles, San Francisco Zoo, California, United States - Koala_Koa2-7_J3 ...
GTAAACCGGACGGTATTGCCGACAATCTGGGAATCCCAGTTGTAGTAGTGAAACCCGCGCAGGCCGCCGTGAAGATGATTCGGCCCGTTGTTGACAGCCAGATGATAGGCGGTATCGTTCAGTGTAAACATGCCGTTCTCAATCCGGTTTGCGTGACGCCCGACTACGGCGCCGAAACTGGCGGTATCTTTTTCATATTCTTCCAGAGTGTCGTAGCCGAGACATACATCCCGGAGATTTCCCTGTCGGTCCGGTACGCAGATGTCGATGATTCTGCAGCCGTAGCTGGTGACGGTAATATAGGCTTCATCTGAATTCTTCATACAGTATACATATGCAGCTTTTCCGTCGGAAGTGGTTCCAAAGGGATGTTTTGTAATGCTCATGTTGCACCTCCTGGTTTCGTCCCATTTTCCTCATCAGTATACTTTAACTTAAACGGAGAAGATTCCGATACGGTTTTGGATCATACACTTCTGATCAAAGCTGCTCAGTTTACTGAAACTGACGAACATGATCTGACGACAGGAAGACTTCTGGACGTTGCGGGAACACCGATGGATTTTACAAAGGCGAAACCGATCGGGCAGGATATACACGCCGACTACTACCAGCTGAAATATTCCCGGACATATGACCACAACTTTGTTCTGTCCGGAAAGGGACTGACTGAAGCAGCGGTGCTTTCCTCTCCGGAATCCGGCATCCGCATGACCTGCTTTACCGACCAGCCGGGGCTGCAGCTCTATGTACCGGCCAATTCCCCGGCGGCACACGGGAAAAACGGACGCTGCTACCCCGCCTACGGAAGTGTCTGCCTCGAAACACAGCATTTTCCGAACGCCACCAGTCATCCGGAGTTTCCCTCCGTGATACTGACACCCGGCGAGCCGTTTCAGTCCAAAACGATTTATCACTTTTCCGTAGTGTGAAAGGAGTACTGCCTCATGCCGCAGGGAGAATACGCTGCCGCCCTCAAAGCAGGGAAAAAAGACATACAGACACGATCCGCTGCCGGGCTGCCGACAGAACTGCCCGCGTTGGATACCATATTGGAAAACGTTGAAATCCGCGGAGAAGTGCCGCTTGGACTGATCGACATCCCCACCGATCTGATCGTGGGGACAAAAACGGTCGGCCGGACCACTTCTTTTGCGCCCAATTTCATGCCGATTCTCGATGAAGGGTCAGAGTTTGCCATGAAATGGCGCAGCCTTTGCAGTGCACATCTGCAGGAGGGAATCCGCGATCCGATCAAAGTCTATGAATACTTAAATAAATATTATGTTCTGGAAGGCAATAAGCGTGTCAGCGTTCTGAAATATTTCGACGCAACCAGCATTCCCGCCTACGCCACCCGTATCATTCCCGCATGGAAGGATACGCCGGAAATCAAAATCTATTACGAATTTCTGGATTTTTATAACGAGACCAATATCAACTATCTGGAATTCACCAAAGAGGGCAGTTACCGAAAGCTCAGCCATCTGACCGGACACAAGGCCAATGACCGCTGGAGCATGGACGACCGCATTGATTTCCGCTCCTGTTATAACCTCTTCTCGGACGCTTTTGACGATTTAGGATGCCGGAAGCTTTCCTGCACGACAGGAGACGCATTCCTGACCTACCTCAGTCTGTTCGGATATGAAACAGTCAAAAAAGAAACGGCCGCCGGTTTTAAAACCAGTCTCAAAAAGTTATGGGAAGAGTTTGAACTGAACTTCAGCGACGCAGAGCCGGAAGAAAAGATTGAAATGAAACTCGATCCAACGCCCGATACCAAAAAAGGTCTGATTTCCCAGATTCTGACTTCATCTGCGTCTTCGGCCAGAACAATAACTAAAATTGCTTTTATCCATACCAAGACGACAAAGACATCCAGTTGGACCTACTCTCATGAACTCGGCCGTATGTATGTCAATGATATTTTTCATGGCGAAGTGGTAACCACCGCCTATGAGAACAACGTAAATGACGCGGACGCCCTTGCCGCCATCGAGCGGGCGATCGCAGACGGAAACACGATTATTTTTACAACAACACCGATTTTTCTCGCTGCCAGCATCAAGGCTGCGATTAACCACCCTGAAATCAAGATTTTAAACTGCTCGCTGAACACCTCACACAAATACATCCGCACCTATTACGCCCGGATGTTTGAAGCAAAACTGCTGAACGGAGTTCTCGCCGGCATCATGACGGATACCAATAAAATCGGCTACATTGCCGATTATCCCATCACCAATATGCCCGCCACCATCGACGCATTTGCCATCGGCGTAAAAATGGTCAATCCGCAGGCACGTATTTTTCTGGAATGGTCCACCGCAAAAGAAAACAAAGGCATCGACCTGACGGAAAAACTGTACAACATGGGCGCCACCTATATTTCCCATCTGGACATGATCGTACCGCAGCATGCCACACGGCGTTTCGGTCTGTATCGCGTCAACGGGGAAACACCGGTCAATCTTGCCTTCCCGGTCCTTGACTGGGGCAAATATTATGAACGGATCATCCGGAATATACGACACGGCACATGGAACACTGAGAGTAAATCCGATACCAAAAAAGCCCTGAGTTATTTCTGGGGTATGTCTTCGGGAGTCGTGGATGTCGTGTGGTCTCCCGCCATCCCGGCAGAGACGAGAAACCTGTTGGAGACGCTGAAGCGTTCCATTACGCGCTATGATTTTAATCCGTTTACCGGCATTCTTCACTCACAGGAAGGGATTGTACAGTCCGACCCCGCGCGCAGATTGTCTACGAATGAGATTATCGCCATAGACTGGCTGGCAGACAATATAGACGGATATATTCCCGCCATCAAAGATCTTATTCCGGAGGCGCAGGACATCGTGCGCCAGGAGGGGATCCGCAAGGAGGACGACTCCGAATGAAGATCATGGCAATCGCGGACATAGAGTCACCGGCACTCTGGGATCATTATGCGGAAAACAACCTGCCGGAAACAGATCTGATTATTTCCTGCGGGGATCTCGATCCCCGCTATCTGTCGTTTCTGGTTACATTCGCCAACGTACCGCTCCTGTATGTCCACGGAAACCATGACGAACGCTATGACAACATGCCCCCCGACGGCTGCATCTGCATCGACGACAGCATCTATGTTCATAACGGTATCCGTTTTCTGGGTCTGGGCGGCAGCTATCCTTACAATGACGGCAAATATATGTATACGGAAGCACAGATGCGTAGGCGCATCCGCAGAGTCTCCCGCCAACTTCGGAAATACGGCGGCTTTGATGTGCTTGTCACACACGCACCCGCACGCGGCATCGGAGACGGGGAAGACCTGCCCCACCGGGGCTATGAAGCTTTTTTCCCGCTTCTGGAAAAATACCGGCCGTCCTATATGCTTCACGGACATGTCCACATGCAATATGACTATACCCTGAAAAGAGAAAACGCCTATCAGGATACCAAAATCATTAACGCCTACGAAAAATATTTTCTCGAAATATAAAGAACCCGATTTGCCGATTCATCTATAACCATCTCTTTCATGATATCCGCAAGATCGCACTCGCAGGTACATCATGGATGCGAAGGACAAACCGGAAATCACACTCACGATGTCCGCCGAATCGCGCTCGCAGGTACGGGCGCAGGCGCTTATTCGTTCCCTTCCTCAAGATATACAAATATTCCCTCACAGATTGATTCCACGATCCGGCTCTGGTAATCCTCGCTGCAAAGCAAAGCCTCCTCTGTCGGATTCGACAGGAACCCGCATTCAACGATCACCGTGGGCGCCGACGTCTTTTTCAGGATGTAGTAGCTTTCATTCGCCTTGGCCGCGCGCGTGTTCAAAGGATCCAGATTCTCAATCAGACTTTGCTGTAAAGCTTCCGCCAGTGCTTCCCCCTGCACAGAATCTCCATAATAAAAAACCTGTGCACCGCTGACCGCACTGTCCGTATAACTATTCTGATGAATACTGACTGCCAGCACCGGAGCCGTCTGTTCTATAATGTCCACACGATTTTTCAGGTCGGATACTTTTTCGCTCGATACATCCTCGTCTGCAAGGCTTTTGTCTTCCTCACGGGTCATCACAATTTCAAATCCCTGATCTTCAAGGACATCCCGTAATTTTACGGCAATTTCCAGATTGATGTCTTTCTCATTCGTGCCGGACACTCCGACTTTGCCCGGGTCATTGCCGCCGTGCCCCGCATCAATCACAATTACTGCCGGCCTCGTTTCCGCTTTCATGCTCGTAACATACTGCGCCGATTTCGGCGCCGCAAAGATCGCAGCGGCCATCACGACAACAGCCATCACTGCTTCTATTTTTCTCTTCAAAAAAACGCTCCCACATCATATAATTATTATATGGTATGAGAGAGCCGTTTTCTTTAATCCATAAATTCTGCAATCGTATCCCAAACGGTATTCTTCTCAAAGCCCAGCTTCCAGAAAGAAGCTCCCGCGAGTCCGTTAGACTGCATCACTTCCAGCTTTTTCTCAATGGAATACTCGTTCTCTATCCAGATCTTGTAGGTACTGCCCCCGTACTCATACTCCACATAGTACTGACCGCAGTCCTCCAGCCATTCATAAGTCGCGTCATTCGCCGCCACACGGGTTTCCGCCTCACTCATGCTGATCGCCTCGCTTGTCAGGGTATAGCCGTCACCGTTGTCGGTTGTATCCGTATCGGTCTCCGAAGTATTCTCATCGCTGTCCGCCACGCTTTCATCAGATTCCGCCGCATTCCCGTCATCGTCCGCCGTGCTTTCATCAGAGTCCAATACACCGCTGTCATCCTCCGCTGTCGTCTCATCCGGCGTCAGCTTCCACACTCTGGTATAAAACGGTACTCCGAGAATCACCTGTTCCGACGGAACCTCCTCCAGTGTGTCCTCCACAGCCTGCGTCACAAAACTCAGTGATGCCACCGATCCCTCTTCCGAACCATTATAATGCTCATCATAAGCCATCAGCACAATGTAGTCCGCAAACACCGCCTGTTCATCCCGATTGTAAAATTCATTGTAGGAAGCCGGCGCATAATTATCAACCGATAGAACGATGCTGTTATTCCTGCATTTGATTGACAATTCCCGGATAAACTGCAGGAACCCGGCTCCCGCCTCTGCCTCCAGAGATTCAAAATCGACATTGATCCCGTCCAGGTCATATTTAATTGCTTCCGAGACCAGATTATTAACCAGCGCGTCACGGCTGGATGTCACATTCAGCACCTGCGTCGTATCAACCTCGTCATTTTCCAGATTGCTGACCAGTGCCCAGACCTCTATGCCCTGCTGATGACAATATGTCACATAATCCGAGCTTGCCAGAGAGGCTATGCCGCCCTCGTCATCGTTGAGATAAAACCATGTGGGCGAAATAACATTCAATCCTGAGGTCGAAGCAATGACAGATGAAACGTTTGCATTCGCGTCCTGGCTTGTCACCTGATGCCATGCCATATTGATCGTATACGATCTGGAAATGTGGGTGAACTCAGCCTCATCAAAATCACTCTCATAAAGCTCTGTCTGTGTACTGCCGAGAGACTTATTTTTGACATAGCCGACAAATCCGTCCTCCGTACATACCTCTGTCCAGCTGTCCATCTCCTCGATGACGATCACCCGATCGCCCTTTTCAAGCTCTGTAATGATACTGCTCTTGACTCCGCCCAGTTCCCGCAGCTGTGTGGAGCTTTTCACGGTAACATATTCTACTTCACCCCACGCATCTGAAATCACCACACGATTCGGTTCCTCATAATAGTCCCAGCGAATATCTGTATACTGCTCAATGAAAGACAGGGACAGATACATTTCACCATCCGCCACATGGACAATGACCGCATCCGCCGTCTGAGCCTCCTTCGCCACCGTGTACTCCGCCGTCTCCGCCTCCGCATTGACAATGCCCTCCGGTAGAGTATAGCGCAGGATCTGTTCCGTCTCATCCCAGTAAAACCGCTCGTTCAGATAACTGTGAAGCACATCATAGGGAATATACAGCTCGCCATCCATCATCAGCCCAGTCTCATCCAACACCTCATTGTCATACGTAAGAAGCACATCCTCCTCACTCTCCAGGCCGTAAAAAGAAGCATAGTCCGTCGTATCCGACGATGGAAGATACTGCTTCAGTATCGTATTCAGAGAAGTGATACCCACAATCAGGACAACCAGTATCACTACCGCTGCTATCAGAATCATCCTTTGTTTTCTCTGTTTTTTTCTTTTCCGTACCGGCATCTGTTCCTCCAGAATATGCGAAATATATAGATATACTGTAACTATTCAGAACAGTACTTCGCACTTGCTGTGAAGGTACTGAACAGTTATGATATAATGTAGTTTAACATGTTTCGCCTTTTTCTGCTACTGTTTTTCATTTTTTCGGCAATATATGTCGGTGTGTTTTAATCGGACAGAGGGGCATTTTTGCCCCTCTGCCTGTTGCCGACATTCACTGCCAGTTTTAATTTACTCAGTTGCAACCGTTTTCTTCCTACGCTTAAACAGCATATAGAGCCCGAAGACGGCCACAGCTGCCCCAATGCCAAGCGCAGCCGGAAATGCCGGGGATACGCCCGCTTTCGGAAATTCGAAGGTCACGCTGTTCGAAACAGTATATGTAATGTCACGGAAGTAGTATACTGTCCCATCAGAACTCATTGACGCATTCGTCAGATCCACATCATCCATGGCCTCAACCGCCTCCACACTCACCGTATATGGAAGTTCAAACTCGATCGGCTCCGCCAGGAGCGTCATGCCGTCAACGGTAGCAGTCTCTACCAGACGGTATTTCTCACCATAGGTCAGCTCCTCAAAGGAAGCGATGCCATCCTCATCTGTTGTTGCCGTGCCGATGGAGACATAATCACCCAGATCTTCATCGTACATGTAGAGGGTGAAGGTGACGCCTTTCAGAGCATTCCCGTCATCATCCTGTTTGCGGATCCTGACACTGCAGGGCGGCACATCCTCGCTGTCCTCTTTGGTGAACTCACCTTCGACCTCTTCATCATCACGCGTCAATGCTGCCGTGCTGCCGTTTGAATCCTGTGTGATATTAAGGGTAACAACCGTCATTGCGTCGCCGTTATCATCCACAAGCTCGTTGCCGTCAGCGTCATACCATGACCCGTCAAGTGTGTATCCGGCCGGTGACACGGTTTCCTCAATGGTGATCGTGCCGACCGGAATGATCACGTTGCCGTCCTTGTCATAGTACAGCGCGTCGGAAATATCATCCTGGAGGTAGATATAATTACCATTGCCGTCTTTCTCATCCGACAATTTCGTCACATAACCTCCGTTGCCATCAGACAAGACATTGAGCACCCACATTGCTGTCGGCGCGGCACCTGCCGCCTCAATCTCGGCCTGTGACGCGTACTGCCCGTCATAGTACAAGACAGTAAACTGTGCACCTTCCATCGTATTGTCCGGGAAGACAATCTCTGCCAGCCCTTCTGCCGGGACAGCCTTCTTATAGATCTCCAGACCGCCGCCGTAATACGTGGATTCCTCCGTTACATCCAGTTCCACGGCATACTCTGCATTCACGGTTTCGGATGTCACATTGACCGCATGCGTTACCGTATCCAGTTCAAAGCCAGCCGGGGCGAATGTCTCTTTTACATAATATGTGCCATAAGCGAGTCCTTCCAGGTACTCTGTCTCGCCAAACTCATCTGTTGTCAGGTAGCCAAGTCCAAGCGTGCCCGTACCATCTGCTTTGATGACATCCCCGGATGCATCCGATGCAGACGCATACACGCCGTACACAGCGCCTTCCAGTGTATACGTATCCAGGTATTCCGTCAGGTCACGGTCATCTGCCTCCTTGTAAACCCGGAGTTTTCCGGTCTCAATATCCTCTGTAATGGACAGGCTGCCACCGGACAACAGGGAGTTTCCGGATACGCCGGTCGTCAGGTTCGTGTATGTCACGCTGCTTGCCGTGCAGGCTGCCTTATAGATGGTGCTGTTTAATTCAAAACCTTCCGGTGCCTGCATCTCCTGGATGTAATACGTCCCGACCGCCAGGTCTTTCGAAGCTGCCTTGCCGTCCACATTCGTTGTCATAGTGGTAAGGAGCGTGCTGCAGGCTTCATCGCTGAAAATGCCGAACACCGCACCTTCTAATGTATAATTATCGTTGTTGTCTGTTGCATCCGGGTCAGCGGAAGACTTCACGACCGATAAGGTAACCGTATTTGGTGTCTCCGCTACAGGTATGGTATATGTCTTCCCATCCCCGGAGTTGCCCGATATAAGAACGGCCTTATTCGTTTCGCTGTTGATCTTGAAACCTTTGGATGCCTTCGTTTCTTTCACATAATACGTCCCAAGAGCCAAATCTGACACGCCTGCATATCCATCCGCATTCGTTGTCAGGTATGCAACACCCAGCGTTCCTGTACCGTCATCACCGATGACATCATTCCCAGCGTCAGATTCAGATCTGTATACACCAAATACCGCTCCTTCCAGCGTATAATCATCCGCACTATATCCGCCTGGTGCCGTACCTCCTGATTCATCCAGAATATAAGCACTGTCAGAAGAATACTTCCGGATCTCGATCGAGCCGGTTTTCGGCTTATCATAGATGTACTTCCGGAATACCGTTTTAGTTGTCGTGATCTCGACCGTATACACATTCGGATTCCCGTTTGCATCAACATCCGCCTCATAGCCTGTCGGAGGGTTTATCTCTTTCAGGTAATATGTTCCGATTGGTATGCCGGTAAGAGAACCAGACGTATACAGTCCGGACGGGTCTGTGTATTTGGTTGAGCCTGTCGTAAAGGAATCATACAACTGCGAGCAGCCCGCATCGTAATACAGGCCGAACTCCGCACCTTCCAGACTGTAGTTGTCATTAATGACCCATTCATCCTCCGTATAAACATAATAGCCGGTTATGGTCGCATCAGACGAGTATTTGTATACGTAGATGCTTCCGGTCACAACATCGTCTTCCACCTCAAAATACAATGTTGTCTTTTCATCTTTAACGGCTGTCAGGCTATGGGATCCTGTATCGAGTTTGATGCCGGTGGACTGTCCGCCCGCCTGTAATTGTGCAAGTTTGGTAGCGTTCTCTTTAATATAATATGTCACTTCCGTTGCTGTCCCGATATCAATCGGGCCGATCATGTTAGATACGCCGTTAGCGGAAAGTGTAAGCACAGCAGCCGTTTCAGCCACATCGTCCCCATCCGCATCCCAGTACAGCTGTTCTGTGCAGTCCGCATCCGTATAAACAATATACTCAATACCTTCCATTGAATACTCTGTACCTGTCAGATCCTGGTCAATATCCAGCGTTTTCTCCATGGCGATATAAACATTATCAGGCTGTTCCTGCGGATCCGTCGAAGTCACATATTTCAAGCTTGCATCACTCGCTGAGAAAGACCAGGTATTTTCATCCAGCCCGTAGTTGGTTGCCGGCATAGTTTCCTTCACATAAATTGTCAGTCCATACGGGACGTCAGTCAGTGCAAATACCGCGGTAGTCTCACCATTGCTGTCAGTCTGGTAATGGTCGAAATCAAACTTCCGGTATTCTTTTTCAAATTCACTGTCAAGGAACGCCATATATACTGCATCATCCAGATCCAGTTCTGTCTCCTCCGCTTCCGCCTCAGTCACCAGCCCCAGCTTATCTGCGATGGAAGCAAGGGACATGTTTTCACTAACCGCCCCTGCCACACTGCCAGCCATGCCGGACAGGGCATTTTTTACACGCGACAGGATGCCGGTATCCGCCGAAGCCGTCAGAGTCGATGTGTCGGCAAAGCTTACTGCGCCGCCATAGCTTACATTGGAAGCTGCGGATTTCGTAGCAACCATGTTTTGTGCCATTGTAGCGGTTGCCGATGTGCCATACAGTGTAAAGCTTGTGCCGGATGCTGTACTGCATCGAACGAACATACCTTCATAAGATGTCGTAGTGGAACACCGCCAGATCAACGAGCCGGTCAGGTTAGTACAATTGAGAAACATGTTGCCAGCATCCGTCACGTGTAAGGTAGAGATGTTGGCCAGTCCGGATACAGTTGTCAGTGCCGTACAGCCGTTAAATATACTGGACATGTCCGTTACTTTTGCAGTATTCCAGCCAGTAATATTAATCGTCTTCAGTCTGGGACAGTTATAGAACATAGCCGATATATCCGTCGCATTCCCTACCTTAAAGGTTCTGAGGTCCAGGCTGGTCAGGCTGGTACAGTTCATGAACATACAAGTAAAATTTGTTACTCTTGTTGTGTCAAAGTTGCTGATATCAATGGAAGTCAGCAGGTTGCAGCCACGGAACATGGCCGTCATATCTGTACAGTCACTGGTATCAAGCGTATCCAGTCCCGTAATACTGGTCAGGGATGAATCTGCTGCGGTAAGGCCTATCGCTGATCGATAATAAACCTGGAACATGGATTCCATGTTCGTCACATTCTGTGTATTGAATTCACTGACATCCAGTGTTTTCAAAGATATAACGTGGTCAAACATATGGTTCATGTCAGTCGCATACGACGTGTCAATGACCCCGGTTCCGAAATCAATAGACACAATATCCGTCATTGCACTAAACATAAAACTGCTGTCATAATTGAAATAAATCAGTCCGGCATCATCCCCTTCGCCTGTCGGGACATCGGATACATAGCATGTCGTCCCGACCATCCAGGCAATCACACCGCCGTTCTGCGCATAAGACACATCAATCGTTGTCGTTGAGTCGGACGGTGACTTGGTGTTCGTGAATACAATGCTCTTCAGGGTCTTGCCTTCACTCTCTGCCAGTGCCATGATATCCGCATCAAAGTCCGGCCCGGTCTCCAGCATCGCCATGGGACCTTTGTAGACGTAGAACGTCCGGGTTTTCGGCGTATCTGTGCTCTTTACAATACCTACATCGTTGTCTGCGGTGAGTTTAACCGGATGCACCTCAGTGTCAATCTCAAAGTTCGCCGGTGCGCTGGTTTCCTGTACATACACGTATGTATCATCGCCGCTGTACAAAATCCCGTCCAGCTCACCGTACCCGTCCTCATTGATCGTGATCGTGCCTGCAGGGCGGGAACATACATTGTCATTGCACTCATAATATACCGTGTATACTGCACCTTCCAGAGAGTAATAATCCGGGTAATCCTCAAGCAGGGACGAGTCACTGGATGATTTGTACACGATGACCTTGCCAAGATCCAACGGGTCGCTCACCGTCACTTCCACTGTCGTGTTTGACTCGGAAACGACAGTGCTGTCCGCAGTCACGGTATGTACTTCATCGCTGAGTTCATAGCCTTCCGGGGCTGTGATCTCCTTCACATAATAAGTGCCCATGGGGAGTTCAACAGAGCTCGTGCCCTTCCCATCTTCATCTGTCGTGATCGTATGCAACAGCTTTGTGCAGTCGCTGTCAGAATAGATACCATATACAGCACCTTCCAGGGTATAATCCTCATGGAGCGCAAGCTCGTTCGCTTTCACCGTGTCGCTGACCTGCCCTCCACCATCGGAACTCATAACAGCCACGCTGTCAAAGTCAGTCTCTTTCGTCAGCTCGATCGTGATCGTGATCGGCTCATCCCAGAAGGACAGGCTGAAGCTGGTTTCTGCCGTTGTGGAGCTGACAACCACCGACTTTATCTCAGAGTTTAAGAAGAAGCCTTTCGGTGCCGTGATCTCCTTGACATAATACGTGCCGTAAGGCAGGTTGGACGCCGTGCCGTAAGCGCGCTTGTTTGTGGAATCATACTGGTCTAATGACACCGTAGCCACAGCCGTGCCGCTGCAGACGCTGTTTGTATAAACACCGAACGTCGCCCCGGAGGCAAGCGAATACGCACTGTTGCCGTCCGTAGTGCTGTTGTCTTCCGAATACTTGTAGATTTTAAGATCTCCGGTATACGGTTCTTCTGTCGATGTAACGGTGCTTGTTTTTCCATTCGTTACAGTTACCGAATACACATTCGTGTCCAGCTTATAGCCTTTCGAAGCCACGATCTCCTTGATATAATACGTACCCGGGTCAAGGGTGATCGTTTCCGTATTCCCGCTGGAATCCGTGGTCAAAGTTGCAATGCGGTTCGTGTTATTAGAGTTAGTACCGGTTGCCGCCGCTTTAGCTTCTGCCTCGGTTTTAAAGATCTGATACTTCGCGTTAGCCAGCGAGTAGTTGCTGTTGCCGGAAGTGATCGTAGTATTGCTCGACACTTTCTTCACCTGCGCTTTACCTTTTGTCTGCGTGCCGACTTTAAACAGGGCAACAGAGCTCTGGCTATGCGTCATCTGCGTGATGATGCCGAACACCGCATACGTTGTCCCTGCGGAGTCCGTGCCGGTCGCCAAAAGGCGGATCCGTGCATTGACGACTGTTGCGCTGTTTGAAGCTTTACCAAGGGACGTGCTGATATGCCCGCACTGCAGCACCATGGTTGATGAGATACTGCCCAGACCGGAATTAATGGATGCCAGATTGCCTCTGTTCAGCCACACAGCCGTGTTTGTCTGCTTTGCCTGTGACAGAGACATGATATGGGAAATACTGTATGCCGTGTTGCTGTCGACCGCGCTCATCAATTCTGCCGTATAACCGTCATTTTCCGCTAATGCACCGTACACAGTAGATGTATGCTGATAGACATCCGAGTAGCTGTATCCAACCGTACAGTCAATGAATGAACCGACAGTCATGGATCCGATATTAATGTTACGGGCAAAATAACTCATATCATCCCAGGATGAAATCGCCGTGTATGCGTCGACTGTCTCCGTAAACAAACTGTCTGCCGCCGAAAGCAGCCTATCCAATAACCCGCTGTTTTCATTACTTACCGTCACGGACACGCTCTGCACGGATGCCGGTGCCTGGGCAATGGTAAGCTCGCCGCTGTGGGAATCATACGTATAGTAATCCTCAGCAAGCGGTGCGCCGTCCACAGACACGGACGCAATGGTAAGCTCCGTATCCAATGTTACCGTTGTCTCTGTGTCATAAAACTCCGTCTTCTGCTCCGTGGAGGATAAGATATCATCCCCGTCATCTACAGTAACGGTCGTCGTTGCCGTGTCCTCATCCATGGAGATCAGCTGCATCAGCTGCACCTGCAGGTACAGGATCTCCTGTTCTCCTGCATCATTTAACAGCAGATCCCTGGGGATGTAGGCGATGCCTGTCTCCGCGTCATAAATGCACCCGTCTACCGTCTCGCCTTCATTATTGTTCACGGCAAACACGGCTTCCCGTGTCTGAGCAATGCTTTCATCGACCAGGTATGCCACCAGGTAATCACTGTCCTCATCCAGTTCATAGACAGCTGTATACCCGGACGTCTGCATGATGTACTTTTCAAGGGCTGCAGAAGCCGCTGCTTCATCGCCTTCCTCAATGTCCGTCATGATGGAGCTGATCGTATCCGAATCGTCCACCAGGTCCGCATCAAAGAATGTCTGTTTTAAAAGAATGTAATTAACCAGCTTTTTATCCGCTGTGTCTGTATATTCCTCATCCGCGTTCTCCTCAATGTAATCCTCCAGCAGTGGATCTGTGACAGCATCCCCAACATCAATACCGGATATATCCACAGACACATCTGCAAATGAATTCCCTGAGCCTGTTGCAGCTGCGACTTTCCCTGTGATAGTATCCGTCACTGTTTCCGCAGCATAGCCCTGTACCACGGTTGACAAGAGGAGTATTGCCGCCAGCAGCAGGGCTGACAGCCGCTTTGCTTTTTTCATATATGTCCTCCTTTTTTATAACCCGTGCCCGCAAAGGACACGGCAAGAATCTAATTATCATAAGTGCTGCCGCTGCAGGGCACCCGACCGGACCGCCGACCGGTCAGCCCGCATCAGCCGTCCTGCATTCACCGGCAGTGATGCGTTCTCTTCTCCGCCCGGTAATAAGACAGATCAGAAAGATAATGATAAGCGCAGCTCCGCATACATAGCGGAACAACCGTTCTCTGTCTATATCAGGCTGAGAAGCCGGGTAAATATTCCCATCTGATGCCGTAATGGCATCGCCCGCTCCTCCGGAAAACTGTATGTCTGTCCCCAGTACCGAATCATCCCGCACACAGTATACAGCATAGCGATACTTCCCGTGGGAACGGTAAGGATGACATGTGACCAGCGTCACCATATCTTTTCCTTCCTGTATCATCACTTTGCCTGAACCCACTGGGCTGATGATGTCTATGGATTCGACACGGTAACCGAGCGTGCCCCACGGGTTGGTGATATACACCGCACCCCCGACACCCAGCTTTTCAATCTCACGGAAGAACGGGATACCGCGGTAGCCGCGATGCGCAGCGATCACGCAGTTTGTATTCTCCCCGCCGACAGGCAGGGAAGTGGCTCCGAGGACGGCTGCGCCTTTGACAAGGTTTTTGGCAGAAGCGCCCACATATAGTGGAAGCGTGACATCCATCTCCGGGATCTCAATATATCCGAAGATACCGTCTTCCAGCCCTTCAATGGACGGAGCCTGCGTCACCGCCCAGGCATCACAAAAATCCGCCTGTCCGTTTTCCCACAGCCCCAGATTATAAGCCTGCACCTGTTCCCACAAATCATCTGAAGAGGTGATAATATCGTACTCTTCTGCACTTTCTGCCGCATCAGTTGTTTCATCCGCAGCGTCATCCACGGCGGCGTCAAATGCTTCTATCACCCAGGCATTCTCCTGTTTCAGAAGCCATGAATTAATCTCCGGAAACAGAAAGATCCCGATACCTGCCAGAAGAAATGCCACACACAGGATTTTTTTTAAGTTCCTCATTATTTTCTCACCTCATCCTGACCCTGCTTTTCATCTACGGAATTTTCTTCAGGAATTCGCCATTTCTTCTTTCGGAACAGACGCACGCACCGGACAAATACAACGATGCATCCGATAGCTGACAACGCGATGATAAGCGCTTCCCTGTATGCTTTCATCCACTCTGAAGAAGAATCCGGTTCCTGCCTGTCTGCTTCCGCCTGCAAATCCTCGGTGTACTCCGTCCGTTCACCGGTCACAATCAGCCGGTGTGAGTTCACGCCGTAAGGCGTACAGGTCATTAATGTCATCAGATCAAGGTCTTCCTGCGCCGTCACGGACGAAACATCGTCCGGTTCTATGATCTGTATGTCAAAAACACGATACGCAAGGATTTCATCCAGCACATGGATAAAAAACAGATCCCCCTCCTCCATGTCCACCAGGTCAGAAAACATTTTGGCAGAGTTAATCCCCGTGTGTGCCGAGATGATCGGCCTGCCGCCCGCCGTCCCGATCGGGAGCGCCGTGCCTTCCACATGCCCCGCACCTTTCGACAGTACATCTGATGAAGTGCCATGATAGACAGGCAGGTAAACATTGATCTTTGGAATTTCAATAAAGCACATGATCCCGGAACCGTCCGTATCCAGAACATCCTCATACTCCACATCGTATTCTGCCGCAAGGTATTTTTCTGTAAACGGATCTGTCAATGCCACTTCTGAGGCAAGGAGTTTCGTGTTATACGCCTCCGCCTCCGCCCGATAAACAGCCAGTTCTTCTGCAGAGGAAGAATCCACAACAGCTTCATATCCGCCTGCCGTGGACTCTGTTGCATGCTCAAACAGCCGGTTGCTCACCCACGGGTAAAGTGTCAGTATCAGCCCGGCAGCAACGACCAGAACAGCGAAAACTTTTTTCAGCCTGTCATGCATTTGGCATGCCCTCCGATATCCCGCCCCAAAGGGGCAGTGTGTACAGGATTACTATGCCTGCACCTTCTTGTTTTTACGTGTTACCATGTAAATACCGCCCGCCGCAACAGCCACGCCGATAATAGTAATCAGGTACAGTCCGTAACCGCCGGTCTGCGGGAGCAGGAAATTCCTGCTGTTCGTCACGGTCAGGACAACCGTCGCATCCTCAGACGTGATCTCTGTCTGATTAGGGTCTGCACCAAGAACCGTCGTATGGCTGGCCATTGTCGTGGTCACACCGTCAACCGTCGCATGTGCCTCAGCGATCTCGCCGACAAACATATCCGTGCCGCCGAGTGTACGTCCGTTGGCTTCCTCTGTCGCAGAATAAGAGATACTTTCGGAACCATCAAGCGCAATATCAGAAGACTGGTCATTGATCAGGTTTCCGTTCTCATCATAGATGCCGTTATTGTAGGTGCTGATAATCGCTTCTACCACATTCGCATCCGCCTCATCCTGCGTCAGGCCCACGACACCTTCTACAGCAGCAATGATATCGCGATCTGTAGCAGAGATGTTGATATCGATCTGCTCACCGAGGATCTTATAACCATCATCGGTAGCCACCTCCGTCAATGTGTAATCATCTGCTTCAAGGCCGTAAATTTTGAGTGTACCGTCCGCTGCCGGAACAAAGGTGGTCGCGCCGGTGCCCGTATTCGTATTCGAATCGTATACATATTCCTTGTCTGTCGACTTGCCGGTCACATAATAAATACCGTCCGCAGACTTCTCAGCCACTACATAATAAGAATCAGTCGCGTTATATAGCTTGAACTGTACTGCCGTCGGGTCGCCTTCACCGTCAGAGAACTCTTTCGTCAGGTCAAGCGCATAGCTGTACACATAATTCCGGTCATTTAACTGGCTGTAATAACCGGAGGATGTACGCTCATAAGTCAGGACAACGTTATTGGCATTGCCTTCATCGCCAAGTACAACGGAATCATTCGAGTTCACGGTTGCGGTGTAATACACCACCATGTACATGTTGCGGAGACCATCCGTCATCAGAGTGCCGTCCAAAGCATAGATCTCGCCGTCTTCACCCATCGCGTCATCAACGTTATTGAGCACTTTCAGACCTGCTTCCGTAAACCGGAAGGTCATCTGGTGGGAGCCGTCCTCGATCTTGTTATAGATCTCACTGCCATAGCGGTCATAAACACCGGTGTAGTCTTTCGAATAAGACTCTATGTAAGTCTGGGAAGCGAGGTCTGTGTCATCTTCGCCGTCCGTATCCACAACATCCCAGATCAGGATTGCATTTTCTGTGTTATTGGCATTCGCGTCATCCGCATTGTCATAAAACGCGACGCGTGCATCCCTGTTGTAGGTAATACCGGCTGCCAGAACATCCGTGAAGGTATACTCCGTGATATACGTTGCCTGGGAAGTGATGTTCGGGAGTTTGGATACAATAATGTAATCCAGGACATCACCCTCAGAAGCCGTTGTCGTGTCGCGGTACTCAAAATCGACGGAATAGCCTGCGCCGCCGGCGCCCGCCGTGATGCCGTCACCGGTATAACCGCCGCGGTTTGCCACATACGCATCATCATCGGTATCCGCGCTGGTCATGGCGGAGCTGGTATCCGGGTTATAAACAATCAGAGAAGTGGAATCGAGGGCTGCGTCATAGTCGTTGCCGTCGTTCTCAACCGTGCCGTTCTTATTGCCGGTTGTCAGACCCGTATTTGCCTGATTATGCCCATTGCCATAGTCTTCCGTGCTGTTGCTGTACGCATTACGCACGCTCTTGTCAACGGTTGGGTTTCCGGACTGGTTCTTCGGATAAACAACCATGTCATAGAGCCATTTCTCACCGCCGGCATTTGTATCAGTCACACCATCGGCATCATGCTCCTCACCGCTTGTCTCCTCGCCGGTATCATCCGTATCAGAGGTATTGGTAAACGGAAGCTCCACAAAGAACGGGTTCACAGTATCCGTAATTTCTTCCGGGACAGTCGTCTCTACCACAAGGTAAAGCCCGAGTGCCAGCCCGTCAATGGAAGTCATACCGGAGGAATCCGTCAGGTCAAGCTCAATCAATTCGCTGCTGTTGAAGTTTGACATATCGGCGCTGCCGACTTCATCATCATAGTCCTCATCTGTCAGGTCATCTTCCATTACATCCTCCGGATCCGTCAGGTTTCCGTTGTCAATCGTGTTATACGTGCGCAGGTAAGACTCCAACGCATTCTTTGCGGAAACGTTGTCAGACTCAAGAATCTCTGCCAGTGCTTCTGAAATCTGAGTGCTGGTATAATGAAGCACAGATGCGTCAGAGCACTTGTTCGCTACGTTATCGTTGGTCATACCGTCGCCCGCACCGGATTTTGTCTCATATTTTGTCTCGATTGCCTCAGACGCCGGGAGGCTGCCGTTGACATTCAGGATCTCCTGCAATTCAACCGGAATCTCATAGACCAGAGTCACAGAGTTCGAGTCGCCGTTATTCATGCTGTAAGTTTCTACGTTGCCGACACGCAGGATGGTAAATCCGACCCCTTCTACACCAAAATTGGAAAGGGTATCTTCGAGCTCTTCATCCGCCTCACCGGTTGCTTTCCAGTCGCCCCCGGAGTAAACACTTGCCGACTCTGCCGCCGTGATGTCATACTTATGGATCGTCAGGCTGGCCGTCTTGCTGAGATCGATGATGTCCGCATTTGCCAGGTCTTCACCGGTTGCCGTGTTGTTGGCCGTATCGTTGGAGCTTGCACCTGCCTGCCCGCTATACGTATTGGCGTCTTTTCCGCTGTCATAAACGGTTGTCGTGTTTGTAC
>Ga0192242_10355_pt1 | contig 18516 bp, 13 predicted proteins | sample Koala_Koa27_J3_FD_131235 | JGI IMG/M metagenome (GOLD analysis project Ga0192242, IMG submission 131235) | Enriched cells from koala feces incubated with labeled cellulose particles, San Francisco Zoo, California, United States - Koala_Koa2-7_J3 ...
CGATTCGAAATTTTCAGGGACGCGGTTATGCTTCACTGGGCGGCGTCATCTTAAATCGGCGCAATGTAAAGCGCGAGACGGAGAAGGTCATGGAATTATGCGATGATTTTCAGACGAATATTACGGGAACCATCGAATTTTCCGAACTGGTACAGGACGCAGACGAGAGAAAAATGACTCTGATGGAGGCGTATCCGGACAGTGAGATGGCGGAGAGTTATATGCGTCTGGCTCGCGCAGTCATGTGATCGACGGAGGCTCATACATATACATGAACTGCTGACGGAAGGTAAATTGTAATACAGCGGCAAAAGAGAGGATTGTATTGTTATCTCAGGAGGATATCAAATTGCTGAAGCGTGTCGGAGAGTCAGACAATTTAAAAAGCGTAAAGACAACAATGGCCAAAGCGCATTTTCCGGCTCCGTTTCATGAGGGGCTTGAATACAGCTCGCCTGCGCGGGGCACATGGAATATCGTTCACACCGGCATGCTGATTCCGGAGTCACATCAGATTTTTGTCTGCGCGCTCGGCTGTCTGCGCGGCGTTGTGCTGACCGCGGCGGAGATGAACGCCCTTGACCGTTATTCTTCCATACAGATCCGCGAGGAAAATGTGCTGGACGGGGGGATGGAGGAACTGATGATTGAAGGCGTAACGGACATCATTCATAAGCTTCGTTATCGACCGAAGGCAATTTTGATTTTTATCAGCTGTCAGCATTTTTTCCTCGCATATGATCAGAACCTCGTGTTTTCGGTTTTGCGGGAGCGGTTTCCGGAGATTCGTTTTACCGACTGTTATATGATACCCACGCTGCGCAAGAGCGGCCTGACACCGGATCAGAAGATGCGGATTCAGCTGTACAGCATGTGGGAACCGCAGCCTTTTGATTCGAAGCAAGTCAATCTGATCGGCAGCAACTTACAGACCTCGCCGTCATCGGAGCTGGTTCGCATGGTGGAAGAAGCCGGATATGAATTCCGGGATCTGTACCGTTGCAGAGATTTTGAGGATTATCTGAACATGGCAAAAGCTCCTCTGAATCTGGTCTATGAGCCTGCGGCGCTGATGGCTGCGGAGGATCTGAAAAAAAGGCTGGGGCAGGATTATCTGTATCTGACTTTCAGCTATGATTTTGAGGAGCTGGAACAGAATTATGAGAGGCTGGCGGAGAAACTTCAGATCAGAAAACCGGATTTCGCGGCTGAACGGGACCGGGCCGTTCAGGCGATAGAACATGCGAAGGAACTGATCGGAAAGACGCCGATTGCCGTTGATTACACATTTACGTTTCGGATTCTGAGTTTTGTGAGGCTTCTTCTGGAATATGGGTTCCATGTGACGGAGATTTACGCGGATGCTTTTTTGCCGGAAGATCAGGAGAATTTTGAGTGGATTCGTAAAACATATCCGGATATCGTGATTTCGTCTACGAATCGTCCGGCCATGCGGTTTCTGCATGACTCAGAAACCTGCCGGAATCCCGGCGTAGAATTTTCGAAATCACAGAAAATTCTGGCCATCGGACAGAAAGCGGCTTATTTTACCGCAACCGATCATTTTGTGAATGTGGCGGAGAGCGGCGGCTATTACGGATTTGACGGTATCGCGCGGATCATGGAACTGATGGAGGACGCGTTTTTGCATAAAAAGGACAGACGCACGGTCATTCAGAGAAAGGGATACGGGTGTGAGAGCTGCTTATGAGACAGGCGACAGGATTAACATCAACCTATTCATCCGATGAGTTCGGTATCTGCTCCGCGCTGTATGAACTGGGCGGGATGGTGGTCATGCACGATGCTTCCGGATGCAATTCGACTTATACGACGCATGACGAGCCGCGCTGGTATGATATGGACAGTATGATTTATATCTCAGCTATTTCCGAGACGGAGGCCATTCTGGGAGATGATGACAAGCTGATCGACGATCTGATCGAGACAGCACAGGAGCTTCATCCGAAGTTCATCGCGCTGGTCGGCGCGCCGATTCCTTATATGATTGGTACCGATCTGGAAGCGATTGTGCAGATCGTGAGCCGGAGAACGGGAATCCCGGGTTTTGCTTTTGCAGCAAACGGAATGCACGATTATACCGTCGGTGTTTCGATGGCTCTTGAGCAGATCGTGCGGGCTTATGCGGACAGAGGGACCGACGAAACGATCGTAAAATCATATACGGACCTGAAATCGGACGGTTGTATCATAAATATCATCGGCGCCACGCCGCTGGATTTCTCCCTGAACGGAAGTGTGGCATCCATTCAGCGTTGGATTGGGAATCATGATATGAAAAACGGGATTTGTCTGTCCATGGGATGTTCTTTGGAAGATGTTCAAATGGCCGGAAAGGCACAGGTAAATCTGGTAGTTTCGGCTGTTGGGCTGGCAGCAGCCAAAGTATTGAGGGAACGGTTCGGAACACCCTATGTGGTGGGAACCCCCTTTGGAGAGATGTTTTCCGAAAGTCTGGCAGATATGGTACGGAATGCTGCCGTTTCTTCGGAAAATTGCATTGCGTATCAAATGACGGAGTTTCACGGAAAACGCATGCCGGGTCGGAATGGAATGATGCAGCGGGCAGGAACTGATACAAAGAAGCATCTCGTCATCATCGGAGAGAGCGTGTATTGTGCTTCACTGGCAGCTGCGATTGAAATGGAATACGGAATAAAGGTGCATGTCCTGTGTCCGCTGGATACAGGTTCAGAGCTGCTCCGGCCGGAGGACACTTACGCCCCGGAGGAGGACGATCTGATGAGGCTGCTTGAAACATGCGACGGAGTGATCGCGGATCCGCTGTATCGTCCGTTGGTTCATGACGGGCAGGAGTTTTATCCGCTGCCGCATGAGGCATTTTCGGGTCGGATGTATGACAGCGTGAATCCGAACCTGATTGCGGTGAAACTGACGATGCCGGACAGACCCGGTGAATCATACCCTTTCGTCGTTTAAAATAAAACATGGAAACTGACAATGGAGGATTATAACAGTATGCTGAAGCTTGCGATATATGGAAAAGGAGGAATCGGAAAATCGACTACCACGGCAAATCTCGCGGCGGCTTTTTCGGTTCTCGGGAAAAAGGTGATTCAGATCGGCTGCGATCCGAAAGCGGATTCGACCATTAATCTGCTGGGCGGACATCCGCTGCTTCCGGTCATGAATTATATTCGGGATCATGATGAGGAGCCGGAGACTCTGGCAGATATCGCAAAAGAGGGATTCGGCGGTGTTCTCTGTATCGAAACCGGCGGTCCGACGCCGGGACTTGGCTGTGCGGGACGCGGGATTATCACGACCTTCAGCCTGCTGGAAGATCTGGAATTATTTGAGACATATCAGCCGGATGTGGTTTTGTATGATGTGCTGGGAGATGTTGTCTGCGGCGGATTTGCCGCACCAATCCGCGAGGGATATGCAGAGCATATTCTGATTGTGACATCAGGGGAAAAGATGGCGCTCTATGCCGCCAACAATATCAATATGGCAGTAAAGAACTTTGAAGATCGCGGCTATGCCTCGGTGCGCGGCATTATTTTAAACCGCAGGAATGTGGAGAATGAATATGAAAAGGTTTCGGTGTTCGCCAGAGAGAATGAACTGGAAATCGTGGCAGATATTCCGAGAAGCCCGGATATTATTCGTTTTGAGGATCAGGGAAAGACGGTGATTGAGGGGGATGCCGGGCTTCCGGTCAGCCGGATTTATCTTGATCTGGCGCAGAAGTTATGGGATGAAAATCTGCAGAAGGCAGAATAAAATGTACTGTTTTTGGAGCAAATGATTATGAGCAATGAAATTTATTATATGACCGCAGCGGAACTTGCCGCGCGTGGAAAAGACAATATTCCGGATGAACTGCAGTCGTCGAAGCATCTGATCTACAGTTCGCCGGCAACGCTGGCTTTTAACTCGCCGGGCGCGCAGGGCTTCGGTGTGAAACGGGCGGGTCTTGCCATTCCGGGTTCTGTGATGCTTCTCGTGGCGCCGGGATGCTGCGGCAGGAACACGATGATGCTCGATCAGATCGGCGGATACGGCGACCGTTTTTTCTATCTGCTGCAGGATGATACGGATATCGTGACCGGCCGTCATTTAAACCGGATTTCGCAGGCGGTGAAAGAGATCGTTGATTCGCTGGAGACTAAGCCGACCGCCGTGATGATCTGCATTACCTGTGTGGACGCACTGCTCGGCACGGACATGGAACGTGTCTGCCGGAAAGCGGCGGACTATGCAGGGGTTCCGGTTCTGCCCTGCTATATGTACGCATTGACGCGTGAAGGACGTGTTCCGCCGATGACATCAGTCCGGAAAACGGTTTATGAGCTGCTTGAAAAGCGGGAGAGAAAACAGCGCGCCGTGAATCTGCTCGGTGAATTTGCGCCGTATGACGACGGCTGCGAGCTGTATGAGATATTGAAAACGTTGGGGATACAGAAAATCCGCGAGATTTCCCACTGCCGTGATTTTGAGGAATACCTGTCCATGGCGGAGGCAAATTTCAACATCGTGCTGAATCCGGAAAGCCGTCTCGCAGCAGATGATTTTCACAAACGGCTGGGGATACCGTCTCTGGAGTTGACACGTGTCTATCAGATCGACAAGATACAGCATCAGTATCGGCTGCTGGGCTCCGCACTGGGTACAAAAATAGATGACTCTGTTTATTACGATGAGGCCATGCAGGCAGTACGGGATTTTTCGGACAGTTATCCGGAGACATCGTTTGCGGTCGGAGAGTGGCTGAACGCGGATTCCTTCGAACTGTCTCTGGCGCTCTTACGCTACGGCCACAGGGTTCCGGAAATCTACGGTACGGTGACGGCGGTCAATTTTATTTACATAAAAAAAATAGCGGAAATGAGTCCCGATACGAGGATTTATACAAACCTGTCACCGACCATGCTGAATTATAACTGCAGTGAGCGCACAGCAGATATTACCATCGGCCAGGACGCCGCCTATTACCACCCGGACAGTCCGAATCTTGCCTGGAACGCTGAAAATAAACCATTTGGCTATCAGGGATTGCGCGATCTGTTTCTGGCATTGAAAATATTGCAGGATGAAAATCAATATACTTATAGAGTGAATAGAAAACATTAATAAACAGAATTTGCGGGCACATGAAAAACTTATTCACATAACTTCGGAGCGGGTAAAAGAGATTATTCAAAAGCAGACGCTGTTTACGGCTGCGTTGAATCATTTCTTTGTCCGTCAAACTCAGCAGAAGGAGTTTTTCATATGCCGGAGGGAACTATTATCATGAAAGGCCTTTTAAAATATTTATCTCCGTTTGCCCCGGATCAGTCCGGTGCGGTATCCGTCCTTTACGAGTTGGGAGGGATCATCGTGATCTGCGACGCCGGCGGGTGCACCGGAAACATCTGTGGTTTTGATGAGCCGCGCTGGTTTATGAAAAAGAGCGCTCTTTTTTCGGCTGGACTTCGCGATATGGACGCGATTCTCGGGCGGGACGATCGTCTGGTTGATAAATTAAAGGATGCGGCGGATCATCTTGACGCGCGGTTTATCGCGCTGATCGGCACGCCGGTCCCGGCGGCCATCGCGACAGATTTTCGTGCATTAAAGAGAATGGCGGAAAAACGGTGCGGGCTGCCGGTACTGACCGTGTCCTGTACCGGAACCCGTCTGTATGACCAGGGAGCGGAAGAAGCATATCTGGAGCTGTTTCGCATTTTTACTGAGAAAGAAGTGAAAAAAGATGAGCAGGCGGTCGGTGTGATCGGCGCTACGCCTCTGGATGTGAGCCATGTGAACGCGGCTCCGATCATCCGGAAGAAACTGTATGAGCAGGGTTATTCCAAAGTATACTGTTACGGGATGGATTCCGGTCTCGATGAGGTGAAAATGGCGGGAAGTGCGGCGAAAAATCTGGTTCTGTCCCCGGCGGGCATTCGTGCAGCACAGTATCTGCAGGAGACTTTCGGAACGCCTTATGAGACGGCATATCCTCTTCTGAAGAATGAACAGAAAAAAAGACTGCATGATCTGGCAGGAAAGAAGGTTCTGGTCGTGCATCAGCAGGTGGCGGCAAACGAGATCCGGAAAGAAATTGCAGCTCAGGGAGATATGAGCCGGATTTTCGGTAAGGAAGATGATTATCATATTGTATGCGGAACCTGGTTTATGCAGACACCGGAGCTTACACAGAAGCAGGATGTGAAATTTGAACGGGAGGAAGAGTTTGTCTCCTTTACGGAAAACGGCGGTTTTGACGCGATTGTCGGTGACAAACGGCTGAAACGGGCGCTTCGGGATTTTCGCGGAGAGTATATAGATATTCCTCATTTTGCCGTGTCCGGTGAATATGAGGAGGATATTTGGCAGTGAGGAAACTGAGATGAAAAAAGCGGAAACATGCAGCAGTTCTCATGCAGATATAACAACAAAATGGATTCGTGTATACGGCATCGTGCAGGGCGTCGGTTTCCGGCCTTTTGTCAGCCGGATCGCCGACAGGATCGGAGTGACCGGTAGCGTGGCAAATAAAGGCTCGTATGTGGAGATATATGTAAACGGGACATCGGGGCAGCAGCAGGATTTTCTGTATGCGCTGGAGCACGAGGCACCGGAACGCTCCGCTATTTTGAAAACAGACGTGTCTGATCATGCAGCTCTTGCTTTTGATGCATTCGATATTATCGAGAGCGAGCGTGAGGAGGGGGATATCTTTGTCTCACCGGATATCGCAACCTGTCCGAAGTGCCGACAGGAGTTGTTCGACCCGGACGACCGCAGATATATGCATCCGTTTATCAACTGTACGGCCTGCGGTCCCCGGCTGACGATTCTGGACGCCATGCCCTATGACCGGGAGCGGACCAGCATGAAAGAATTTCCCATGTGTCCGGCATGTGAGTATGAATATACTCATGCTGAGACGAGGAGATATGACGCACAGCCGGTCTGCTGCAATGATTGCGGCCCGGAAGTATATCTGATCGGCAGGCCGGAGCGGGGACGTGAGGCCATCACCTTTGTGAGACAGGCGATTCTGGACGGACAGATCATCGCGATCAAGGGTATCGGCGGATTTCACCTCTGCTGCGATGCCGCAAACGAGGAGGCGGTGAGCCGTCTGCGGCAGCTAAAGCACCGTCCGGCAAAACCGTTTGCGGTGATGATGAAAAACCTGGAAACCGTGCATGCTCAGTGTGAGATAACCGCCGCGGAGGAAGAGATTCTGGATGGTCACGCGAAACCCATCATTCTGCTGAAGAAAAAACGGGAAGCACATCTGGCTCCGTCAGTGGCGCCGGATAATCCGAAGGTGGGCGTGATGCTCCCCTATGCGCCGGTGCAAATGCTTCTGTTTTCATATAATGATGATGTGGAAATGACTGCCGACAGCTTTGTGATGACCAGCGGCAACGTATCGGGCGCGCCGATCTGCCGGACAGATGAGGACGCGGTGCGGGAACTGAGCGGTTTTTGCGACATTATACTGTCGCATAACCGCAGAATCCGGCTTCGGGCGGACGACTCAGTGATGAGCTTTTATAAGGGTGAACCGTATATGATCCGCCGTTCCCGGGGTTATGCACCTTTGCCGGTGATGATGGATTTCTCTGAGAATGAAGCATGGCGCGGACAGGTGCTTGCGGCAGGAGGAGAACTGAAAAACACATTCTGTATCGGTAAAAATCAGCTGTTTTATCCATCCGCTTATGTGGGCGATATGGCGGATGTGCGGACCGTGCAGGCGCTGACAGAATCCATGGCACGGATGGAAGAACTTCTGGAAACAAAGCCGGAATTGGCGGTCTGCGATCTGCACCCGAAATATAATACAACGGCGGTGGCGGAGTCTTTCGGGCTGCCGGTGCTGAAGGTGCAGCATCATTATGCGCATATTTTATCCTGCATGGCGGAAAACAATCTGCCTCCGGGGAAGAAAGTGATCGGCGTTTCGTTTGACGGCACCGGTTATGGGACAGACGGAACGATCTGGGGCGGCGAGCTGCTTCTCTGTGATTATCTGGATTTTCGGCGGCTCGGCAGTATCAAACCGTTTCTCCAGATCGGCGGCGATGCTTCCGCGAAAGAGGGCTGGCGGATTGCGGTATCCATGGTTAACGCCCTGTATCCGGAGGCAGAGGCGGCTGATATTGTGAAGCAGTTGGGACTTTGTGATCCGCAGATGGCAAAGCTCTATCGGCAGATGGCGGAGAAAAAAGTAAATGCCGTGGTTTCCACCAGCGCCGGCCGGCTGTTTGACGCGGTCAGTGCGATCCTGGGCATCCGCCTGAGTTCTACTTTTGAGGGGGAGGCGTCCACGACATTGCAGTTTCGGGCGGAGGCATATCGGGAGAAATATTTGTTTTCCGTCGCGGAATCTGTTTCCCGGACGTATATGAAATCGAATGGTTCCGACCCGGTATCAGCCCTTTTTATGAGAGGTGAAAGTAAAAAAATCAGCGATGATGCTGCCGGATACTCAGAAAAATCCGGGGAGAAGACGGAGGCTGATCGGATTTTGCTTGCCACGGATCAACTGGTGCGTGATCTGATAGAACAACGGCTGGCCGGAGAGGATGTCTGCCGACTGGCGTATCTGTTCCATGAGATGCTTGCCAAACAGGTTGTCGCCGGATGCCTCGAGGTTTCTGTCAGTACCGGTGTTGCATCCTGTGCGTTAAGCGGAGGAGTGTTTCAGAATCAGTTGCTTCTGGAATTGTGTGAGAACGGTTTAAAAGAGGCAGGACTTACCGTATACCGTCATCGTATGATTCCGCCGAATGACGGCGGACTGGCATTGGGACAGGCGGCGGCGGGAATGGCATATCTGAATAAATGAAGGAGGATTAGAACATGTGTGTAGGATTATCAGCAAGAGTAGTAGGAATTAAGGATGGCATGGCGCTGGTGGACGCTTCCGGTGCGAAGCGGGAGGTTTCCGCGGAGCTGCTGGATGAACTGGAGCCGGGTGATTACGTGATGGTACACGCCGGGATCGCCATTGCAAAAATCAGTGAAGATGACAGTGCGGAGACAGAGGATATCATCGGTCTGCTGTGACAGGAAGATATTGTATGAAAAACAGTTATGCCGGCCATCGGGGAACAGAAACGATTACCGGAAAACAGGGATTATACTGAAAGTAAGGGGAATCAGGGAAAACAATATGGACGATACAATAAAAAAAGCACGAAGTATCATTGAAAACTACGATGGGCCAAAGCTGCGGATCATGGAGGTGTGCGGTACGCATACACATGAGATTTTCCGTCTGGGAATCCGGAAAATCCTGCCGGAAAATATCGAGCTGATCTCAGGGCCGGGCTGTCCGGTGTGTGTGACGCCGGTAGATTTTATTGACGAGGCGATATGGCTTGCGCTGGAACAGGAGTGTCTGCTCTGTACCTTCGGCGATCTGATCCGTGTACCCGGAACGAAGATGAGCCTGGCAGGAGCCAGAGCGGAAGGGGCGGATATACGAATCGTCTATACCCCGCTGGACGCGGTGAATGCCGCGCGGGAAAATCCGAACCGGCAGATCGTATTTCTGGCGGTCGGATTTGAGACGACGACACCGGCGGTCTGTCTGGCGGTCAAAAAGGCCGCGGAGCAGGGGCTGAACAACTTTTCGGTTCTGACGGCAAACAAGACAATGCCCAACGCGTATGAGGCACTGAAAGGGAGTGCGGATGCTTTCCTTTATCCGGGTCATGTCAATGCGATCACCGGCGAGGCGGATTGCCGTAAGCTGATGGATGAGGGCGTATCCGGTGTGATCGCCGGATTTACGGCAAAGGAACTGCTGACGGCACTGGCCGTGATTATAGAGAAATCGAAGACCGGCGATCCGTTTTTTGTAAACTGTTATCCCCGCGTCGTTCGGCCGGAGGGAAATCCTGCCGGCATGAAGCTGATCGCGGAGGTGATGGAGGCCTGTGACTCACAGTGGCGCGGCCTGGGTGTGATACCGGGTTCCGGTCTGAAGCTGAGGGACGCATACCGGGATTATGACGCCCGGATAAAATTCTCCGTGCCTGAGATGAACGGGAAACCGAATCCGGCCTGCCGCTGCGGCGATGTGCTTCAGGGAAAATGCAAGCCTTCAGACTGTAAAGTGTTCGGGAAAGTCTGCACGCCGGAGCATCCGGTGGGCGCATGCATGGTGTCCAATGAGGGAAGCTGCTCGGCATATTATCAGTATGGGCGTTGGCAATGAGCGAGCTATAGGCTCGCGGACTGTGCACAGCGAATAAAATTAATATAATAACGCAGTAATGAGCCTTGCAGGTCTTTCGGACCTGTATGGCGATAACAGAAATCATAAGGAGTTTACTATGTCGGAAAAAAGAGTAACACTCGCTCACGGCGCGGGCGGCAAACAGACAGCGGAATTGATTCAGGAGGTTTTTGCGGCACATTTTTCCAATCCGGAATTCACAGCGGATGACGCGGCAGTTCTTGATATGGGAAACGGAAAGATTGCGATGTCTACAGATGGTTTTATCGTCTCTCCCTTTGAATTCAACGGCGGGAACATCGGGAAACTGAGCATCTGCGGCACGGTGAATGATCTTTCCTGTATGGGTGCACAGCCTCGTTACCTGACCTGTTCTTTTATTATAGAGGAGGGGTTCCCGTTGGATAAGCTGGAGGAGATTGCAGCTTCCATGGAAAAAACAGCGGCGGAAGCCGGTGTAAAGATTGTTGCTGGTGATACAAAGGTGGCCGGAAAGGGTCAGGTCGATCATATATTCATCACGACCACAGGTATCGGTACGCTGACAGACGGTGTGAAGGTATCGGGCGCTTTTGCGAAGCCCGGCGACGCGATTCTGGTGACCGGTGATATCGGACGGCACGGATGCACGATTCTGCTGGCCCGGGAGGATCTGGGTATTGAGGCAGATATCAAAAGTGACTGTGCGCCTCTGTGGCAGACGGTGGAGTCCATGATTCATGTGACGAAGGATATTCATGTGATCCGCGACGCGACGCGGGGCGGCGTCGGGACGGTGTTGTATGAGATTGCTTCGGAGAGTCAGGTAGGCGTGCGCTTAAACAGTGAAGCGATTCCTGTCGACCCGGCTGTGCGCGGTGTCTGCGGCATGCTCGGTCTGGATCCGCTGTATCTGGCCAATGAGGGGACGATGGTTGTGATTGCCCCGAAAGAACAGGCACAGGCTTTGCTGTCTGCATTAAAAGAAGGAAAATATTCCGCGAACGCGGCGATCATAGGAGAGATTACGGACACGATGCCCGGCAAGGTGGTTGTGACGACGGAAATCGGAGCGGAAACCATGCTGCCGCAGCCCGGAGGGGAACTGCTGCCGAGGATATGCTAATATAGAAAGATTCAGGTGGATTTCTTTTTTACCTGAATTTAACAAAACTTTGTTATCCTTTTCACAAAAAGCAGTTTGATTTTTCTCCAAAGTATGTTAATATGAAAGTGTCGTGAATAGACAGACAGATGGGGTGCTTGCACACCCGGATGGCTGGATATTCGACGACCAAGACGGTATGAGCAAGTAGGGCGATTAGCCCGGATTGCGATAATGCTCTCCCTTAATGAGCATGAAATGCGAATTTAGTGAGAGCTTATGCAGAGCAATACCGGCGGCGATGATGGGAGCACGAAGTGCGGATAAGTGAGATAGGAAATCTTTGATTTCCGTAATCGAACTTATGCAGAGCTGTCATCGACTTTCATACATGGTGGTGACTGTGTCATTCAGATGGAGAAAAAACCGGGACTTATGATGTCTTTTCCATGCCGGCAGGTTTCGGCACGATGTTTTGAGTCCGGTTATGAATTATTATTATAATTTTTAATCAGGAGGATGTAAAATGGCAAACAAATGGGTTTACTTATTCAGCGAGGGTAACGCGGACATGCGTGAGCTTCTCGGCGGCAAGGGCGCGAATCTGGCTGAGATGACATCTCTGGGTCTTCCGGTACCTCAGGGCTTTACGATCACGACGGAAGCCTGCACGCAGTACTATGAGGATGGACGCGAGATCAATGATGAGATTCAGGGACAGATCAACGAGTATATCGGCAAGATGGAAGAGATTACCGGCAAGAAGTTCGGTGATGCAGAGAATCCGTTGCTTGTATCCGTTCGTTCCGGCGCGAGAGCATCCATGCCGGGTATGATGGATACCATATTAAACCTCGGACTGAATGAGACCGTTGTCAATGTTCTGGCGGAGAAGTCCGGCAACCCGCGCTGGGCCTGGGACTGCTACCGCAGATTTATCCAGATGTATTCCGACGTTGTGATGGAGGTCGGAAAGAAATATTTCGAAGAACTCATCGATGAGATGAAAAAGGAAAAGGGTGTTGTATTCGATGTGGATCTGACCGCGGATGATCTGAAGAATCTGGCGGGACAGTTTAAGGCAGAGTATAAGACCGTGCTGGGCGAGGATTTCCCGGATGACCCGAAGGAGCAGCTGATGGGCGCGGTGAAGGCCGTGTTCCGTTCCTGGGACAACCCCCGTGCGAACGTATATCGCCGTGACAACGATATCCCGTATTCCTGGGGTACGGCGGTCAATGTACAGAGTATGGCATTTGGTAATATGGGCGATGACTGTGGTACCGGCGTGGCGTTTACCCGCGATCCGGCTACCGGCGAGAAGAAGCTGATGGGCGAGTTCCTGATCAATGCGCAGGGCGAGGACGTGGTTGCCGGCGTGCGTACGCCGATGCCGATCGCCAGGATGGAAGAGGAATTCCCCGAGGCTTATGCCGAGTTTGTTGAGGTATGCCAGACGCTGGAGAATCACTACAGAGATATGCAGGATATGGAGTTCACCGTTGAGAACCGGAAGCTTTACATGCTGCAGACGAGAAACGGCAAGAGAACTGCATTTGCGGCATTGAAGATCGCATGCGATCTCGTAGATGAGGGCATGAGGACAGAAGAGGAAGCGGTTGCTATGATTGACCCGCGCAACCTTGACGCTCTGCTTCATCCGACATTCGATGCGGCGGCTCTGAAAGCAGCTGAACCGATCGGAAAAGCGCTCGGCGCGGCTCCCGGCGCAGCCTGCGGCAAGATTGTATTTACAGCAGATGACGCGGTAGAATGGGCCGGCAGAGGTGAGAAAGTTGTTCTTGTCAGACTGGAGACTTCCCCGGAGGATATCACCGGCATGAAGGCTTCTCAGGGTATCCTGACCGTCCGCGGCGGTATGACCTCCCACGCGGCAGTAGTTGCCCGCGGTATGGGTGCCTGCTGTGTATCCGGCTGCGGCGATATCATTATGGATGAAGAAAATAAACGTTTTACACTCGGCGGAAAGGAATATCATGAAGGCGATATTATCTCCTTTGACGGCTCCACCGGCTGTATTTATGACGGTGCGATTCCTACCGTAGAGGCGAAGATCGCCGGAGAATTCGGCAGGATTATGGACTGGGCGGATAAGTTCCGCACGATGAAGGTGCGTACGAACGCAGACACACCGACAGATGCAAAGAAAGCACGCGAGCTTGGCGCTGAGGGTATCGGCCTTTGCCGTACTGAGCATATGTTCTTTGAGGGCGACCGTATCGACGCGTTCCGTGAGATGATCTGTGCGGATACGCTCGAGGAGAGAGAAGCTGCGCTTGAGAAGATCCTTCCGTATCAGCAGGGCGATTTTGAGCAGCTGTATGAGGCGATGGAGGGAGACCCGGTTACCATCCGTTTCCTTGACCCGCCGCTTCATGAGTTTGTCCCGCAGGAAGAGGAGGACATTGCGAAGCTTGCCGAGGCACAGGGCAAGTCCGTTGAGGATATCAAGGCTCTGATCGAAGGTCTGAAGGAGTTCAACCCGATGATGGGACACCGCGGCTGCCGTCTGGCTGTCACCTATCCGGAGATTGCGAAGATGCAGACGAAGGCGGTGATCCGCGCAGCGATCAAAGTTCATAATGATCATCCGGACTGGAATATGGTACCGGAGATCATGATTCCGCTGGTTGGCGATATCAAGGAGCTGAAATACGTCAAGAATTTTGTCGTTGAGACCGCGGACGCTGAGATCGCGGCGGCAGGTTCCGATCTGAAATATGAGGTAGGTACGATGATCGAGATCCCGCGTGCGGCGCTTACCGCTGACGAGATTGCGACAGAGGCAGAGTTCTTCTGCTTCGGAACCAACGACCTGACACAGATGACTTACGGTTTCTCACGTGATGATTCCGGTAAGTTCCTGGATGCTTACTATGACGCGAAGATTCTGGAGAATGATCCGTTTGCGAAGCTGGATCAGACCGGCGTCGGCAAGCTGATGAAGATGGCAATCGAACTTGGCAAACCGGTTCGCCCCGAACTGCATTGCGGTATCTGCGGCGAGCACGGCGGAGATCCTTCTTCCGTAGAGTTCTGCCATAAGATCGGACTGGATTATGTCAGCTGCAGCCCGTTCAGAGTACCGATCGCGCGGCTGGCGGCGGCACAGGCGGCGATCAACGAAGGAAGGAAATAAATCCTTTTATTGTATGGGTTAACAAGTGAAGGTGACAGGCGTATCATCAGAAATAGTGGTACGCCTGTTTTTTTTTTGCGGTTTTTGATATTGAACTGAAGCTGAAAAATCTTACCTATAGGTAAAAAAATACTACCATTTTCGGAACAATAGGTGTATAATGACCCCAGTATATTTTCTTTGAATGTCGATTCTGGCACGAAACCCCGGGAGAACACAACCATCAGGTACTTTTCAAAGGAACATCATCATATGCAATTTGATTGTCATTTCAGGACACGCCATACCACGTCAGAAAACAGGATATTCGTTTGGCAATGAAATAACCTTAATGTGTAAAAATTACTGGAGGTAAACATGAGGCAAAAATATGAAACTCTGTCATTGGCCGTTTTAAAAGATTTAGCGAAAGCCAGAGGCATGAAGCGTATTTCTACTTTGAAAAAAGCGGAATTAATTGAACGCATGCTGCAGCAGGATGAACTGGATGCGCAGGCGGCCAGGAAGGAAGAAGAAATACAGCAGAAAGATGCCGGCACAATTGATCTTAAAACAGAAATACCGCAGGGAGATGAAGAATCATCAGATTTAAAGGCAGAAACAGGACAGAAAGAGAAAGAGATCGCTGTGCATGCGGAACAGTCTGAGCGAGAGTTCAGAAGACCTGTGCAGAGAAATACAGGAAAATCTGCAGATACACATCAACGTATAAAAAACTCGAGAGAGTATTACCAGGAACAGGGAAGCTCCCGTGACATTTCGTCGGAATCAAGAGAAAAGAAAGAATCTGTTGAAAACGGACAGAATCATTTCGTGAGAGAATCTTCTAATCATAAGCCCTATAAAAACAACAATTATAATAACAGACAGGATGACAACAGATATCGCTATTCGAAGTCGGCAGCGAACCTGTCGGATGAGACAGGTGATGAGAGAATCAAAACAGTAGATGACCGGACGGTTCAGAAAATGGAGTCGGAGGGGATTTCCATGTCTGATCTGGACAGCGGCGAACAGGCAGACGGCATTCTGGAGGTTATGCCGGACGGATACGGATTTATCCGCTGTGAAAATTACCTTCCGGGAGATCAGGATGTTTATGTTTCTCCTTCCCAGATTCGACGTTTTCGTCTGAAAACCGGTGATATTATTGCCGGTAATAAGAGAATTCGCTCGCAGGGGGAGAAATTCAGCGCGCTTTTATACATTTCCTGTGTTAACGGAATGAATCCTTCGGTTGCTGCACAGCGGACTCCGTTTGAAGATCTGACGCCGATTTTTCCGAATGAGAGACTTCGCCTGGAGACAAATTCGTCCCGTGTGTCCATGCGGATCATGGATCTGATCGCGCCGGTCGGTAAGGGACAGCGCGGGATGATCGTTTCACAGCCGAAAGCTGGAAAAACGACGCTTTTGAAGGAAATCGCTACATCGGTTAAGCAGAACAACCCGGAAATGCATCTGATTATTCTTCTGATTGATGAGCGTCCCGAGGAAGTCACGGATATAAAGGAGGCCATCGAGGGAGATAATGTAGAGGTGATATACTCTACTTTTGACGAACTTCCGGAGCATCATAAACGTGTTTCGGAGATGGTGATTGAACGGGCCAAACGTCTGGTAGAACATAAGCATGACGTGATGATTTTGCTTGACAGTATTACCCGGCTGGCACGTGCTTATAATATGGTCGTACCGCCCAGCGGCCGGACACTTTCCGGAGGTCTGGATCCCGGAGCGCTCCATATGCCGAAACGCTTTTTCGGTGCGGCCAGAAATATGCGCGAGGGCGGCAGTCTGACGATTCTTGCGACAGCACTGGTGGATACCGGCAGCCGTATGGATGATGTCGTGTATGAGGAGTTTAAGGGAACCGGCAACATGGAACTGATTCTGGATCGGAAGTTATCGGAAAAACGAATTTTCCCTGCAATTGATATCGTAAAATCCGGAACCAGAAGAGAGGATCTTCTTTTGAACAGGGAAGAGAAGGAAGCAGTTGATATCATGCGGAGAGCTCTAAACGGCATGAAGGCGGACGATGCCGTGGAATCGATTCTTCGTATGTTTCTGAAGACGAGGACAAACCGTGATTTCATCAATCAGGTACGGCATCGGAAGTTTTTCTGAAAAACATCTTGCATTCAGAAATGCCGCATGCTATAATACGACTGTTGTGTGCGTGAATGCGCACAGTCAGCGTTGTATGACGGAGATGGTTCTGTCATGCAGGCAGATATCAGACACAGGACTCTGAAGTCAGAGTATCAGACTAACAGATTTATTGTACATCGACAGGCGTTCCGGCAAATCCACGGGCGCAGATATACAAAGAGATCTGGTATGAGAGGTGAAAATAATGAAAGCAGATATCCATCCGGATTACTATCAGGCTACTGTAACCTGCAACTGCGGCAACACATTTGTGACAGGTTCTACGAAGGAGAATATTCACGTCGAGATTTGTTCCAAGTGCCATCCGTTCTATACAGGTCAGCAGAAGGCTACACAGGCTCGCGGACGTATTGACAAGTTCAATCGTAAGTACGGCTTAAACAAATAGCATAAGTATGAAAAGCAAGACAGCAGTCCGTCCGTTTGAGATTGCTGTCAACTGAGCCTCCGGTCATATTTTCAGTAAATATAGCTGGAGGCTTCTTTATTATCTGTGCGTATGAGGCATTGTTCATCCGGTACCCATATGTACGTTTGTAATTATGGGAATATAGCAGCAAGTTAGAGGAGTTTGCAATGAAATACTCAGGTATCGGCGGCCAGGCCGTTATGGAAGGTGTTATGATGCGCAATGGCAAAAAATATGCTGTTGCGGTGCGAAAGCCGGATCATGAGATCGAAGTGAAGGTGGAAAATGATAAGGCTTCTCTTTTTGATGAGAAGTGGAACAAAGTCCCGATGGTCAGAGGTGTGCTGAGCTTTATTGATTCTCTGGTTCTGGGGATGTCTACGCTGATGTATTCGGCTTCTTTTTTCGAGGACGAGGAGGAAGAAAGGACTGAGAAACAGCGATCCCGAAAAAAGAAAACGAAAATTGATGAGGAAGATGACTCCGTGAGTGAATCAGATACTCTTCCGGATCAAATGGGTGATACAAAGAAAACAGATACGAAGCGTCAGGAGTCAGATGATCCGGAAAATCAGAAGAAAAAGGAACGCGCAGAGAAGGCTCTGATGGGCGGAACCCTGGTTTTCTCCATCGTTCTGGCAGTGGCGATTTTTATGATTCTTCCGTATTATCTGTCCCAGTTATTTCAGCGATTCATCACGGATAATGCCAATCTGGTAGCGATCTTTGAAGGCATTTTGAGACTGGTAATTTTTATCGGATATATTCTGCTGATTTCCCGGATGCAGGACATACAGCGGGTATTCATGTACCACGGAGCTGAGCATAAATGCATTAACTGTATTGAACATGGTATGGATCTGACCGTGGAAAATGTCCGGAAATGCTCGAAGGAGCATAAGCGCTGCGGAACCAGTTTTCTGATGTATGTGATCGTGATCAGCATCATTCTGTATCTGTTCATCCGTGTGGATTCGCATGCGCTTCGTATTGTGATCCGGCTCCTGTTGATCCCGGTGATCGCGGGGCTTTCCTATGAGTTGATCCGTCTGGCCGGGCGGTCTGACAATCGTCTGATTCAGATATTGAGCAAACCGGGATTGTGGATGCAGGGACTGACTGTAAAGGAGCCGGATGATGAGATGATCGAGGTCGGCATAGCGTCGGTGGAAGCCGTATTTGACTGGAAACCGTTTGTCGAGGAAGTTCGCAGTTCTGAAGCGTCACAGGCCAAATCATGATCGCATATTTGCTGCGGGGATAATTCCTTAGCGATGACTCTGTATGGCAGTTATGACAGGATACACACAAACAGGATTTTTCCAGTGAAATGGGTAATCAGGCATCGAAGGAATCAGGACAGATTTATGACATATAGAGAGATAAGAAGCAAGGCGGCCGGCCGTCTGCGGGATGCAGGAATTGAAAATGAACTGGCGGAGAGTGAATTCCTG
>Ga0192242_10359_pt1 | contig 18324 bp, 23 predicted proteins | sample Koala_Koa27_J3_FD_131235 | JGI IMG/M metagenome (GOLD analysis project Ga0192242, IMG submission 131235) | Enriched cells from koala feces incubated with labeled cellulose particles, San Francisco Zoo, California, United States - Koala_Koa2-7_J3 ...
CTGACGAGATCGAGCATGTTGACATTGCAAAATGCAAGCTCGGCGTGGAAGGGATTCCAGATTGGGTGTTCGATGTCCATACTCTCACTGGGAAGAGGAGAGGAAAAACAGACCTTGATATGACAATCGAGGAACAGGCTGCGCTGGAACCGAAACAGATGTCTCTTTTTGATGATTGCTCATGGGAGAATTACTACACATGGGCGAGAAGCGAGGGCAATGTCGGCGATAAGGAGTGGAGAGACTTCCAGGAGTTCAAAGAAGGCCGGAAGTTGGAACCTGATTCGTACCAGTAAGGGAGGCGAAGAATGATTCGGAAGTCAGACATTGTAAGAGACGCCGTAAAGGCAGGAAATATGAAGAAAGCTCTTCGGATTGCAAAAGATTTTCGGATCAATGTAACCAGAGAGCAGAGAAGCAAGATGTCAAGGGCATACGAATGTATGATTTACCCTGATTTCTACAAACAGATCGGAACTGACATACCCGGAGCAATAGCGGAAGGAATAGCAGTAGTCAGCTCACTATATAAGGCGTAGCAGCCTTTAAAAATCTTAGGCAATAAAAATATCAAAGGGACTCGTACAAAGGCTCCTTAGGGCTGTACTGAGTTCCTTTTTTGATTCTACTGAGGACGGTGAATCGGGAGTGGGAAAAGAGGAGAACCTGGTTCCGACGAGCAAAGAGAAATTGCCCGAAAAGGGGGAATTAGTTCCGGAATCGCCAGACGAAAAAAACGGGATATGCGGGAGTCCATGAAGATGATTCTCGATTTGGATATAACAGACCAGCAGAAAGATCAATTAAAAAAACTCGGGATTGATGGGAGTGGCTGGACTTACGCAGACCTTGTTAATATATCTGCCATACAGGCAGCTGTGAATGGAAGTGTTTCTGCCATGCAGTATTGCAGGAATACAGCAGGCTATTCTCCGGAACTGCAGCTAAGAGAAGCGCAGTTTGAATTCGAAAAAGAAAGGAAGACTGGACAAGGAACCGAAGTTGAAGATATTTCGGCTATCGTCACAGATATTTGGGGCTACGATGCATGGATGAGAATGTTGAATGACGGCATCCCTGTATTGTTGACGAAAGAGATGGATTACAAGTTCTTGGAGAAGCACAAGGAATACATCCGAAAATGTCAGGACAATATGTATAACATACTTGAGGGAGCGGTTCGATCTGGCAAGACGGTAGATAATATCCTCGCATTCGCAAAAGAGTTGTGCAGCACAGAAGACAAGTTCCACCTTGCGACTGGATCCACGATGGCAAATGCGAAGCTAAACATAGGAGTAGCAAATGGGTATGGTCTGGAGAACATATTCCGAGGCCAGTGCCGGTGGGGATCGTATAAAGATAACGATGCTCTGATTATCCGAGGCCCATACACCAATTTCGAGGAAAGAGTAGTTGTGTTTGCAGGCTCTGAATCATCGGTAAGCTATAAGAAGATCCGTGGCAATTCCTACGGCATGTGGATAGCGACTGAGATAAATCTGCATCATGACAACAGCATCAAAGAGGCATTCAACAGAACAGCTGCAGCCAAGAAAAGAAAGTTCTTTTGGGACTTGAACCCTTGTCATCCGAAGGATCCAATCTATGAAGATTACATAGATAATTACAGAGAAAAGGATGATAGAGGAATCCTCAAGGGCGGTTACAATTATGCAAAGTTTACAATCTTCGATAATGCCAGTATCTCTAAGGAAAGATTGGAGGAAATTGTAAGCCAGTATGATGAATCCAGTATTTGGTATATTCGGGATATTCTTGGTGAAAGAAGTATTGCAGAAGGACTGATATACGGTTCGATTGCAACTCATATAGCAGCCCATGATGGAGAGTTCCATATTGAGAAAAAAGAAGCACAGAAGTTGATAAGCAGTGGAGGAGTGGTTGGCATAAATGTTGGTGTGGATTTTGGAGGAAATGGATCCGGCCACGCCTTTGTTGCCACCGCAGCCACTAAAGGATATGATAAGCTGCTATTACTTAGAACTGAACGATATTCGGAGGGCCAGATAGACCCTTATTCACCCGGGCATCGACGGCTAAGTGATATTGACCCGGAAATACTTAGTCAACTATTTATTCGTTTCCTGAAAAAGATTATTTCTGATTATGGCTATGTCACAAAGGTGTACGCAGACTCGGCAGAGCAGGTGTTGATCAGAGGATTCAAGACACAATTATCAGAAAATGGTCTCGGCCAAATAAAAGTCGTAAACGCTTTAAAGAGCAAGATTACAAATCGCATTTTTGCAACAACGTCGCTGACAGCACAGGGACGTTTTTTATATGTTGGAGAAGATTGCCACTCGTTTGAGGACGCAGTTAGTATGGCAGTTTGGAACCCTAAGAACCTTGAATTGGAAAGGTTAGATGATGGTACAAGTGATATTGATACGCTTGATGCATTTGAGTATTCGTTTGAACGCGATATCAATAAGTTTATCAAAAAACAGGCCGGGAGGTGAGAGACTTGGCTTTCAGAGATTTTGTAAGGAGGGTGTTTAACAGGATGTTCCCAGCAAAATACAGTCTCGAAAGAGAATTGAATGTGCAGGTTGCGACATCTGCACTTATGGATGATGCTATCAGCAGGTGGCTGCTGATGTATAAGGACGGCCCGCAGATGGATGACAAGGAAACAGGGCATAAAACATTAAGGCTCCCGTCGGCAATCTCAGAGGAATTTTCCCGGCTGGTGCTAACAGAGTTCGAGTTCAGTCTGGAAGGAAGCCCTCGGGCTGATTTCCTGAATGAGCAGTTGGACGGATTGCGGAGCAAACTGTACAAAGAGGTGGAAATGTGGTGCGCTCTTGGTGGCATCGTCCTCAAGCCGTATGTCTCCGGGGATATGGACAAAATCATGATCGATTATGTGCATGCCAACCGGTTTTACCCGACAGCATTCAATAGCAGCGGCGACGTGACAGGGGCCGTGCTCGTGGAAACAAAACGGATAGGCGATTACCTGTACACCAGATTGGAACACCATGACCTGCAGGGCACACATTTAACAGTAGTGAATAAAGCGTACAAGTCAGAGCGGATTTATACCGCACAGTCAGAAGAGGATGAGCTGATAGCGAACAATCCTTTTTCGGAGGAGGTATCACTGGAAACGATAACGGAATGGGCGAGCCTGTCGCCGATAGTGGAGATGGACAACATTGACCATCCTCTTTTCGTTTATATCCGGACGCCCCGGGCGAATACCACAGACCCGTCGTCACCGCTTGGCGCATCAGTTTATGCAAGGGCGGAGAGCGTGATCCGGGATGTGGATGAGCAGTACGGGAGACTGATGTGGGAGTTCGAAGCGACTGAGGCTGCGGTTGATGCGGACGAAGATCTGTTTGCTACAGACAGGGCAGGCAGGCCGATCTTACCGGAAGGTCGCGAGAGATTATACCGCACATATACAGCAGATGGGAGCACAAACAGCGGCTTCCTGAAGGAATATGCCCCGACAATCAGGGATGCGTCAATCCTTAACGGGCTGAATGAAATCCTGCGGAAGGTGGAATTCCTGTGCGGGCTTGCCTACGGCACGCTGTCGAACCCGAATGATGTAGACCGGACTGCGGAAGAAATCAAAGGATCAAAGCAGAGGTCTTACGTTGTTGTAAACAACATGCAGACTGCATGGGATCAGGGGCTGGATGAGCTGATTGAGGTAATGGAGATCCTGTGCGACCTGTACAACATTGTACCGGAAGGCGAAGTAAATAAATCCTGCACGTGGGGCGACGGGATCCTCGAAGATGCCGAGAAGGAGTATCAGCGTCGGTGGTCTATGGTGATGGCGAACAAGATGAAGGTCGAAAAGTTTTATTCCTGGTATTTCGGATGCACGGAAGAGGAAGCAGCGGAGTATATTCCGGAAGAAAAGACGTTCCCGGAAATGGAATAGGAGGGCGCTATGCTGACACCGGAATATTTGAGCGGTTGTGCCAGTTATCTGCTTGGAATGTATGACACCTTGCAGGAGGCTATGATAGCGGACATTGCCAGAAGGATCATAAAAACCGGCCAGATGACAGGAACAGCAGAATGGCAGGCGAGCAGGCTCACGCAATGCGGTCTGCTAATTGATGATATTACAACACAGGTTGCGAATTCATCAGGAAAGACAGAAGCGGAAATTCGGAGGCTGTTTGAAGATTCAGCCCTGATCGGCATTACAAACGACGCACAGCCGCTGATAGACGCAGGGATACAAGGGGAGGTTAAGCTGTCGCAGGCGATGGCGAATTTCCTTGAAGCGACGGTCAAGAAAGTGAACGGGAATGTCTATAACATGACATTGACAACAGCGACGACGGCGGGCAGTACATACATGGATGCGACAAACCTTGCATACCTTGAAGTTGCAAGCGGCGGATACTCTTACAGCGAGGCAATAAAAAAAGCTGTAAAGACAGCAGCCCAAGATGGGAACTATGTTTCGTACGGGAACAGCCGGTCACAGCTTGATGTTGCAGTGAGAAGGGCAGTTATGACCGGAATCAACCAGACCTGTGCAAAGATGACAGAAATGTATTCTGCAGATATGGGAGTGGAATATTACGAAGTATCCGCACATCCCGGAGCAAGGGAATCACATGCGGTCTGGCAGGGGCAGGTGTATAAAATCGACGGCGCGGAGTATGGCTATCCGAACTTTGAAGAATCGACACAATACGGCGACGGGGCTGGATTGTGCGGATGGAACTGTAGGCACAGCTTTTTTTCCATTCTGGCCGGGGATATCCGTCCGGGCATACTCAGATTCAAAGCTTGCGGAGTATGACAATATGACCTGCGATTATAACGGCAGTACATACACATATTACGAAGCCAGCCAGATGCAGCGGGCATACGAGCGGAAGATCCGGGAATCTAAACGGGTTCTGGCCGGATATGACGCTACCATGAAAGAAACAGACAATGAGGCTCTTGTGAACGAACTGAAAGATGCATTCTCACAGGAAAGTGTGAAGCTGAAGAAAACAGAAAGTGCGATGAAAGACTTTTGTAAACAGACAGGCCGGTCGGTAGATAATGTCAGGACACAGGTTGTGGCATATAAATCCGCTGACGGAAAAATATTAAGTTTCGGACGGTCCACATCACAGAAGGCAGTATGGGCAAACAGAAAGGCGAGCGGCCAGTAAGGAGGCAGGATGAAAGTAAATATTTTGGGAACGGAGTATGGATTTACTCCCGAGGACGACACAATAACCAACGAGGATTATGACGGGATTTGTTCGATTTATACGAAGGTTATAAAGATCAAGCCAGTAAAGGCACTATTGGAAAAAGAGGATGACGTTGAAGAAAAAATAACACGTTGGAAAGAGATCACAAGGCATGAGATCATCCACGCTTTTTTCTTTGAGTCCGGTCTGGAGGAACAATGCTATGACGAACAGATTGTAGATTGGGTAGCGAAGCAGTTTCCAAAGATGCAGAAGGTGTTTGAGGAACTGGGATGCGATCGGTAAGGGCGATGAGATGTCATACAGATATAAGCCAGTGACAGTGGAAGCATTTGTTTTTGATGAAAGATCAGACCGTTGTTGTCCTGAATGGTTCCAGACAGCTTTGGCTAAAGAAAGAGTGATCATAAACTGGAGACTGCAGGATGGGGCAGCCAGAATTTACGGCTGCACTTTCTACAATGCAAAAGGAAAGAGGACGACAGATGCATTCTGCGGTGATTATATTATCCGGGAACCAACCGGGGAAATACGGAAGATGAGAAAGAAGGATTTTGAAATAATGTTTGAGAAAGAGGGGTGAATGAAATGACCAGTTTATCAGATGCATGTGTATGCTGCGGCGTATACGTCCCGGAAGGGAGCATGGTATGCCCGGAATGTCTGAGAAAGTATGCCAGGGCAGAGGAAACCAAAAGGTCGCAAATAAAAGAAATCAGGCCTTTTATCCGCCTACCCACACATTTCCTCAGTAAGATATTAAAAAAGGCTCCCTGAGCTTATTATTGGTTCTTTGAGGCACCCCAGACAATTTAATAATACAAAAACTACAGGCTGGCACATATGGCCTGTTTTTATTTGCCCTGCGGTATGGCATATAAACTGCCCCGTTCCCGATCCTACAGGGATATAAATGCAGGATAGCAGTTGACGGAGTGAACCGTCGTTTAATTTAAATCAGCGAAAGGAGAGTAAGACACTATGGCTTACGAATTTTTAACGAAACTTTTTGGTACACCGAAGGAAGGTGAAGCCCCGAAGGCAATGACGGCTGAGGAACTGGTCGCGGCGATTGAAGCGGCAAAGGACATCGCTATTGTTGATCTGAAAGCCGGCGGCTACGTGTCGAAGGAAAAATTCGAGGCGAAAGACACCGAGTTGAACGGGGTGAAACAGCAGCTTGCTGATGCGAATACGGAGATCCAGTCCTATAAGGACATGGACATCGAAGGCATCAAACAGAGTGCTGCGGACTGGGAGCAGAAGTACAACGATGAAACAACGGCACTGAATGAAAAGCTGGCCGCTCAGGAACGGAGCCATCAGGTCGACCGTTTCTTTGATCAGTACAAGTTCTCATCCAAACCGGCCATGCGTGGGGTTAGGGACGAATTTGAAAAACAGGAGTTCAAGTTCATGGACGGCAAGTTCCTCGGTGCAGAAGATTTCATGAAAGGGCTCATGGATCAGGATGATTACAAAGGTGCTTTCCTTACGGAAGAACCGGCACCGGCACCCGAACCGGAACCCAACAAACCGATGTTCTCCCAGGGCACTGCCCAGCAGACACAGGGCGGCAGCCACAAGCTCAGCCTGACCGAGCTGATGCGCAGGAAGAATGAAAACCCCAATTATCAGGTCGAATATGAATAAAAAACAGGAGGTAAGCTATTATGGCAAATTTGTCTGTATTTGACAAAAAGATTTTCAATGCGGAGGTATTTCAGGGATACGTTGACCGCATTCCGAACCCGACCAAAACCGAGCTCATCAAGAGCCGGGCAATCCGTCCCCGCCCGGAGCTGGCTGCAGCGATGGCAGACCAGGCAGGCGGCAACTACCTGACGACTTCCCTGAGAGGATTGATCAACGGTTCTGCGCCGCAGAACTATGACGGTTCCACCAACATGGAGCCGACCAACACGGCGACGTTTAAGCACTCTCGTGTAGTCGTAGGACGTATGAAGTCTTGGATTGAGAACGATTTCTCTTACGACATCACCGGAGGCGAGGATTTCATTGCCAATATTGCTGAGCAGATTGCCGAGTATTGGAACGAGATTGATCAGGAGACGATCATCCATATTCTGACCGGTGTGTTCAACATGACCGATGAAGCGGGCGCTGCATTCGTAGAGTCTCACTCTTATGATGTCACCGCTGTTGAGAATTCCGAGGGCGTTACCGGCTATATGGATGGCACCACGCTGAACACTGCCATGCAGAAAGCGTGTGGAGACAACAAGAGTGCTTTCACCCTTGCGATCATGCATTCCGTAGTGGCGACGAACCTTGAGAACCTGAAGCTTCTGGCGTACATGAAGTACACCGATTCCCAGGGCATGGAGAGAGAGCTTTCCATCGGCACCCTGAATGGACGTGCTGTCCTTGTTGATGACGGCATGCCGGCAGAGACTGGTGAGAGCGGCACCGTCTACACGACTTATGTCCTTGGCGATGGCGCGATCGAGTACACCGACTGCGGTGCGAAAGTTCCGTATGAGGTTGACCGTGACCCGGCCACCAACGGCGGGCAGGATACCCTGTACTCCCGTCAGAGAAAGTGCTGGGCTCCGTATGGCATCAGCTTTACCATGTCATCCATGGCTACACTGTCCCCGACCGATGACGAGCTGGAGAATGGTGCAAACTGGGAGCTGGTATCTACGATTGGAACCGATGAGACCGAGTACATTTCTACGAAGTCCATCCCGATCGGCCGGATCCTGTCTCTGGGCTAAGAAGAGGAGGTTCATTATGGTATTAATGGAAAAAGGGTCTGAGAAGAAATTTGTAGCGGATGCTCTGGTGTTTGCATACGAGAAAAAGGGGTTCACCGTAAAAGGCGAGCCCCTCCCTGCCGGGGAGTCTGCAGAGGCAGAAGCTACCACTGAGGAGCCTGCAGAGGAAACTCCGGCCAAGAAAACCAGCAGGAAGACTAAAACTGCAGAGTAGGAGGTACTTGATATGCTGAAAGCTACAAAAGGAAAGAGGACAATCCGGATCAAGGACAGCCTCAAAGATGCTTACATCGGCCTCGGCTATACAGTCACGGATGCGGAAGGCAATGATGTGGCAGCTACCACAAATAAGGTGAAAAGTGCGTCCAAAACAGCAGGAAAGGCCTGATATTGGTTTCTTTTCACTAAGGCATATAAATCCCTAAGGAGGTGGTAAAGATGGCATTTGAAGCCAGAGAGGATGCTTATGCAGATTATGCATATTATACCGACGAATACGGAGGCACGGTGCTCACTGAGGAAAAATTCGGCAGTGCAGTCATCTGGTCTACAGCGCTGATCGACCAAATGACGTTTGGCCGGGTCCGGAGCCTGAGTGAGATCCCTTCGTGCGTCAGTGATGCTGCCTGTTCCGCTGCGGAGAAATATGCCACATTCCGGGATGCGAAAGCAAGGGGCTTTGCATCTGAGAGCAACGACGGATATTCCGTTTCATATGCGGGTACCGGCGATGGTGCGATGGATTCCATGATGTCCAGTGTCCGGCAGGAGATAAAAGTTTACCTTGCCAACACAGGTCTGCTTTACAGAGGGGTGCGGCCATGACGATCAACGAAGATATCACGATTTTTAACAGGCGTTATGACAGCGAAACCCGGAGGGATTGTTATATCACGACAACAATAACAGACGTTTCCGTTTATGAAGTGCAGTCGCTTAGCGGGGAGCCCGGCAAACATTCAGACGCCATATCCTATGTGATACGGATTCCGTATAATGCCGGGGTCAGCAAGGAATATATTTCCGAGTCGGCGTATGCACAACTGGATGATGAGACGGCTGCCGGATACTGGACGATACAAAATGAGTGCTATGTGATGAGAGGAGCATACTTCTCAGAAACGCCCATATATGAGCCGGATATCCGTGCACTTGGCGGCGACATTATCACAGTCAAAGAATATGCGGACAACACGGTTCGCGGTTCCGATGTTGTGAAACATTGGAGGATAGGAGGTGCGTAATGTCCCTCAGTAAAATAAAACAGCCAAACGATCAGAATATCCAGACCAGTGACGGCACAGCAAGACTGTCATGGGATACTACATTTGCCGTACGGAAAAATCAGGATTTCCTGAGTGCGCAGAAATATGTAGATTCGGAAGTATTGCGCGGATGCACAGCCAGAGTACCGTTTCAAACCGGTGCTCTGGCGCGGTCCGGCCAAAGCGCCACGACGATCGGGAGCGGCGAGGTGAATTACAGCGCGGTATATGCACGGTATCAGTATTACAATACCGCGCAGACCAGATCTTATGATGCGAATCGTGGCGTAAAGTGGTTTGAACGCATGAAGGCGGCTGAAAAGGAAAGCATCATGAGAGGCGCAAAGCAATACTTATAAAAGGAGCAGAGCATGGCAGAAGTAGAATCAATTATTGACGGTGTTGCGAAATACATCATGCAGTGCCCACTCTTAAAGGATGGCGCATTCCGGATGGATGCCCTCGGCCCCGACCCTGTGGAGTATACAGTTGAAATGGGAATATTTGACCCGATTGTGATACGGTATGTCAATGGTGATACCCTCAGACAGTTCCAGTTCAATTTCGGGAGCCGGGAGTATTACTCCATGGATCGCGTGCAGAATATCCAGAACAGCACATTCTATGAAGAATTTGCTGAATGGATTGAGAAACAGAATATGGGCGGCATTTTCCCGGAATTGCCTGACGGATGTACTGCGGAAGAGATTGAGGTGCTTTCACCGGGCTATATTTTTGACGGGGCGATGCTCAACGCAAGATACCAGATACAGTTAAGACTTTTATATTACAAGGAGGCAGTGAAGTATGAGTAGAGATATTGTAAGGAGATACCGTATTGCAGACTATCTGAATGTTGGCACCTCTGATTCACCGGAATATGTGCTGATGGGTACCGGCTTCACCTCGCTGAATGAACAGCCGGGGGCGCAGACCGAAAGCGTACAGTATGTCAATGAGGTGTCGGCAACATCATCAGTGGAAAGCTACCAGACCGCGTTTCCGTTTGAGGCGGAGCATGTGATTGATGAGAAAGCGGTTGATGCACTCTATACAGTTGCTAGGAACCACTATGTCGGTTCTGATGCAGAGTTTGAGTATGTCCGTGTGGAGCTTTGGAATTCTGTTAAAGATGGTGGGACATCTTACGAAGCAAGGAAGTTTATCGTAGCTGCTGAGGTGTCCGATTATCAGGGCACGGCAAAGCAGACCCTGTCCGGCAATCTCAATGCTGTCGGAGACCCGGTACTCGGAACGTTTGATACATCAACACTTGCATTTACTGAGGCAGCTGCTTAAGGCTGCCTCTTTTTGGCTATGGAGGAAAAAGATGGGCAGAATTGAAATTAACGGAGTGGAACTGGAACTTGACCTTATGGATGTGGACGTACTTGAAAAGTACGAAATAGAAACCAGAAAAATCGGCGAGGAATTTGAATCCTTTGAAAAGGGTGGGCTCACTACGGCAAGCGATCTGAGGCAACGGATCGCACGGGTGGATGAGTATATTGATACTCTGTTTGGCGTGGGGACATCTGACAGGATATTCCCGGACAAGCGGCATTATAATGACAGGATGATTGCATTTGGCAAGATTAATACAGTAGCGTTCGAAACCCGGAGGGAAGTGGACGCTATCGGGCGGGAATATGACCCGAAAAATTATGCCAACAGAGCAAACCGCGCACAAAGACGCAACGGAAACAAGAAAAAGAATCATGGCCAGATCAGGCCGGTGGTTGAGCCGTGAGTATGCTTGTAGACCCGCTCCCGGAAACAGTGGAGATTGGTGGGAAAGAATATGTGATAAATACAGATTTCCGGGTATCTGTCCTGTATGAACTGCTGATGCAGGACGATGAAGTGTCTGACCGCGAAAAAGTCAGGCAGGCGCTGCTTCTGTATTATCCGGAAATACCGAATGATGTCCGGGAAGCAGTACATAAGATTCTGTGGTTTTACGGGTGTGGAAAAGCGAAACCGGGGAAACAGCAGGATCAGGAGCAGAGTGAAGATGAGGCAATAGCTGAAACAGAGAAGGTATATTCGTTCGAGTATGATGACGGATATATCTATGCTGCATTTATGAGCCAGTACGGGATTGACCTTGCGGATATTGAATATTTACACTGGTGGAAGTTCCGGGCAATGTTCAAAGCGTTGGAAGAAAAGACAGAATTTATGAAAATCATCGGTTACCGGAGCGTGGATATCACGTCGAAGATGCCGGAGGAACAGAAAAAATATTACCGCCGGATGAAGAGCATTCATGCCCTACCTGTCTCTGAAAAAGAGCAGGAAGCGGAAGACAAGATCATCGAAGCACTCCGAAACGGCCAGAGCCTTGATGGGCTATTGTAGGAAGGAGTGCGGAAGATGGAATGAAAGACAGGAAACAGTATTGTCAGGTGACGTGCCCGGCCTGCGGGTATCGGATGCCTGTATTTTTTACTGAGGAGGCGGAATGCCACGGAGTACAGGTATCCTGCAAAGGCAGGGACTGCACAAATGTATTTGAGGTGATTATAGAAAAGGGAAGACAAATCAAGTAGTGCCATTATGAGCCGATGATTTGAACCGATTGCGAGGTGATGACATTGGGCTATGATGGTACTTTAAAATTTGATACGTCGATCAACACGACTGGATTCTCGACCGGAGTCAACAAGATAAGTTCTGTTGCAAGCACTGCGCTTAAAGCTACAACAGGTATCATAGTCGGGGTGACAGCAGGGGTAGTCGGGATAGGAGCAGCCGCTGTAAAAGTCGGTTCCGAATTTGAATCTGCCATGTCGCAAGTGCAGGCAATATCCGGGGCGACAAGCGACGAACTCGAACTGCTGACAGCAAAAGCAAAAGAGATGGGCGCCTCTACAAAATTCTCTGCTACGGAAAGTGCGAATGCATTTTATTACATGGCAATGGCCGGCTGGGAAACCGAAGAAATGCTGGAAGGTATCGAAGGCATTATGTATCTGGCAGCTGCATCCGGTGAAGAGCTGGCTACGGTATCCGATATTGTAACAGACGCATTGACTGCTTTCGGTTTGGAGGCGTCAGACGCAACCCATTTCTCGGATGTGCTGGCACAGACAGCTGCCAGTGCAAACACGAATGTCAGCATAATGGGTGAGTCATTCAAATATGTTGGCACGATGGCCGGATCACTCGGATACAGCATAGAGGATGTGTCTGTAGCACTGGGTTTAATGGCAAACAGTGGTCTGAAAGGATCCATGGCCGGCACGTCCCTGAACCAGATATTTACAAGACTGTCGACCAATACTTCCAACGCAAGAGATGCCATTGAAGAACTGGGTGTCAGTTTTTACGATTCCGAAGGAAACGCAAGAGACCTCGGCGATGTACTGGAAGAACTCAGGGAAGCCACAAAAGATCTGAACGATGAGCAAAAGAGCCAACTGGCAAATACGATTGCCGGGACAACCGGTCAGAAAGGCCTGCTGGCTATCCTGAATGCAACAGACGAAGAATATTACAGCCTTGCTGATGCGATCGAAAACGCAGACGGCGCAGCTCAGGAGATGGCGGAGACCATGGAAGACAACCTGCAGGGGCAGTTGACTATTTTGCAGTCTGCACTTGAAGGACTCGGTATCGAGCTGTATGAAGAAATGGCTGAGCCGATGACTGATATCGTGGTTGCAGCTCAGGACATGGTTAATGATCTGAACGACGCTTTCCAAGACGGCGGTTTGGACGCACTTGTCACAAAAGCCGCTGAAATCATGGATGATATCGTTCAGGAAGTGGCGGACGCAGTGCCGGAAATGGTCGACAAGGCTGAGACTCTTATCACGGAATTTATCACAGCAATTTTGTCAAATTCGGAAGAGATCACAAGTGCTGCGGCAGATATCGTAAGCACGCTGGCCGTCGGGATCATTAATGCCGTAAGACAGATGTGGACTGCCGGGATTGTATTACTGCGCCAGTTTCTGGAAGGACTCGTCTCGAACGCAGATGAAATCGGACAGGCCGCAGGAGCTCTGATTTCACAGCTGAAGAATTGTATCATAAACAACCTGCCGCTTATCATTCAGGCGGGCAAAGATATTATCAAGGGTTTCTTCGAAGGAATGTCCGAAGAACTCCCGGGAATCTCGGCATTACTGGGTGGTTTTTTCGAAGGACTTGTCGGCGCGATTGGTGCCGAAGTCGAAGCTGCGGTAAAAATTATAAGTGGCCTGTTTGATGCGATCAACAACGCTGATCCTGATGTGATGAAGGCGGTAGGCGAGGCCCTTGGCGTGATTGCAGGAGCAATGATAAGCATTGTTGCAGCAAAAAATGCGGTTGATACCATAAAAGGATTGAGTACAGCGTTTAGTGCCGTATCCTCTGTCGCATCAGGTGTAGTAGGCTTTGGGTCGAAGATTGTCGAGGTATTTTCCCTTGTGGCGGGAGGAGCCGGTACACTGAATGAAGCTCTGTCCACGGTGTTTGGCACTGCCGGGACGGTTATTGCAGGAGTAGCATCTATCGTTATCGGCGCGGTCATGGCAATATCTTCATTTGTCGACATGTTCAAGAACGGCATCAGCGCGGTAAAGGAGCTCATCATGGGTATCGGCACCGCCCTGATAGTAGTCGGTGCCATAATTCTTGGCGCGGCCGCCTGGCCCGCCGTGCTGGTTGCTGCCATAGCATTCGCAGTGGCAAATATTGTCCTGCTTATAAAGAATCACTGGGAAGAAATCGTTTCGTTTTTTCAAGGGATTATCCAGACGGTTGGAGAAATCGTCACATCCATAATTGACTGGTTCAAACAGCTTCCGGAAAAAGTCAGCGAGATCTGCGAAGAAGTTAAGACATTCTTTCAGGAGCTCCCGGGGAAGATACTGGAATTCCTGACCCAGATAATCAGCAATATCGCAGAATGGGGTGCACAGCTCTATGAGAACATGACTTCGTTTGTAAGTCAGGCGATAGATGCGGTCATCCAGTTCTTTGTTGACCTGCCGTACAATATCGGTTACGCCATAGGCTTAGTGATTGGAACCTTGATCTCATGGGCAGCTGAAGTAATCGCATGGATAACGACTAATATCCCGTTGATTATCGAAAGTATTGTCACATTCTTTACGGAATTGCCGGGAAAGATAGCCGAGTGGCTGACCGAGACATGGAATAAGTTCATTGACTGGGGCGCGGCCATGTTGGAACGCGCAGGCCAGATAGCTTCTGACTGCGTAGATGCCATTATAAACTTCTTCGTAAACCTTCCGGACAATTTATTGGCGCTACTGACGACAGCTCTTAACAATCTGATTGCTTGGGGAAGAAGCCTCCTCAGTGCGGCAAGCACTGCGGCTTCCAACTGCGTAACAGCGATTGTCAATTTCTTCAGAAACCTGCCCAGTAATATTGCAACCATTCTCGCGAATGCCCTGAGCGCAGTTATAAACTGGGGAAGAAATCTGATAAGTGCAGGTCGGGAAGCTGCGGCAAGCCTTGTGACTGCGGTCGTGGACGGGATAAAGAACCTTCCGTCACAGATGGTCCAGATCGGATACAACATTGTGATGGGCGTTTGGCAAGGCATAAAGAATGCTGCTTCGTGGTTTAAACAGCAGGTCAATAATTTCTTCAGCGGTATTGTCGATGGCGTGAAGAATGCGCTTGGCATTAATTCTCCATCAAAAGTATTTGCGGAGGAAGTGGGCGAATGGATTCCACCCGGTGTCGGCGTTGGTTTTGAAGACACCTTGCCGGAACTGGAAGACGACATGGATGCAGAATTGGACGACCTTGTGAAGGACATGCAGGCATCCGTCAATCTTGAAACCCGGGCCGTATACGTCCAGTCAAAGGCAAAAACGCAGCATGCGGCCGTCACGGAATCAGGAGGGACATCTGAGACGACGAATGATAATCATATAGAGCAGACGAATAACTATTATGTGCCTGTACCTACACCGAGCGAGACAAGCAGGGCGCAGAGAGAAGCGGCACGGAAATTAGTAGGAGGTGTTGCCTGATGGCGGACTTTTTGGATATTACTTTAGAGTGCAATGGGCAGACATTGACGTTCGGAAAATCCGAAAGCGGAGATAAGAGAGAGTTCGGCATCACTAATATTACCGGGCTTGAGTCGTCTGACTTGGATCTCAACACAATTGATAATGCACTTGTGGACGGAACTATTGTGGATGGGAAGCGGATTGAAAAACGGCCTGTCCATATTGATGCAAGACTTCTGGATGATACAAATAATGCCGAGAACCGGCAGCGGATTATAAAGTTTTTTAATCCGAAGTACACCGGAACCATGACTGTGAACCATAGCGGAACACAGCGGAAAATTGAGTATGAACTGGATGGCTGGACTTTTGTATCAAAAAAGACCATCTATAGCCGTCTGGAAATATCTGTTGACCTGTTGTGTCCGGATCCATTCATGCAAAACATGGATAACTTTGGCAAGAACATGGCTGAGAAAGTCGCCCTGTTCGCTTTCCCGTGGCGGGTGCTTACCAAAAAGGTAAGTGGGGTATCCGATCCGTATAAAGGTCTGGCACTTGCAGGCCAGGTATCAGGATATCAGCTGATCAACAAAAGCGTGGCAATATCAAACGACGGAGATGTGCCGTGTGGACTGCAGATTAAATTTGTCGCGGCCCGTGGCCCGTGCACCGGTCCGAAGATCACACACGTGTCATCCGGGCAGTATATGCATGTCAATATCACCATGTCACAGGATGATGTCCTGCTGATTGACACCTCCGACAGAAACCAGATCATAGAGCTGAATGGCACAAATGTCTATCAGTACATTGACCGCCTGTCGGAGCCTTTTAAACTGGATGTTGGAGAAAATTATCTTGAGTATGAGGCAGATGAAAAAGAGCCGAATCTTGATGTATATCTCTACTATACTCCACTGTATCTGGGGGTGTGATGTATGAGGCTGATAATTTTAGACGAGGATTTTAATATTTTAGGGCCGGTATCCACATTTAAATCCCTGCTATGGATTCGCAGGTACGATAAGTTGGGTGCTTTCGAATTATATGCTACGATTAACTATTTCCCCCTGTTCACGCAGGGGAAATTTTTATATCGGAATGATAGGGATGAGTTGGGCGTAATCCGAGAGACGAAGTATTACACGCAGGATACCGGGACAAGGCTGGCATATGCGAAAGGATATTTCGCAGAATCCCTTCTGGAGGGGCGGGTGATCGAGAAGACCATCACATTAAGCGGGAGTACGGAAGACTGCATGAGGAGTCTTGTGAACACTTATGCTATAAACCCGGCAGATTCCGAACGGGTGATTCCGAACCTTGCGCTGGGCAGCAAAGCCGGAGTCGGGGAATCAATCAGTTGCCAGGTAACAGGAGAAGATGTCAGCAGCGAATTGTATACGCTTGGAAATGCAGACGGTATCAGCCACCGGATAAGATACGACTTTGAAAATGACAAGCTTATTTTTGAGGTATGGGAAGGGAAAGACAGACGGGACAGCCAGACAGAGAACTCATGGGCTGTTTTCTCCAATTCGTTTTTTAACATCCGAAACCCGTCTTATACCAATGACAGGACGGAATACAAGAACTATGCCTATGTTGCAGGCGAGGGTGAGGGAGACGACAGAACCGTGGTTGAAGTGGATATCCGGGACGATATATCAGAGGAACGGCTGGAACTTTATGTCGATGCTAGGGATATCCAGAGTGAAGACGATGACGGAAATGCCTATACAACGGAAGAATACGAGGAGCTGCTTGCGCAGCGAGGCAGGGAAAAGCTTGCCGAATTTGCGGCGAGTGAAATAGCTGAAGTGGAGATAGACAACTCAGCCAATCTGACATACCGGGAAGACTTTGACCTTGGCGATTACTGCACCTATGTCAACACCGACATCGGCATAGAAATGGAGGAACGCATCACGGAAATACAGGAGACTTACGAAAAAAAATACAGAAAGCATATCAGTGACGTTCGGCTATGACGGCGTGACCACCGTCAAGCAGCTGATCAGGAGGGAGGCGTGACCATGGCTTTGGAATATGGTTATTTTGACAGTGAGATAACAGGGTACGATGATGAAGGAATGCCGGAGTTCGACCGGGCGCAGACGTCAGATTTCATGGCGTCTTTTTTTAGCAAACTGATCACAAGCGGTGTATGCGCAGACCCTGCTGACAGTTTTCAGGTGACGGCTTACTCCGGAATGCAGGTTGCGGTGCAGCCGGGATACGCTTTTGTTGCCGGGCGGTTTGCTTTTGATGAGGAGACAGCATATGTGACGTTGGAGGACGCGTCATCCTCTTACGGGCGGATCGACATGGTGGTGCTCCGGAATAATTACAACGACCGTTTATGCGAGATCGTGGTAAAGACCGGCACGGCGGCAAAAACACCGGTTGAACCGACGCTTACGCGGGATGATGGATATTATGAACTCTGTCTGGCAAAGATCTCGGTTGGCGCTGGCGTATCATCGATCACAAAATCAGCAATCACGGACACACGGTACGATTCGGCCTATTGCGGCATTGTCACCCAGCTGATCGACAGTGTGGATGTGTCGGCCATCGTTGCAGGGATGCAGGAATCCTTCGAGACGTGGTTCGAGGCGATACAGGCTCAGCTGACGGATGATGCTGCGGGAAACCTGCAGTCGCAGATCGACCAGATGAAAGAATCTTTGGAAACGGGAGACCTGAAAGTCACTGGTACTGCGACGCTTGGCACAGATACAATAGGAAGCACGAGTAAGCCAGTATATTTGAAAAACGGCTTGATTACGGCATTGTCAAGCACGGTCGGTGGGACAGCAAAACCAGTATATTTGAATGCAGGCGCGCTCGCGGCATTGTCAAGCACGGTCGGCGGGACGGCAAAACCGGTGTACCTGAAATCGGGGACTTTGACGGCATTGTCAAGCAGCGTCGGCGGGACAGCAAAACCGGTCTACTTAAACGCAGGCGCATTAACGGCTTTGTCGGACACAGTTGGCGGGACGACAAAACCGGTGTACTTAAATGCCGGCACAGTGACCGCCTTATCCGGAACGATAGGTTCTTCCAACCGCCCGATGTACTTAAATTCCGGAACCATGTCCGCCTGCGG
>Ga0192242_10366_pt1 | contig 17840 bp, 10 predicted proteins | sample Koala_Koa27_J3_FD_131235 | JGI IMG/M metagenome (GOLD analysis project Ga0192242, IMG submission 131235) | Enriched cells from koala feces incubated with labeled cellulose particles, San Francisco Zoo, California, United States - Koala_Koa2-7_J3 ...
GCCGACAGCAGGATTCAGATCAGACAGGAAAATTTCAGGAATGGAAAGCCCTGCATCGGTGGTTTATGAAGCAGTCGGAATGGGCGCCGCAGATTCAGAATTTGTTTGATGCTCATTTCAGGCATTATCAGGGTGAATATCTCGAAGCAAAGCTGGCACAGCTTTTATACGGTACAGTTCTGGTAAATTCCGTCACCCGTCTGGAACTGTTTGCGAGGTGTGCCTATGCGCATTTTCTGGAATATGGTCTGAAGCTGGCGGACCGGAAGGAGTTTGCGTTTGAAAGTCTGGACATGGGCACGATGTTTCATTCGATACTTCAAAAATACTGTGTCGGTCTGGAAGAATCATACGGTTGGGATTCCGTCACGGAACAGCAGCAGGAAGAACTGCTTCGGCAGGCGATGGAGGAGGCTGTGCTGGAGATGCCGAACGAGTCTCTGCTGGATTCTTCGCGGAGCGCCTATGTGCTGGAACGCATCTACAGGATCATGCGGAGGAGTATTTCTGTCATGACGGAGCAGATCAGGCGCGGAGATTTCCGTCCAGACGGTTATGAGGTGGAATTTTCTCAGGTGAATGAGCTGAGTCCGGAGGCGCTGATGCGGACCGTCGGTACGGTGGATCGTCTGGACATTTATGAGAATGAAGATAAGATTTATGTAAAAGTAGTTGATTATAAATCCGGCGGTACGAAGTTTCAACTGTTGTCTCTCTATTACGGGATGCAGCTGCAGCTGGTTGTCTACCTGAACGCGGCGATAGAGCTGCTGGCAAAGCAGCATCCGGAAAAGGAGATCGTGCCGGCCGGTATCCTGTATTTTCACCTGGATGATCCGATGACGGAAGGGGAGGAGTGCAGCGATGAGGAGATCTTTCAGGAAATCCTGTCGGACATGCGGCCGAACGGACTTGTCAATCTGGAGCAGGAGGCATGGCTTCATATGGATCGGGATCTTTTGTCAAACCGGAAGTCTGACGTGGTGCCGGTCACGCTGAAAAAAGACCTGACCATCAGCAAAACAGGGACGGCTGCGGCTTCGACGGAGGATTTTAATCAGCTGAGGCAGTATGTCGGCGAGGTGATTGATTCCTCTGCGAAAAAGATGCTTGGCGGGGATATTCGTGTGAATCCCTATCGGCTGGGTGACCGTACCGGCTGTGATTACTGCAGTTTCCGCGGTGTGTGCGGGTTCGACCGGCGGATGCCCGGATACGGATATGATGATGAGACATATCTGAAGGATGATGAGATCTGGGAGAAGATACGGGGTCTGACCCCGGAAAAAAAGCATAAAAAATGATAAAATTTTTATAAAGGAATGTGGTTGTATGCCGAAATCAGAACAGGTAGTTTTCAATAAAACAGAAAAAGCCGCGGTCACATGGACTCCAGATCAGCAGAAGGTCATTGATCTGCGCGATCGCAGCCTGTTGGTTTCAGCGGCTGCAGGCTCCGGCAAGACAGCGGTGCTGGTACAGCGTATCATTTCGATGATCACTGATGCGGAGCATCCGATCGATGTAGATGAGCTGCTGGTGGTGACCTTTACGAACGCGGCGGCAGCTGAGATGAGGGAGCGGGTATTACATGAGATTGAAGCCGCAGCGGATCAGGATCCCTCCGACAGTCATCTGCAGAGGCAGATGGCTCTGATTCATAATGCGCAGATTACGACAATTGACAGCTTCTGTCTGCATGTGGTGCAGAATCATTTTCATCGGATTTCTCTGGAGCCGGGCTTTCGTATTGCGGACGAGGGAGAACTGACCCTGCTCCGTGAGGACGTCTGCGATGCCGTGCTGGAGCATTTCTATCAGGAGCGGGATCCGGCGTTTTTGCGTTTTGCGGATGGTTATGCGGGCGCGAAAAGCGATCAGCCGATCCGTGATATGATTCTTCGGCTGTATGATTTTTCACAGAGTTATCCGTGGCCGGACGAGTGGCTGGATTCCTGCGCCGGTCAGTATGAGGCGGCAGATCTCGAAGCACTGGAAGAAAAGAAGTGGGTGCGTGATTTTCTGGACTATCTGCGGCAGCGGGCAGAGGATGTGATCAATCAATACCGAAAGGTATATGCACTTACACTGGAGGAGGATGGTCCGCAGTATTATGAGAGTGTGGTTCGGGATGACCTGCGGCAGCTGGAGGCGCTTTTAGATGAGACTGTAGCTGATGGATCGAAGGAAGCTATACTGTCTGCAGCGGATGGAGAAGATCCCCGGTTTCCAGAAATGCAGGCAGAGCAACAACGAAAGGAATATGAGCCGAAATCGAGGCTTCTTAGCTGGCAGAAGGCGCTGCAGGAGATTCATTTCAAATCACTTCCGGTGAAACGGAATTACGAGGGCAGCGAGGAGAAAAAGAATGCGGTGAAAGCTGCCCGCGATCAGGTCAAGTCGCAGATCAGGGGCTTTTCCGAAAAATATTTTGCTTCCGATATGCGAAATCAGCCGAAATTGATGCAAAAGACCGGCGCGATGGTTCAAATGCTGGTGGATTTGACCAAAGCTTTTTCTGCGGCATATGCGAAGAAGAAGGCAAAAAAGAATATTCTGGATTTTTCGGATGTGGAACATGACGCGCTGCAGATTCTGGTGGATCCTGAAACGAAACAGCCGACGGACACCGCAATGGAATACAGGAACCATTTTCGTGAGGTTATGATTGATGAGTATCAGGACAGCAACTATGTGCAGGAAGCGTTGCTTACCGCGGTTTCCGGTATCCCCGATCAGCATGAAAATATGTTTATGGTCGGTGATGTCAAGCAGAGTATCTATCGCTTCCGGCTGGCGCGGCCGGAGCTGTTTATGGGAAAATATGACACATTTTCTCTGGCAGAGAGCCACACACAGCGGATCGACCTGCACCGGAATTTCCGGAGCGGAGGAGAGGTTATTTCCATTGTGAATGACATCTTTGGGCGGATTATGGGCAGAGATCTGGGGAACGTGGAGTACGATGCGGATGCGGCATTGTATGGGAATGACTCAGATCGAACCGATGGAATTGCCGGAGAGGAAAAAACAGATCCGTATCATCCGGAATTCCTTCTTGTTGAGCCGGATCCGTCAGGTCAGGACAATCGCCTGACGGAAGCCCGTGTGATCGCGCAGCGCATCCGGACCATGGTTTCCGGTCAGGAGACGGCCGGATGCCGTTACCGTGATATTGTCATTCTGCTGCGTACGCTGTCCGGCTGGTCGGACGCCTTTCAGACCGCTTTTGAGCAGGAGGGAATTCCGCTTCTGGTTGCTTCACGGACAGGTTATTTTTCCGCGAAGGAGGTGCAGGTTGTTCTTTCCATGCTGCGGGTGATCGATAATACGCAGCAGGATCTGCCGCTTGTGACGGTGATGAAATCGCCGATCGGGGATTTCTCAGACGATGAGCTGGCGCAGATCAGGATCACGGATGAGAGTCTGCCTTTTTATGCATGTGTGGAAAAAATGGCCGGAATCCGGCGGGGAGACGCGGATATTGACAGTGAAAAGAGGGATAAGGCCGATAAAACAACGGATGACAAAGCCGGAAAAGAAGGATTTCATGGAAATCAGGAATTATATGATAAAGTCAGCTGCTTTTGGGATCGCCTGAATTCCTTCCGGGAGCGCATGCCGTACACCCCCATTCATCTTCTCATTCAGCAGATTTATGATGAGACCGGATATCGCAATTACGTCTCTGCGTTACCCGCCGGAGAGCAGCGTCGTGCGAATCTCGATATGCTTCTGGAAAAAGCGATTGCCTATGAGCAGACCAGCTATCACGGACTGTTTCATTTTATCCGTTATATTGACCGTCTGATGAAATATGACGTGGATTACGGTGAGACGGAGACTGTCAGCGAGCAGGAGAACGCGGTGCGTCTGATGACGATTCATAAAAGCAAAGGCCTGGAATTCCCGATTGTGTTTGCGGCCGGGATGGGCAAGCCGTTTAACATGACGGATGCGAACAGCAGTATGATATTCCATCCGGAGTACGGCGTCGGTCTGAAGCTGGCGGACGCGGAGCGAAGGCTGAAGACTGACACACTGATCCGACGGATTTTCTCCGTTGAGACGAAAAAGGAAAATCTGGGCGAGGAGCTGCGCGTATTGTATGTGGCTATGACACGCGCAAAGCAAAAACTGATACTGACCGGTATGAAGCCGAAAAAGGTTCCGGAACGAGGGGAACGCATGGATCCATATGATAAGCTGGATTTCAGTGTCCGTATGGATGCGCGCTGCGCCTGGGACTGGGTGCTTCCGGCGCTTGCGACTTACGGAGATCAGTATCCGCTGCAGACGGTCGGACTGGAAGAACGGGTGGAGAGCGAACAGAAGAAGCAGGCGGGAATCCTTACACAGAAAAGAGCGCTGGAAAAAGAACTCGAACAGATTGATTCCGCCGTGTATGCGAAGATGGCGGAGAGGTTGTCCTGGTCTTATCCGTATGAGAAGGGTGAGATCAGAAAACAGAAGGTGTCGGTCTCTGAGATCAAGCATCGGGCGATGGAGGAGGCACGGGATCTGCTGGAAGCAGACGGAAGCCAGAATCTGTTTCAGGAGGAGATACCGATTCCCTATGTCCCCCGGTTTGTACAGGAGCAGGAGGAAAACAGGGGAGCACTTCGCGGAACCGCGTTTCATCGTTTTCTGGAATGTCTGGATTTCTCGGATCCGGCATGGGAGCATTTTGCCAAACTGGATAAAGCTGATGCACAATCCCGGCTGCGTACATACATCCGTCAGCTGCTGCTGGAAGGGCGCATGCAGGAAAAGGAGACGGAGCTTCTGAATACGGATAAACTGTATCATTTTCTGGCAGCGGATATAGCTGTACGGATGGAAAAGAGCGCCAGACAGAACCTTCTGACGAAAGAGCAGCCGTTTGTGATGACGCTGCCGGCGTATCGGATCTGGAATGAGACGGATTCGGATGAGCCGGTGTTGGTACAGGGAATTATTGACGTTTTCTGGGAGGAGGATGACGGGATTGTTCTTCTGGATTATAAGACGGACCGGGTGAATACGCCGCGGGAGCTGGTGCTTCGTTATCAGGAACAACTGCGGCTGTATGCGGAAGCACTGGATCGAAGTTTTACGGATAAAAAAGTGAAGGAGATACTGATTTACTCTTTCCGGCTGGATCAGGTGATTTCGATTAAATAAGGAAAAGATGTGAAGAGAAACCGGGAACGGATACAGATTATTTTGAATTTGAGGATTTGTCTTGAGAATAGCATGAAAGGATGCGAACATGAAAATTATACTTGGCTCGGCCTCTCCGAGACGAAAAGAATTATTGGAACGGATGGGACTGACATTTGAGGTTATCCCGTCGAAAGGCGAGGAGATCATCACGAAAAAAATCCCTTCGGAGATCGTCACGGAGCTGGCGCAGCAGAAAGCGAGAGCAGTATTGCGGGGATTGACGGAACGTGATCGTGATCTGCTTATCATAGGTGCCGATACGATTGTCGCATACGGCCATCAGATTCTCGGCAAACCGGCCGATGAAGAGGATGCGTATCGTATGCTGCAAACTCTGTCGGGTAAAACGCATCAGGTTTATACAGGTGTCTGCCTGTTTCGAGTCAATCCGGACGGCTGTACAGAACATCTTTTTTATGAGAAAACGGATGTAACCTTTTATCCCCTGACAGATCGGGAGATATGGGAGTATATTCGGACCGGCGATTCCATGGATAAAGCCGGAGCATACGGAATACAGGGAATATTCGCGAAATATGTCCGGGAAATCCACGGAGATTACAATAATGTGGTCGGTCTTCCGATCGCAAGACTTTATCATGAGATGAATCAGTTTTGCAGCGAATAAATAAACATGATCTGAGGTTTATCGGACAGGATTGTTCATATATTGCAGAATTTCTGTGTTATCCCGGTTGTGCAATTGAGACATACAGCTTTTGGAGCAGGAATGTGAGTGTCTCCTGCTCCTGCTGAGTGAGCGCCTGGTCGATCTTCATCTGGGTTTCGTGAAAGCTTTCGAATATCTTTTTGCCCATATCTTGTCCGCTTTCTGTCAGGTGGATGCGTTTAACGCGCAGATCCAGAGGATCAGAATAACTCTCAACCAGCTCTTTTTTTTCGAGCCGTTTGACAATGCCGAGCATGGTCTGCTGTGTGACCTGGAATTTTTTCTCAAGTTCTTTCATTGAAAGATTTCCATAGACAGAATCATACAGCAGGATAATGACGCGGGACTGGGAAAAGGTAATGCCATACTGCATCAGTTCACGGTTCATATCCTTTTCCAGTTTCCCGACATTCATCTTGATCAGCGGAATCAGTTTGTTTAATTGTTCTTCCATATAAATAAGCCCCATATATTTTCGTTATGTATATGCTGTTTTATTCTGAGCAGCAGTTCTCTCTTTCCGCAACCTCCATCATCAGCTTGATACGGTTCAGCTGATTGACCTGACTCGCGCTCGGATCATAGTCGATGGCAACGATATTAGCCTCCGGGTACATTTCCTTGATTTTTTTCACGATACCTTTGCCAACGATGTGGTTTGGCAGGCAGCCAAAGGGCTGCGCGCATACGACGTTGTTGACGCCCCGGTGGATCAGATCAATGATCTCGCCGCCCAGAAACCATCCCTCACCGCAATGGTTTCCGAGGGAAAGTACCTGCTGGGCATTTTTTTGAATCTCACGGAAGCTTCCTCTGTCATTAAACCGTTCACTGCGCCGCATGGTGCGGAAAACCGGCAGACGGGATACGTTCATAATGAACCCGGCGATCTTGGCGACAGCAGCGGCTGCTTTCGTGCCGCCCAGATATTTTCTCCGGTAAATAGCGTTCCAGAAACAGTATTCCACAAATTCGATGAAATCCGGGAGGACAGCCTCCGCGCCCTCCGCCTCCAGCAGATCGACCAGATGATTGTTGGCGATCGGCATATATTTCACCAGAACCTCACCGACGATGCCGACACGCGGTTTAGGCGGCTGATCCTGTGTGGGCAGTCGGTCGAAATCCCGGATCACATGTTTGCAGTTCTGATAAAAGTTTCGGGTGCGCACCTTCGGATCCAGCAGATCACCAATGCATTTTTCTTTCCATTTCTCATACAGCGCATCGGCGGATCCCGTGACCTGTTCATAGGGGCGTACGCGAAGCAGAACGCGCATAAATATGTCTCCGTAGATCAGTGCCTGCAGAACCTTTAATCCCATTTTCACGGAATAGTGGAAGCCGGAATTTTTCTCCATGCCGTTCATACTGGCGGAGATAACGGGAATGTGCTCATACCCGGCTTCCTTTAATGCCTTGCGGATAAAGCCGACGTAGTTGGATGCGCGGCATCCTCCGCCGGTCTGTACCATGATGACAGCCAGCCGGTTGGTATCGTATTTGCCCGACATGACGGCGTCCAGAATCTGGCCGGTTGTGATCATGGCGGGATAGCATGCGTCATTGTTAACATATTTTAAGCCGAGATCGATGATATTCTGATTTTCTTCCCTCATAACGACAAAGTCATATCCGCTGCACTGCATGGCTGCTTCAATAAAGTCGAAATGGTAGGGAATCATGGCCGTACAGAGGATGGTGTACTTTTTTTCGTACATTTCCTGCGTGAATTCCGGCCGTTGGTAGTCTTTGATTTTATGGACAAGATCGGAAGAAAATTTTCCGATTTTCCGCATTTTCATAGCAGCCATCATGGATCGTACGCGGATTTTCACCGCACCCAGATTGCTGACCTCATCGATTTTCAGCAGGGTGTACATCTTTCCTGCCTGCGCCATCAGATCCTGTACCTGATCAATCGTGACGGCGTCCAGTCCGCAGCCGAAGGAGTTCAGCTGGATCAGTTCCAGATCTTCGCGGGTGGAAACGTATTGAGCCGCCGCATAAAGTCTGGAGTGATAGGTCCACTGGTTCGTGGCGCGCAGCGTCACTTCACGTTCGTTCAGTCCTGCAATGCTGTCCTCCGTGAGGATGACAAAGCCGAAGCTATGTATCATTTCCGGAATTCCGTGATTGATCTCCGGATCCAGATGGTAGGGGCGGCCGGCGAGTACGATGCCGGATGCGTGCTGATCCTCCATCCGCTGGAGCGCACGCTTTCCTTCCGTTAATACATCATTCTTAAAACGGAGAAGCTCCGCCCATGCCTCGTGTACGGCAGGCTTTACCTCGTTTTTGTCAATGCCGAATTCCTTTTTCATAAAGTCGCACAGACCCTGCGACAGGATTTCCTCATTGGAAAACGCGAGGAAGGGATTTAAAAAACGTATATTTTTTTCCCGAAGATTTTCTACGTTGTTTTTGATGTTTTCCGGGTAGGAAATGACCATGGGGCAGTTAAAATTATTCTGCTGCGAATCCTTTTCCTTCCGCTCATAGTAGATACAGGGATAGAAAATGGTATTCACACCTTCGCGGATCAGCCATTCCACATGCCCGTGTGCCAGTTTGGCCGGATAACATTCGGATTCGCTGGGGATGGAGTCCATGCCGAGACGGAACAGGGGACCGTCCGAGTAGGGTGAGATTACGGTGCGGAATCCGAGCTGTTTCCAGAAGACCGCCCAGAATGGATAGTCTTCGTACATATTCAGTGCCCGGGGCATTCCGATGGTGCCGCGTACAGCCTGATCTTCTTCAAGCGGAATGTAGTAATCGAACAGTCTGCGGCGTTTGTAATCAAACAGATTCGGCGCCTGATTGTCGTCCTGTTTGCTGTGCAGACCTTTTTCACAGCGGTTTCCTGAAATATAGCGCTGACCGTCCGCAAACAGATTGACGGTCAGGCGGCAGTTGTTCTGGCAGCCGCCGCAATGGGCTGTCTGTGTCTTATAGGTAAAATGCCGGATCGCTGTCTCGGAAAGCATGTCGGACGGCTGACCCGTGTAGCGCTCCTTTGCGATCAGCGCGGCACCGAAGGCGCCCATCAGTCCGGCGATGTCCGGACGGATCGCTTCCTGTCCGGCTGTCAGCTCAAAACAGCGCAGCACGGCATCATTGTAGAAAGTGCCGCCCTGTACAACAAATTTTTCGCCCAGCTCGGAGACATCTTTTAACTTGATCACTTTAAACAGTGCGTTCTTAATAACGGAATAGGCGAGTCCGGCGGCGATATCTTCCACCTTGGCGCCCTCCTTTTGCGCCTGTTTGACATTCGAATTCATGAAGACGGTGCAGCGGGTGCCAAGATCCACAGGGTGTTTGCCCTGTACGGCTTTTGCCGCGAATTCTTCAGCAGTACATCCCAGGGAATTCGCGAAATTTTCGATAAAGGATCCGCATCCGGAGGAGCAGGCCTCATTCAGGATGATGGAGTCCACGGCGCCGTCGCGGATGGTGATGCACTTCATGTCCTGTCCGCCGATATCTATGATGCAGTCCACATCCGGTTCGAAAAAACGGGCTGCCTGATAGTGGGAGATCGTTTCTACTTCTCCCTCATCCAAATGGAAGGAGTGCTTCATCAGATCTTCTCCGTAGCCGGTGGAGCAGGATCTGGCGATCGTCGCTTTGGGGTTCATATGCGCAAACATATCCAGCAACGCTTTTTTTGCGACCATGGCGGGGTCGCCCTCGTTGCTGCCGTAGCTGGAATAGAGAAGCTTGCCGTCTTCAGAGATAAGAGCCAGCTTCATGGTCGTAGATCCCGCGTCAATGCCGAGATAGCAGTTCCCCTCATAGTCTTCGAGTGAAGTCTTCGGTACCTGATACTGATTCTGGCGCACACGGAAGGCCTCATAATCCTCATCGGATGTGAACAAAGGCTCCAGAATGTTCATCTCGGAATGAACTCTGCCGCTGTTTTTCAGTGTATCCAGAAGAGCAGAGAGCTTCTTCGGTTCCTGCCTGCTGCTGGCAGCCGCTGCGCCGGATGCGGCAAACAGATGCGCTTCCTCCGGGAGAACGGCGTTCTCGGGCGTCAGATGCAGCGTTCGGGCAAAGGCGTTTCGCAGTTCAGAGAGAAAGTAGAGAGGTCCTCCGAGGAAGACGACTTTCCCGGTGATCCTGCGTCCGCAGGCCAGACCGCTGATCGTCTGGTTCACAACTGCCTGAAAAATGCTGGCAGCCAGATTTTCCCTGGCGACGCCGTCGTTGATGAGGGGCTGGATATCGCTCTTGGCGAAAACGCCGCATCTGGCGGCGATGGGATAGATCTCCGTATAGGATTTCGCGTATGTATTTAATCCCTCCGCGTCGGTCTGGAGAAGAGCGGCCATCTGGTCGATAAAAGCTCCCGTACCGCCGGCGCAGATGCCGTTCATGCGCTGGTCGACGCCGTTTTTGAGGAAAATGATTTTCGCGTCCTCGCCGCCGAGCTCTATGACGCAGTCAGCATCCGGGATGGAGGCCTGTACTGCGGAAGTGACGGCGATCACCTCCTGTACAAAATCCACATGGATGTGTTTTGCCAGGCTTAATCCGCCGCTGCCTGTGATGGACACGGTGCAGGTGTGATCCCCGATTTGTTCGTACACTTCGGTGAGCATATTTTTGACTGTGTCCTGTATATCTGCAAAATGTCTCTGGTATTTTCCATATACCCGTTCTTTGTTTTCGTTCAGAACCACGACTTTAGCCGTGGTAGAACCGATATCAATTCCGATTGAATAAACCTTATCCATTTTGTATTATGTAGTCTCCTCTGAATGTAGTTTTGTTTTATTTATGCGATGCAGTCACTGCTTATGACTTAATGTTGTCCGAAAATTATGATGCAGGTCAGTTGAAAGCGACAAATTTATGGCCGAGCCGGTAACATGCAATAGAAAAAATGCGTCCGCCGTGGCCCGGGAAATTTAAAAATGTCGCCAGACTGTGATATTTCAGCCTGCGGGCGAGCGGTTTATTTTCACTCTTAAGTGTCTGCCACATTTCGTGTACCTGTCGGTCCGCCTCCGCCGTGTTGTTCAGCCGGGTAAATGCCGTGGCAAGTATCATGAAAAATGTCAGCGCGTGGATGAGATATCTCGCCAGCTTCGGCTGTTCCCGACGCAGCTGTGCCGGATCGCAGGCTTCAAACATGAGGCGGGAAACCGTAACCTGATGTTCACAGCGTTCTTTCAGGATATCCTCCTCCACGGATTGCCCCTCGCGGCCGATCAGATAGTGGTAGAGATCCGCGTTCAGGTAGCACATCTTTCTGACATATGGCAGCGGGAGATAGCTGAAGAGATTGTCTTCATAAAACATATGCTCCGGCAGCTCTATGCCGATGTCGCGCAGCAGCTGCGTGCGGTGCGTGCTGGCATGCATGCAGAGGTACTGCCAGGGACGGAAATACCGTGTTTTCTCCCAACCGAAAATGCGCTCCTGCGGGAATACATTCCTGTAGTGAATTGTTTTTGTGAGACTGGGATCCGTATTATCATATATGTAATTGGTTATGAGCAGATCGACGCCGCCCTGCGGTTCCAGCCTCTCCAGCAGATCCATGGTTTGACGCAAAGCCGTTTCGTCCAGCCAGTCATCCGAATCTACTACTTTAAAATAAAAGCCTCTGGCCTCTTTCAGACCGTGGTTGATGCCGGCACCGTGTCCGCCGTTCGCCTGTGTCAGGACACGGCAGATATCCGGATACTGTGCCTGATAGCGAGCGGCAATCTCACCGGTGCGGTCGGTGGAACCGTCATTGACGATGAGAATCTCAGCACGGTCTCCGGCCGTCAGAAGGCTGTCGATACAATGTTCCATATACACTTCGGAGTTGTAGCAGGGAACTGTAAAAGTAATCAATTTTCTGTCCATGGCATTTCTCCTTTAGTTCGAACGTATTATAGTTACTTTTCACGTTTTTGTCAACAGTATGCTGTTGTTCTTCTGTTTTGCAGCTTACAGATTTATTAATATATGAATATAAGACTGATTTCATTATTATGACAATAAAACAGAAAATGTTAAAACAGATGAGAACTTACGATTCTGTTCTTGCAATATAAAGAAGAGTCTGGTACGATACGTTCAGTTTATAAAAGGAGAAAATGTACGATATGAGTGAATATGATGAACTGTGTTTAGAAGTTTTTCTGGAAAAACAAAGGCAGTTGTTTCCGGAAAATGTGGCGGAGACGCCGGAGGAGGCGGAGGATTTTCTGGACATGTGCATGGCATCTGTCTGTAAGAATATCCGGGAGGTCAGGGATTGCTTTGATGAGTACGGTGCGGATCTTGCAGGTATGACGAAGGATGATCTGGAGCATGCACAGGAGGTTTTTCCGCTGCCGGACGGCCGTTATCTGGTGGTTTTGGCATAGTGCTTATCATATGATTTGAGCGATGAGAGATATATGAGTATGAACAGAATGATACATTTACAGATGAGTGCGGACGGCGGCAGCAGGGCCGGACAGTACAGAAAGAAAAGAAAAACACACAGAAAGAAGCTGAGGATTGCTGTTTTTGCGGGGCTTCTGGCCGGTCTGATGTTTACATCTGCCTGCAGTGTGCCACTTGTATCCTCAGTCACCGGACGATATGTATTTTCCGTGGGCAGTGAGAAGTGCTCTGTGGAGGAGACGAAGATAATTTTACTTCAATATCAGAAGGAGTATTCTTCTTTTTACGGAATCAATTTATGGGAAGATGACGCGGACGGCACGGAGAGCCTGGAGGCGTATGTAAAGGATATGACGGTATCTCAGCTGGCGGAGATTTATACGCTGTATGTGATTGCGGGAGAGCGTGAGATGGAACTGTCGGAAGAGGAAAAGGCTCAGACGGCCGGAGCTGCGGCGGAATACATGAATTCGCTTGCGGAGAATGAGCTGGCGTATCTTGGCGTCACGGAGAATGAGGTGGAGACATTATTTGAGAAATATCTCCTTGCCCATAAGCTGTATACGAGTCTGACGGAGGATGTTTCCCAGGAAGTCAGTGATGATGAGGCCCGAGTCATGGAACTGAAACAGATCTGTGTGTCGGAGAATGAGACGGCAGAGCAGCTGATAGCTCAGCTTGACGCAGGGACGGATTTTTCTTCTCTGGCAGAGTCTTATAATGAGAGCGGCACGACGGATCTTCAGGTGACGCGGACGACATATGACGATGAGGTGACGGAACTGCTTTTTGCGATGGATACGGGGGAATACAGTGATGTGATTGAGATAGACGGCAGTTATTATGTCTTTTACTGCACGAACTATTTTAATGAAGAACTGACGGAAGAAAACAAGGACAATGTCGTCACCCGGCGGATGGAGGATGCCGTGTCGGATGCTTATGATTCCTATACGGACAGCCTGGATTCTTCATTGAATGAGACTGTTTGGTCCGAGGTGACGGTTGATTCGGAACTGGAACTGGACGGCGCCTCATTTGGCGAGATTTACGATTCGTATTTCGGGACAGAATAACTTTTCGGATTGTTTGTACATGGATTGTTAGCACTCTTTTAAAAAGAGTGCTAATTTTCTATTGACATTTCGTTTTTTCAGTATTATAGTATTCCATAACTTAATTTTATCAATAAATACAGGAGTGATTATCATGGAAAACAAACAGGGAAGTCTTTCGATTAACAGTGAGAACATTTTTCCGATCATCAAAAAATGGCTGTATTCCGATCATGATATTTTTTATCGTGAACTGGTTTCCAACGGATGCGACGCGATCACAAAGCTGAAAAAGCTGGATATGATGGGCGAATATACGCTGCCGGAGGATTATGAGCCGAAGGTAGAGATTCGCGTGAATCCGACCGAGAAGACGCTGAAGGTCATTGACAACGGGCTCGGCATGACGGCGGACGAGGTGGAGGAGTACATCAATCAGATCGCTTTTTCGGGCGCGACGGATTTCCTGGAGAAGTACAAGGATAAATCCAGTGAGGATCAGATCATTGGACATTTCGGACTGGGATTTTATTCCGCATTCATGGTTGCGGATGAGGTACAGATTGAGACGCTTTCCTATAAGGAGGGCGCTGCGCCGGTTCACTGGAGCTGCGACGGCGGTACGGAGTTTGAGATGAGCGACGGCAGCAAAACGACGGTCGGCACCGAGATTACTTTATTTTTAAATGAGGATTGCCTGGAGTTTGCGAACGAGTACCGCGCGAAGGAAGTGCTGACAAAATACTGTTCCTTTATGCCGACGGAGATCTATCTGGTGAATGAGACGGCGGAGCCTCAGTATGAGACGATTCCGGTGGAGGAGAAGACTGAGAAGGACGTTGTTATTGAGACCATCATTGAGGAGCCGAAGACCGAAGAGCGCGAGAATGAGAACGGAGAGAAGGAGATTGTAGAGGTCTCACCGAAGAAAGAGAAGTTAAAGATTTTGAAGCGTCCCGTTCCGATCAACGATACGCATCCGCTCTGGACAAAGCATCCGAATGAGTGCAGCGACGAGGATTATAAGAAGTTCTACCGTACGGTATTTCAGGATTACAAGGAGCCGCTGTTCTGGATTCATCTGAACATGGATTATCCGTTCAACCTGAAGGGCATCCTGTATTTCCCGAAGATCAATACCGAGTATGATTCCATCGAGGGAACGATCAAGCTGTATAACAATCAGGTGTTTATCGCGGACAATATTAAGGAAGTTATCCCTGAGTTCCTGATGCTTTTAAAAGGTGTGATCGACTGTCCGGATCTGCCGCTGAATGTTTCCAGAAGTGCACTGCAGAATGATGGTTTTGTAAAGAAAATTTCCGAGTACATCACGAAGAAGGTGGCGGACAAGCTGATCGGCATGTGTAAGACCGAGAAGGAGACCTACGAGAAATACTGGGATGATATCAGCCCGTTTATCAAGTTTGGCTGCCTGAAGGATGAGAAGTTCTGTGACAAGATGAATGATTATATCCTGTTTAAGGATATCAATGACCAGTTCCTCACGCTGCCGGAACTTCTGAAGAAGGAAGAGGAGAAAGCCTCCGATGAAGAAACAGAGGAGACAAACGATGAGGATAATGTGGAGGCGGAAGTTGTCGATGACGCGGATGAAATCGCGGATGACGATGAGGAAGAGAAGGATACGAGAAAGACTGTTTACTATGTCACCGATGTGAAGCAGCAGGGTCAGTATATCCGCATGTTTAAAGAATATGACATGAACGCCGTGATCCTGAATCACAATATCGACAGCTCGTTCATCACTCAGCTGGAGCAGCGCAACCAGAATTATAAATTCATGCGTATTGACGCAGATGTGACCGACGCGCTGAAAGAGGATGTTTCTGAGGAAGAGCTGAAGGATGCTCTTGATTCGCTGACTGAGACTTTCCGCAAGGCATTGGGCAAGGATGAGCTGAATGTAAAGGTGGAGCAGTTAAAAGATACATCCGTGGCTTCTGTGATCACACTTTCTGAAGAAGGCCGGCGTATGCAGGATATGATGAAGATGTACAATCTCTCCGGCATGGATGAGTCGATGTTCGGCGGGGATGAGACGCTGATCCTGAATGTGAAGAATCCACTGGTTACCTTTATTCTGGAGCATAAGGATGATACGCATGTGCCGGTATTCTGCAAGCAGCTCTATGATCTGGCGACGCTTTCCAACCATCCGCTGGAGCCGGAAGCGATGACATCATTCGTGGCGCGCAGCAATGAGATAATGCTGGTGCTGGCAAATAAGAGTAAATAAACATATAATTGTTTACGGTATGATATCGTACCTCCCTGAGAAGGCGGATATCCGAAATGTTTCGGCATTTTCGGATATCCGCCTTTTAAAAGTAAATATTTTGTGGTACAGTGTGAGATAGAAAGATTTTTGAACGGAGCACGGCGGATATCGTAACAGAAAGGAAAGATTCATCATGGAGAACAGAGTGGCGGTCATGAGCATTATCGTGGAGAATATGGAAGTGGTGGAGCAGATTAACACGCTCCTGCATGAATACGGCAGTTATATTATCGGCAGGATGGGATTGCCCTATCGTGAGCGGAATATCAATATCATCTGCATTGCTCTGGATGCGCGTCAGGACGTGATTTCCGCACTTTCCGGCAAGATCGGGTCATTGGGCGGCGTTGGTGTAAAGACAGCCTATTCCAGTAAGAAATATACGGATTGATATATGAAATAAGGAGGCGCGGATGCAGTATCGCAAAGCAAAGGACGGCACGGACATTTCCATACTTGCCTATGGATGCATGCGTTTTTCGAAGTCAAACGGGAAAATCGATCTGGCGAAGGCAGAACGTGAGGTGATGGAGGCGATTGACCTCGGCGTCAATTATTTTGATACCGCGTACATCTATTCCGGCAGCGAGGCCACGATCGGAGAGATTTTTGAAAGGAATCATTGCCGTGACCGGGTATATATCGCGGATAAGCTTCCTCATTATATGATTCGTTCACGGACAGGACTGGAAAAGACATTTCAGGAGCAGCTTCGGCGGCTGCGAACGGATTATATTGACTTTTATCTGATGCATATCCTGACAGATATTGCCACATGGGAACGGTTGAAAGGACTGGGTGTTGAAGACTGGATCAGAGAGAAGAAAGATTCCGGGCAGATTCGGAATATCGGTTTTTCGTACCATGGCAATTCGAATATGTTCTGCAGACTGGCGGACGCTTATGACTGGGATTTCTGTATGATTCAGTATAATTATCTCGATGAATTTTCTCAGGCGGGAAGGACGGGACTTACGCATGCCCATGAGCGGGGACTGCCCGTGATGATTATGGAACCTTTGCGGGGCGGCCGTCTGGTCAGTCTTTTGCCGGATTCGGCGAAACGTTTGATTGCGGAGCATGAACGGGGATACAGCGCGGCGGAATGGTCCTTCCGCTGGCTGTGGAATCAGCCGGAGGTGACGGCTGTGCTTTCCGGTATGAATTCTCTGGACATGCTGCGGGAGAATGCGGCGATTGCTTCCGACGCGCGGGCGGAATCCTTCACTCAAGAGGATTTTGCGATGATTGAGAGCCTGAAAACACAGATTAACCGCAGCATGAAGGTCGGATGTACCGGCTGCGCTTATTGTATGCCCTGTCCGAAAGGTGTGGATATAGCCGGTACATTCAGCGCATGGAATATGTTTTATTCTCAGGATAAAAAATCTGCCAGGAGAAGCTACATGCAGTGTACGATTTTTCGTCATGATCCCGGCAGTGCGTCGCAGTGTATCGGTTGCGGTAAATGTGAGAAGCATTGTCCGCAGGGGATTGAGATACGAAAGAAGTTGAAATCGGCAGCCGCGGATCTGGAAACACCTGTTTACAAAGGGGGAAAGGTTCTGATTCGGCTGTTTCATCTGTGGTAAAGAAGGAGAAAATGAATGCTGCAGCTAAAAAATATCTGTAAAAAATATATAACCGGTGATCTGGTTCAGACGGCTCTTGACGATGTCAGTCTGAATTTCCGGGATAATGAGTTTGTCGCGATCCTGGGGCCGAGCGGTTCCGGCAAGACGACGATGCTCAATATCATCGGCGGCCTTGACCGTTATGACAGCGGAGATCTGATCATCAACGGGATTTCTACAAAAAAGTATACGGACAGGGACTGGGATTCCTACCGGAACCACACGATCGGCTTTGTCTTCCAGAGCTATAACCTGATCCCGCACCAGACGGTCCTGTCGAATGTGGAGCTGGCGCTGACGATTTCCGGTGTCTCCAAGGCAGAGCGGAGAAAACGGGCGAAACAGGCGTTAGAGCAGGTAGGGCTCGGGGATCAGCTTCACAAAAAGCCGAACCAGATGTCCGGCGGGCAGATGCAGCGTGTCGCGATCGCGCGCGCCCTGATCAATAACCCGGATATCCTGCTGGCGGATGAACCGACGGGCGCGCTGGATTCGGAGACCAGCGTGCAGGTCATGGATCTGCTGAAGGAAGTGGCGAAGGAGCGGATGGTCGTCATGGTGACGCACAACCCGGAGCT
>Ga0192242_10367_pt1:0-10000 | contig 17792 bp, 10 predicted proteins | sample Koala_Koa27_J3_FD_131235 | JGI IMG/M metagenome (GOLD analysis project Ga0192242, IMG submission 131235) | Enriched cells from koala feces incubated with labeled cellulose particles, San Francisco Zoo, California, United States - Koala_Koa2-7_J3 ...
GCAGCTGCGAGGCCCCGGCGAAGCCTTTGAATAGGGCTCCGAGCATCCTCCGCGCGATCGTCAGCGCAAGCGGGCCGCCCTCGGTATTATAAATGCTGCCGCCGAGTTCGAGAAGGATTTTCGTCTGCGCCTCGGGAGAGGGATCACAGAACTCCTCCGGCACCTCGGCTCCCATCAATTTAAGCGTCCTCGGCACCAGAAAGGCGTCGCGCAGCACTCCGCGCGCGGCCAGCACCGCGGCGCAGCCCCTATCCAGATAGTCCGCGAAATCTTCGGGACGGTAACAGTCGCCGCTGCCGCCGATCTTTCCCGGATAGAGGCGCGCCACCTCCGCCACCGCTTCGCGCGAAGCGCTCCCCTCATACCTCTGCGCGGGCGTGCGCCCGTGCACAAAGATAAAATCAGCGCCGCCGCTAAAGAGCCTTTCGCAGAAGTCCGCCGTCCGTTCGGCGGCGTTCGGCGGCATGACGCGTACCTTTGCCCAGACAGGCAGGCCAAACGCTTTCAGAAGGCGCATCATCTCCGCAGCCTCCTGTGGATTTTCCATCAGCTTCGAACCGCTGCCCTTCTTTGTAACCTTTGGCATCGGGCAGGCCATATTGACCTCCAGCGCCGCGAAACTCTTTATCTCCAGCGCGATCTCCGCGCCGCGTGCGATGTCCTCGGCGCTCGCGCCGAAGAGCTGGAGCACGCAGGGCTCTTCGCCCTCGCCTCCATGCAGAAGCTCTTTCGTCTTGCGTCCCTTGTACTTCAGCCCGAGGGCGCTCACCATCTCCGTATGCACCAGCCCCGCCCCCAACATCCTGTGAAAGCGGCGGAAGGAGCCGAAGGTGATACCGGCGAGCGGCGCGAGCCAAAGCGGATTTTCCACCTCCACGCCGCCGACGGTGCGCGGCCAGCCCGGAATTCGCGGGCTGAATGGACGTTGGTTTTCGCTATTTTCCAAGGTTGTTCCTCTCGTAAAGTATCCGCAGGCCGTCGAGCGTCAGCCACGGGTCCACGCTGTCCACGCGGTTTGAATATTTTGCGATTATCGGCGCGTGGCCGCCGGTGGCGACGACGCGGCAGGGGCCGCCGAGCTCCTTGAAGATACCCTTTATCACCTTGTCGACCATCCCGACCGTGCCGTAGATGAGGCCGGACTGGATCGCCTCCACGGTATTGCCGCCGATATAATTCTCCGGCGCGACAAGCTCGATCTGCGGCAGCTTCGCCGTACGCGAAAAGAGCGATTCCATGCCGAGCTCCATACCGGGGGAGATAACGCCGCCCAGATAGGCGCCGTCCTCGGAGATTACGTCGAAGGTAATCGCCGTCCCAAGATCAACGACGATGAGCGGCGTGCCGTACTTTTCTATACCGGCGACCGCGTTAAGCAGACGGTCGGCGCCAAGCCCGGTCGGGTTTTTCATCTTTATCTTAAGGCCGGTGTTGAGCTTCGTTGATACCCGGATGCACTCAAGGCCGACGTACTTGCGCACTCCTTCGCGGAACATCTCGTCCAGCGAGGGGACGACGCTGCCGAAGATCGCGCCTTTGATATTCTCTTTAGCTATTCCGGAGGCGGAAAGCAGACCGAGAACCATAAAGCCGACTTCGTCCGAGGTCTGTTTTTTTGAGGTGAGACGCCATTGATTGACAAGCTTTTCACCGTCGTAGATCCCCATCACTGTATTGGTATTTCCAATGTCGAATACGAGGAGCATATCCTCATTCCTCCCAATCTGTTATACGGTCAATTTTTATATTTTACAACATAGAGGGGCAATAGAATAGAAAAAGTACAAAAATCGCCGCGATAATTGAGGCCCGCTTCAGCTCCGCGCCGCACCGCAGCGCGGCCGCCGCGGCAAAGAGCGCCACTGAGAGGGCGAAGAGCGGCGCATCCCAGCCCACCGCGCCGGTGATGACGGAGGAGCCCCATTCAAGCCCCCTCTGAAAGAATAAAAGTATCGTCTCAGAGCACCCGGCGGCTATCCAGGAAAAGGGCATCCCGAACAGAGGCGGGAGCGACAGTATCAGCACGAGGGGAAATATCACGCCGAAGGCCGGTACGGCGGCTACGTTGAGCGCCAGCCCCGCCAAGGGAGTCTCGCCAAAGGCCCGCGTCACCAGCGGCGCCGTCACGAACCATAAAAGGACCGTCAGGCAGACGGCGCGGCAGATCCCGCCCCTTATAAACGGCGCGGAGGCGGCGATAAACAGGGCGCAGAGAACCGAGAGCCGCCAGCCGAGGTCAAAAAAATACCAGGGATTCGCCAACAGCAGCAGAGCCGCCGCGGTACTTACGTTGTTAAAGGCCGACGAGGGACGCCCCAATACCATCGCCGCGAGAAATAACTCGGCCATCAGAGCCGCCCTCACGCCGCCCGCAGGCATCCCCGACAGCAGCAGATAGCCCCAGAGAAGAAAAGAGATCACCAAAAAGCGCGAAAGGTTTCCGCGTATCAGGAACATGAAAAAACCGGCGATTATCCATATATGCAGCCCTGATACCGCCAGAAGATGCGAGGTGCCGGCACGGCGGTGCAGCGCCTCCGCCGGAGGCTCCCTTCTCCCCACGGTGAAGGCCGCCATATAGGAGGCCGAGAGGGGAAGAAGGCGTTCGTCTATCAGCCTTTCCAGCTTCGCGCGCCAGGCCGCGGGGCCGAAAGGAGCGCCCGTCTCCCTGATCTCAAAAAATATGATCCGCTTCACCGCGCCGCGGGCGCGCCAGTAAAGCCCTTCGTCAAAACCGCCGGGTTTCGCCGCGCTCCGAAAGTCAAAGAGCGCCCCACGCAGTATGACGCCGCATCCCTCCGCGGGCGTGCCCTTATCCGGCACATATCCCGCGAACTTACCGTAGGGAGTAGCGATAAGCAGCGCCCTGCCCCGTCCCCAGCGGCGCGAAGAGAGCACTCTGCCGCTGGTCTCAAGAGAGTCCGGCAAAATAATTTTTTTATTTATGATATAAAGAGAGTAGAGAGAAAAAATGCCGGAGACGGCGATAACCAGAATAAATACCGGAAGCCAGCCCTTCACCAGCCGCTCCGTGATAAAGAGGATCAGCGCGGCGGTAAGCGATAAAGAGGCCGCGGCGGCCGCCGGAGAGGAGTGGATAAAGGTATCCAAATAGAGCGAGAGGCAGATACAAAAGAGGATAAAAAAGGCGGGAGCCTCGGAGAGAGGCCCGCCGAAACACTCCCTGTGGCCGGAGGCGGCCGGCCTTGCCCTCAGCGGCTCGTCAGCCGCCAACCGTGATGCGGCCCTTCATCGATTCAAATTTTTTCGGGCCTATGCCCTTAACATTCATGATATCCTCGATGCGGGCAAAATTTCCATTCTGGCGGCGGTATTCGATTATCGACTGCGCCGTTTTGGGGCCGACGCCATTTATTGATTCAAGCTCCGCCTGAGAGGCGCTGTTGATATTTATCTTTCCTAACTGCCGCACGGCGGAAGCGCCGCCCTGCGAGCCTCCTGCGGGAATCTGCGCCGCACCGGCTCCACTAGCCGCCGCCTCGCCTTTGCGCAGAAACTTTATCTGCGCGCCGTCGTCCAGCTTCGCCGCCAGATTGACGGCCTCCTGATCGGCGTTCGCGGCAAAGCCGCCCGCCGCGTTCAGTGCCTCGTAGACACGCGCTCCCGGCGAGACCTCATAGACACCAGGTTTTTTCACCGCACCGGTGACATAGACGACCCACTGAGCGGAGGTCTCCCCTCCGCCCGTGACGGCCTTTATCTGGCGCGGGCCGTCGCTTTCCGACGAAGCCTGCGGCGTGACGTCGATGGTATCCTCCATCTCCGGCATCACGGAGGACTTGCCCGCGGTATCCTTGCCGAACTCTCCTTTAAAGGCCCCGAGAATAACAAAGGCAAGCGCGAAACAGAGCACCCCGGCCGCCGCCAAAAGCTTTCCGGAACTGCGTGGATTCATCGTTTTAGATCCTCTCTCCCTCTAAAGACCAGTGGCTGGCGCGCACGATCCGGACCGGGATGAGCCTGCCGAAATCCTCTTCCGAACCGGGAATGATCACGACCTTGTCGGTCATCGTCCGTCCCTGAATCTTCCCCTCGCCGCGCGGCGCAGGACCGTCGGCCAGAATCTCAAACTCCGCGCCGACATACCCCTCGTTGGCGCTGCGGGCTACCTGCGCCTGCAGCGCATTTATCTCGTTGAGGCGGGCCGCCTTGACTCGATTGTCTATCTGCCCCTCCATCATCGCCGCCCGCGTGCCCTCGCGCGGCGAATACGCCGCGGTGTGAACGATATCAAACTTCACCTCTTGCAGAAGCTCGTATGAGGCGCGGAAATCCTCCTCCGTCTCGCCGGGAAAGCCGACGATGAGGTCCGTCGTGAGGCTCACGTCGGGCAAGGCTTCGCGTATCCGGTCGACAAGCGCGAGATACTGCCCCGATGTATAACCGCGGTTCATCTCGCGCAGTATCCGGTCGCTGCCGGCCTGCACGGGAAGGTTTATCGCGCGGCAGATATCGGCGCGTTCCCGCATCACCGCAAGAATATCCTCGTCAAAATCCTTCGGATGCGAGGTCGCAAAACGAAGGCGCGTCAGGCCGGGCTGGTTTGCCACATCACGAAGCAGCGAGGCGAAACCATATCCGTTATTCAGGTCCTTACCGTAGGCGTCTACATTTTGCCCAAGAAGCGTTATCTCCTTAACACCGCCGTCGATAAGCGTACGCGTCTCCTTTAAGATATCCGCCGCGGCGCGCGACTGCAGCCTCCCCCTGACATAGGGGACGATACAGTAAGAGCAGAAGCGGTCGCAGCCGTAGGTGATTGTCACATAGGCTTTAAATGGATTTGTGCGCGCCGTCGGCACGACGTCGAGGTCGAGCAGCGCGCGCGGGTCGTCATCCATAAAGAAGCGCGGCGGCGTCTCCGCGGATATTTCCGTCACCGCCTGCGGCACAAGCCCCAAATGGCGGGGGCCGGAGACCAGGCGGACACAGGAAAACTTCTTCGCCATCTCGCGGCCGATGCGCTGCGCCATACAGCCGACAAGCACCACCGCGGGGCTCTTCTTTTTCTTATATACGGCGTCATAACGCCCGATCTCACTGGCGACCTTCTGTTCCGCCTTTTCGCGGATACTGCAGGTGACGAGAATGACCACGTCGGCCTCCCCGTCGGGGACCTCCTGCCACTTCTGATGCATCATAGCGGTACGAAGACGGTCTCCGTCGTAGGAATTCATCTGGCAGCCAAATACCCTGATTGAAAATTTATGCAAATACCTATCCCCTTCAAGTGTTTTTACTCTGGAATTATATGTCAAACTCGCTAAACTTTCCATTAAACGATATACTTAATAATAACAGAGATATTCTAAACGGAGGTGCGGATTTTGTTAAAGAAATCCATTTTATTTGTAATTGTATTGCTGTTCACGCTATCGGCGGCCGCCGCGCTGGCAGCGGAAACCACGAAGCTGCCGGAGATCGCCGGCTGGGAGAACGGGCAGCTGCGCACAACGGAGCTCGACGCTCTCTCAGGATTCAAAGGAACGTGGCTCGAGCGTACATACCGGACAAGCGGCGGCATGCCCTTCCACGCCATATGGGTGGAGGGCGCGGGAGCCAAAGGCTGGGAAGCAAACGAAATGTCCAGCGACGACGGTGAAATATGGGGAGGCGAGACCTCTGAAAAGGTAACCGTGGCGGGACATAACGCGATGCTCGAATACCGCCCCGTAGTCGGCTACAGCCTGATCGTCAAAATCGGCAAGGACGGAGTCCTGACTCTCGAATCACAGGTAGCGACAAAAGAGGCTCTGACGGAGGCCGCCGGCATCCTCGTTAAAAACATGAAATAAACTATCCTGCCCGTGCATATGCGCGTTAAATACCAGCAGCATTGAAAGCGCTCCTATGCACGGGCGTTATCAGCAGCAGGATACCGTTCAAACTATGCCAGCGGATTTACAGGATATTATCCATATTCAAAAGATCCCGCACCAAACGCCCGCTGCGTCCTCTTAATTGCATATTACGAATCGTATCCAGACCGTCCCTGCTGGGCTGCCCCAAAAGAACTATGTCATCCAATCTATAGCCCATATTCTTTCCGCTCACCCCCATACCGCCATAGAATGGACTATTGGCGCCGGCGCTCAGTATCATAGATACCTTCAGACATAGCGGCTTATAGCTGATATACCTCTTAGAGAAAGCCAGCTCTTTGCCCGTTTCATTATCGACGATCCGAATTACGTCGCTGTAAATAATGCTATTGACGAACCGGGGCAGAGAGACCTTTTTGAATTCGACTTTGTACCTTATCGGCGGCAGTTCTCCCGGATAACCATATACCTCAGGATGCGCCTCTCTTCCCCTTGAATATAGGTATATCCTGCCGTCCGCGCTTTTTACGGCAAGCAGCTTTATAGATTCTCTCTTAAAAAAACTTTTTACCAGGATCTCCCTGTCTACCCCGTCATATCCCGGCCAAACATTATCTTCCCAATAGACGGATTCAGGGTTCTTCGCGACACTGTTTATTACTTCAAGCGGTCGCTGAGTATTTCGATAATGGATCAGCAGCCAACGGCCTATAAAGATATCTGTAAACGGCACTATCATCAAAACAACAAAGATCACGCAGCAAAGCCAAAGACATACCTTTTGGGAAATCTTTTTAACCGCCACCCAACAAAAAGCTATGCAGACAGATGCGATGGAAAATCCCAGTAACTGATAAATCATCATCTTTAGAGACCTCCCTCTTGCTTGCTATCATTATTTGTAAGAAAAATGTCGTAAAGCAAATGAATATTCTGATATTTAATACATGTTATTTTATCATATAATAAGCAGCCCAAAGAGAAAATTTCTCCTTGAGCTGCTTCTTTTAATTATACAGGCAGTACCACTCGCGATGGAGTGCTTAACTGCCGGGTCCGGTATGGGACCGGACGAACATCCATCGTCTCACGTTGCATAACAACTTCCCACAAAACAAAACGAGAGAGGGAAGTCTCTATTGACTTCCCTCTCTCGCTTAAATTAATTCCGGCACCGATCTACTCTCCCACGGATACCCTCCGTAGTACCATCGACGATGGAGTGCTTAACTGCCGGGTTCGGCATGGGACCGGGTGGATCCACTCCTCTATTAGCACCGGAAACTTAATATCAGCCCTCTTCAGGCGGATAAAGGATTTATGAGGTTAAGGCCTCGGTGTATTAGTATTGGTCAGCTCAAAGGGCGTTACCCTCTTACACCTCCAACCTATCAAACCGGTCGTCTTCCGGACACCTTACTTCTTTGACGAATGAGGTATCTCATCTTGAGGCCGGCTTCCCGCTTAGATGCCTTCAGCGGTTATCCGATCCGTACATGGCTACCCAGCTTGTACTCCTGGCGGAATAACTGGTTCACTAGCGGTACGTCCATCCCGGTCCTCTCGTACTAGGGACAGTTCCTCTCAAATACCTTGCGCCCACAGTGGATAGGGACCGAACTGTCTCACGACGTTCTGAACCCAGCTCACGTACCGCTTTAATGGGCGAACAGACCAACCCTTGGGACCTGCTTCAGCCCCAGGATGCGATGAGCCGACATCGAGGTGCCAAACGCCGCCGTCGATAGGAACTCTCGGGCGGCATCAGCCTGTTATCCCCGGGGTAGCTTTTATCCGATGAGCGATGGCCTTTCCACTCAGGACCACCGGATCACTAGGACCAACTTTCGTTTCTGATCGATCTGTCAATCTCACAGTTAAGCCACCTTATACCCTTACGCTCTGTAGATGTTTTCCATTCATCTTGAGGTGACCTTCGCGCGCCTCCGTTACTCTTTGGGAGGCGACCGCCCCAGTCAAACTGCCCGCCTGACAATGTCCCGCAGTATGATTCAATACTTGCGGTTAGAATCCCAGCACAATAAGGGTGGTATTCCAACGGTGGCTCCATAAAGTCTGGCGACCTTATTTCACAGCCTCCCACCTATCCTATACATACTATACCGAAATCCAATATCAAGTTACAGTAAAGCTCCACGGGGTCTTTCCGTCCTACTGCGGGTAACTGGCGTCTTTACCAGTACCACAATTTCACCGGGCCCACTGTCGAGACAGCGCTCAGATCGTTACACCTTTCGTGCAGGTCGGAACTTACCCGACAAGGAATTTCGCTACCTTAGGACCGTTATAGTTACGGCCGCCGTTTACTGGGGCTTCAGTTCAAAGCTTCGCCTTGCGGCTGACCTCTCCCTTTAACCTTCCAGCACCGGGCAGGTGTCAGACCCTATACTTCGGCTTGCGCCTTCAGCAGAGTCCTGTGTTTTAGTTAAACAGTCGCCTGAGCCTGGTTTCTGCGAACCAAAGATGCTTACTATGTAAAATATTCACATCTCCAGCCACTCCTTCTCCCGAAGTTACGGAGTCAACTTGCAGAGTTCCTTAACAATGGTTATCCCGTTCACCTTAGCCTTCTAAGCCAACCCACCTGTGTCGGTTTTGAGTACGGGTTCAACAGTTCTCCATAGAAGTTTTTCTCGGCAGCCGAGCATTTGCACCTTCTCGAATTAGATTCTTCCACGTCAGTTCTCGGCCTTGGAGAGAAAGGGATTTGCCTCTTTCTCAAGCCTACTACTTTGTACCGGGATTTCCATCACCCAGCGTGCATAGCTTTCTGCGTCACTCCATCTGTCAAACGAACTGCCAAAGGGCAGGATTGTCTACCTGCTGTCCATCGACTACGCCTTTCGGCCTCGCCTTAGGTCCCGCCTAACCCTGGGTGGATGAACCTTCCCCAGGAATCCTTGGGTTTTCGGTGAGTGTGTTTTTCGCACACTTTTCGCTACTCATGCCGTCATTCTCACTTCTATATTGTCCACATGACTTTACAATCATGCTTCGTCCTGTATAGAACGCTCCCCTACCAGTCAGCAGAATTTTCCACTGAATCCGAAGCTTCGGCGCCATGCTTAGCCCCCCACATTTTTGGCGCAGGGACGCTCGACCAGTGAGCTGTTACGCACTCTTTCAAGGATGGCTGCTTCTGAGCCAACCTCCTGGCTGTCTGGGCATCCCCACATCCTTGTAACACTTAGCATGGGCTTTGGGACCTTAGCTGTCGGGCTGGGCTGTTTCCCTTTCGACTACGGATCTTCGCACTCGCAGTCTCACTCCCAATCTAGATCTGCAGGTATTCTGAGTTTGATTAAGCTCGGTAGGCAGTGCTGCCCCCTCACCTATTCAGTGCTTTACCCCCTGCAGTCTTATCGATTGAGGCTGCACCTCAATGCATTTCGGGGAGAACCAGCTATCACCATACTCGATTAGCTTTTCACTCCTATCCACACCTCATCCAGGCCTTTTTCAACAGGCTGTGGTTCGATCCTCCAACCGGTGTTACCCGGTCTTCAATCTGGACATGGATAGATCGTATGGCTTCGGGTCTATAGCATGTGACTTGCGCCCTGTTCAGACTCGCTTTCGCTGCAGCTTCAAACCTTGTAGTTTTTAACTTTGCCACATACCATAACTCGACGGCTCATTTTCCAAGAGGCACGAGGTCACTCCATAAGGAGCTCCCTCTGCTTGTTAGCACGAGGTTTCAGGTCTGTTTCACTCCCCGTCAGGGGTGCTTTTCACCTTTCCCTCTCGGTACTGTTTCACTATCGGTCGCTGAATGTGTTTAGCCTTGGACCGTGGTCGGCCCGGATTCGTACAGAATTTCACGTGCTCCGCATTACTTGGGTGTCTGTCTAAGAGGCTTTTTTATTTCACTTACTGGGCTTTCACCGTCTTTGGCTCGATTTTCCAACTCGATTCGGTTATAAAAAAGTTTTGTAACTCTTTTGGAGTTCTGCAGGACTCCGCGACAGATCCCTCGACCCCAGCTGCACAACGCCTGCAGGCTTGGCATGCAGCTGGTTTAGGCTTCGCCCCTTTCGCTCACCACTACTTGGGGTATCTCTTACGATTTCTTTTCCTCCGGATACTGAGATGTTTCACTTCTCCGGGTTGCCGCCTTGTAAAAGGCTCACAGGTTA
>Ga0192242_10367_pt1:12500-17792 | contig 17792 bp, 10 predicted proteins | sample Koala_Koa27_J3_FD_131235 | JGI IMG/M metagenome (GOLD analysis project Ga0192242, IMG submission 131235) | Enriched cells from koala feces incubated with labeled cellulose particles, San Francisco Zoo, California, United States - Koala_Koa2-7_J3 ...
TCACTGCTCCTGCTAGCCGCCGTTATCGGCGCGGTGGTCGCGGTAGCGATGATATTTTTCCTGAAGGACATCACGAATACGCTGCCCTCTTATCAGGATATGCTCGACCATCAACCAAGTCTCGCGACGACTATATATGACCGCAATGGTAAAGTGGTAACGCAGCTTTTCCAGGAAAACAGAACCTGGGTGAAGCTCGATGCGATCTCTCCCTGGATGGTCAAGGCGATATTGGCGGCGGAGGACGACTCTTTTTACGACCACTCCGGCATCAGGCCGGTCGCGATCGTCCGCGCGATAATCGTAGACATTTTCCATATGGGGGCAAAGCAGGGCGCGAGCACGATAACACAGCAGCTGGCGAGAAATTTGTTCCTCTCTAATGAGAAGACTATCATCCGCAAGGCGAAAGAGGCGGTTTTGGCGCTACGCCTTGAAAGGATATACACTAAGGATCAGCTGCTTGAGATGTATTTGAACACCATATATATGGGACACGGCGCCTACGGGGTGGAGGCGGCGGCAAAGACCTATTTCGCCAAAGCGCCGAAAAACCTCACGATAGACGAGTCGGCGATTTTAGCGGGGCTCGTAGCCGCGCCGGAGAAATATTCTCCCTTTAGGAGCGGAAAGAGCTCGCAGACGAGAAAGGCCTACGTCATGCGCCGAATGCTGGATCTTGATTGGATTTCAAAAGATGATTACGATTCCTATCTAAACAAGAATCCGGCTCTCGCCAAACGCACGGCGCGGACTAACTCTATATCTCTGGAAGGAGCGCCCTATTTTGTCTCGTACATCCTCTTCAAGCAGCTGCTTCCCAACTATGGTACCGATAAGATATACCGCGGCGGCCTAAAGGTCCACACGACGCTTGACATCGACCTTCAGAAGAAGGCGGAGGAGATCGTCTCAAAGATGCCGCATGAAGGGGCGCTTATCGCGTTGGACCCGAATACGGGAGAGATCCTCGCTATGGTGGGAGGCCGTGATTTCGATAAGAGCAAGTTTAACCGTGCGACGCAGGCCTACCGCCAGCCCGGCTCGTCTTTTAAACCGATCGTCTACGCGACGGCGCTTGAACAGGGCTACCGCGGCGTGGACCATATACTCGACGCGCCGCTGCTTTTCCCTAACGGCTGGTCACCGAGCAACTATACCTCCAATAAGTATGACGGCGAAATAACGCTGCTCACCGCACTCGCGAAATCGATCAACACCTCCGCGGTGCGTCTTGCGCAGATAGACGGCGTTGGACGTATCGCCGATCTTGCGCGCCGCATCGGTATCACGACCCCTTATCTGCCGGACGATCTTTCGGTGGCTCTCGGCACGGCGAGCGTAACGCCGCTTGAGATGTCTATCGCCTATTCCACCTTTGCAAACAACGGTTATAAGGTGGAGCCTTATGCCGTGAAGGAGATACTCTCCCAGCGCGGGGAATCTCTGGAGCAGAACGGCCCCAAGCTGACGAGCGCGATCTCCCCCACAACGGCCGTCTCGATACGCTCTATGCTCGAACAGGTCACAGGCTGGGGAACCGGCGCGAGAGCCAAGATCCCCAATTACGAGACCTTCGGTAAGACCGGTACGACAAACGACTGGACGGACGCCTGGTTCGTCGGGGGAGTCCCGGGACTTGTCGTGGTCGTATATATCGGCAACGACAATCATAAACCGCTGGGCGGCAGGTCTACCGGCGCGGTCGCGGCGCTGCCGGTGTGGAAGGAATTTGTCTCATACGCGGTCTCAAAGATGAACCTGCCCTCTTCCTTCTCCATCCCCGGCGACGCTGAGGTTGAGGCCGTAAGGGTCTGCAAGACAACAGGGTTCATCGCGGCGGAGGGATGCCCCGCGACAACGCTGCTGATGGCGCAGGGGCGCGCGCCTACATCCATCTGCCCGTGGCATGGAGGCTCGCTCTCGGCGGCGCGCGCGGATGATAACGCCCCACAGCTTTTGCTGGCGCCTATCGATGACGAGGCCACCTCCAATAAGTATGCGATGAAGCTTGCGGGGGAGGACCTCACACAGCCTCAGGACAATTCTGGGCAGACTGATTCCGCGCCGATACCGCAGAAGAAGGCTCCAGAGAAGGAGCCGGTAAAGCTGCCGAGTTCATCCGCTGATCCTTATAAGAAAGATCCAAGCCAGCAGACGGATATGGAGGCAAAGTATCAGGAATTGCTTCGAAAGTATAATATTATCGAATAAATACAGAAATTACCGTAAACGAATACAAAAAGCGAAGGCCGGAGTTTTGACGCTCCGGCCTTCGCTTTATATTATATTTTTCGGATCCGGCCAGGGGCTCGGCACGAAGGTCTTCTGGAAGAGATGGAGGGCGTACCGGTCGGTCATACCAGATATCATGTCAACCGCCTCCTGTGCGGAACCGCCGTTTTTATCCATGCGCGCGTTAAAGAGCGCCGTGAGGACATGTTCAACACGGGAATCTTCTATCTGAGCGTTGGCGCGTGTGTAGACGTGGCGGTAGAGGAAACTGCGAAGCCGCTCAATGTACCCAAGCATATCGTCGCTGAATCGGACCGCCTCCGGAGTGCTGTTTTCAATCACATCCATGATCATACCGTTTATTCTTTTGGAGTTTGGTATGGAGACGACCTCCCGCATCTCAGGCGTCATCTCGTTATCCTCGATGAGACCGGCACGCAGGGCATCGTCGATGTCGTGGTTAAGGTAGGCCAGAGAGTCGGAGACACGGACGACCCAGGCCTCCATTGTCGTAGGATTGGTTAGGTCATAGCCGGAACGGACGTCCACCTGTCCCTTAGAGTGCTGAATGATCCCCATACGCACCTCCCAGGTGAGGTTTAGCCCACGGCCATCTTTCTCAATGCGGTCGACGACACGCAGGCTTTGTGCCGCGTGGTGGAATCCAGTCAGGCCGTTTTGTTTCGCAAGCCTGTCAAGCACCGTTTCGCCCATGTGTCCGAAGGGGGTATGGCCGAGGTCATGTCCCAGCGCGACAGCCTCCGTGAGGTCCTCGTTGAGGCGCAGCGCGCGCGATATGGTACGCGCGATCTGAGATACCTCAAGGGTATGGGTGAGCCGTGTCCGGTAGTGGTCTCCCTCCGGCAGCAGCAGTACCTGGGTTTTGTATTTTAGCCGGCGGAATGATTTGCAGTGTATGATCCTATCTCTGTCGCGCTGAAAACAGGTGCGTATCGCGCAGGGCTCCTCCGGGCGCTCGCGCCCCCTGCTGTTCACCGCCAAACAGGCCTGCGGGGCCAGTATCTGTCTCTCTATCTCTTCCCAACGTTCGCGTATCGTCATCTATTCTTCTCCATTTATTGGCAGGTTTGTCAGCTTAAGGCCGTCGCAGGCCGCAAGCCACGACAGCGCGCGGAGGGTCTCCCCTGCCGGTAGATATCCTCCTCCCTATTATAGCCAACAGAAGCCTTACTGTACAACATTCCAGCCCTCAAAACATAATTTATCGGTCACGCATGGGAAAGGAGCGGGAAAGATATTCTGTTACGACAAAATAAATTTTCTTTTCCTTTGAGCATAAAGAGCGTATCGCCGCCGCCGACTTCAACGCCCTCCATCGATATAAAATCAGTCGGGGTAAAGCCAAGCAGAACGTTCTTTGCTTCAATTCCGGCAAAGGTTTCAAGCGCCTCCAGCAGTGGACGTGCTCCGTCGCCGTATATATCGTAACAGATCAGATTTTCGCTTTCCCTGCCCATTACCGCCACAACGCCCAAATCTTCGGATAGATAGACGCAATCTTTCATAAAGGAGGAACAATAGAACATCAGCAGCCCGAAGTTATCCCTCTCCGTAAACGCGGAATAGGGATTTGATTTTTTGTAATACTCCTCAAGTATCGCGACGTCCGCGGCAGCGGACATATCGAGTTTTCTGGTTTCGCCAATACGCCGCCTGTGCCGCAGCTCCACCGTATATTGATATTGTACGGCTCTTTCAAAACCGAATTTCGGATAAAAGTCCAGAACACCGTCATTGGCGAAAAGATATATCGCGTCGCTCTCTTTACGCCAGTCTTTCAGTATAGTTTCAAGCAGTCGGCGGCAAAATCCCCTTTTTCTGTATTCCGGCGCGGTCATAACGGTGCCAATCTGAATATATCTTCGCGGTTTGTGACGCCACTCCATGTCGATAATGTTCACGGATGCGTTTGCAACGACGTCATTTCCATACGTCAGCGCATAGGGAATATATTTTTCACGCCAGTAGCCTTCAGCGTACCATCCGGCGAAGGACAGTCCAAAGACACGTTCCGCCAACGCGAAGAAGCTGCCTCTAAGCTCCGCATTTTCTCTTATGTTTTTGTTCAATATGTGTTTCAGCGCGCCTCACACCCTCTCTGTGATAATAACGTAATAACAGGGGCCGCCTCCCTCTGCACGAAGGACGCGGCCCCTGTTTACTTTATTTCAGTGATCAGCCGTCGCCGGACTATTTAAGCACTCCAAGGGCGGCAAGGGCCGCTGAGAGGCGGGCGACCGGCACGCGGAAGGGCGAGCAGCTCACATAGTTGAGGCCCAGTTTGTTGCAGAAGGCGATGCTGGAGGGGTTGCCTCCGTGCTCTCCACAGATGCCGAGCTGGATCTCGGGACGTACAGAGCGCCCCTTCTCCACCGCGATCTCCATCAGAGCGCCGACACCGTCACGGTCCAGACGCGCGAAGGGATTCTCTTCAAAGACGCCCATCTCGACGTACTGTCCGAGGAATTTACCCTCAGCGTCGTCGCGCGAGTAACCGAAGGTGGTCTGCGTGAGGTCGTTGGTGCCGAAGCTGAAGAACTGCGCATATTCGGCGAGCTGGTCGGCGACCATGGCCGCGCGCGGCAGCTCGATCATCGTACCTACCATGTATTCAAGCGATACACCGCTCTCTTTGATAACCGCGGCGCCGATTTCATCGACGAGTTTACGCATACGCTTCATCTCTTCCTGGGTGCCGACGAGCGGGATCATGATATCGGGGATAATGTGCAGTCCCTTTTTGGTGAGCTTGCAGGCGGCGTTGAAGATGGCGCGGGCCTGCATCTCGTAGATTTCTGGGAATATCATGCCCAAGCGGCAGCCGCGGAAACCGAGCATCGGGTTCTGTTCGTGAAGTTCGCGCGCGCGGGCTATCGTGGCGTTGATCTTTTTCGCCTCAGTGCTCTCGGGAGCGAGTCCCTCAAGGGCCTTGGTCAGCTCCGGTATTTTCGGCAGGAATTCGTGGAGCGGCGGGTCGAGGAGACGCACCGTTACGGGCAGTCCCTCCATCGCCTCGAAGATACCGAGGAAGTCCTC
>Ga0192242_10368_pt1 | contig 17777 bp, 7 predicted proteins | sample Koala_Koa27_J3_FD_131235 | JGI IMG/M metagenome (GOLD analysis project Ga0192242, IMG submission 131235) | Enriched cells from koala feces incubated with labeled cellulose particles, San Francisco Zoo, California, United States - Koala_Koa2-7_J3 ...
GCTGCTTCTCCGGGCCAACGCATGGAGCGGACTGCATGATTGATGGCTCCCTCTTTACATATCACATCCAGCCCTCCCTCACGTGCGGAACCCTGTGCTATGGTATTGGTAGATACCAATGACAGAAAACCGTTGGGGCGTAGTAAATTGAAGATACGCCGGAAGAAATAGGTCACTAAGTCCACAGCTCCGATGGGTTGATAGGCATATTTGAGGTATTCAAGGAAGTTGCTGCCATAGGTCCCACTCAGTTTTTGTCCACCCAGGAAAGGGGGATTGCCCAGAATACAGTCGAAACCTCCCCGAATAAATATCTCCGGGAATTCGAGAAACCAATGGAAGGTATTGTAATCTGTGAAGAATTGCAGCGTAGCTATTTCTACTTCGTAAGGGATACGCTCACCACGCAGAAAAGCATAATAAGAGGGGTTGGCAACTAATTTAGGTTCATTTTCCTCTGTTTTCGGTAGAAAGAACTGAGCTACCTGAATGTCCGCCAGCATTTTCAGTCGTTGCATGCCATTGCTATTTATCAATATACGGTGCTTTCGCTCTTTGGCTTCTACCTCTTTCGGTGTGGTCTCGGGCATACGGTTGAAGTCTTCGAATTGAGAAATAAGTTCGGAAAATGATTGTTCCACTTTATTGTCAAACAACCCCTGTTCATTGGACGAATAGGCTCCTTTGCGATTGGAGGCACGGAAACGTTTGATAATCTCTTTATCATCCCCTGCCAATGCTTTAAAAGCCTCATCGGGGATGCCTTTCATCAGATCATCCTGACGGGCAAGTCCTAAGACGGAGTCTCCGCATTTGATGTGATGGTCAAGGAAGTTGAGCGGTTCGCCCGGATTGTGGGCTTCCAGCCAGAGAGCCACTTTACATAGCTCTACTGCTAATGGATTTTTATCTACTCCGTAGATACAGTTTTTAATTACCTGTCGCATCGCTTGCCGCATGGCTACCGGATTGGGTTGATCTTCACCGGTCATCAGCCGGGCCACCTCTAAGGCGATCCGGCGGGCTGCTGAGAGCAGGAGATGACCGCTTCCGCAGGCCACATCGCATACACGGATTTGCAACAATCTGCGGATTATGGCTATCCGCTCTTCGGAGGTGTAGTTTGTCCGGGAGGTTATCACAGAGGAGCGCGATTTGGTGGGCAACGGGGTATCACGCTCCACTTGTAAGCACTCTTCGATCACGTGTTCCAAAGAGTGTTGGATAAGAGGCTTACACAACTCTTCAGGGGTATAGTGCGAACCGGAACTTTTGCGCAAGGTTCCCTCACGGAAACAGAATTTGGGCATTTCTTCGTTTCCTTCAAACACAGGACTGTACCCCAGAAGGCCTTCGTAGACAGACCCAAATTCTTCTACATCGAGGTCGGAATAGTTGACACGTACGGTTTGTCCTGTCTGTTGGTTCATAAAATAGCACAGACCGGAAATAGTATCTATGAGGGTTTTGTTGTCCAGTCGCAAAGCGGTCAGATGTTGTAGGGCGTTGGAGGCAAAGATGCCCGAGGCAAGGGCACGCAGTCCCAGCTTCTCACCGTAGAAGGGATTTTCAAAGAGCAGAAAGGTGGCTTTTAGTCCTTCCCAGAGGTCGTCTTTGTTTCCGTCCATATAGAGAAGTTTGCCTGCCAGTTTCCGCAAGCGTTCGATGCTGTAATAGCGATAATAGATCTCTTTTTTTCGCAAGATGTCTTCCCGTTGCGGGTCGTCTTCTTTCACTTCGGGATAGACGAGGTCACGTTCTTCGGTGACAATCAGGAAAAGAAAACGATAAATGAGTCGCAGGAGTTCGGCATAGAAACTTTCGGCTGAGATACGTCCGTTTTGTATCTCTTCACGCAATTGTTGATTGTCGGGATGTTGGATGAAACCGTTGGCCAGACCGGTCTGTACACGGAAGGGTTGGTTTTTATCTACTACCAGACCGTTGGGATAGCCTACCAATCCGTTGATAACGGCAATGCTGAGGTTTTCACGCAGACGAGAGCCCGATTCGAGTGATTGCAGGTGATAGTTCTCAAAAATAGTTCCTTCGGCAAGGTCGGTGCTGGCGCGGAAACGGTACGATAGAGGACGGCAAAGTCTGAGAAAAGATCTTCCTCCATCATCTTCTCGAGATTGAATTCGTAGTAGCTGATACGCACAATGCGTGAAGAGTCGCGTAACAGACGCAGGAAGATACCGTTGCTTACCAGTGCATAGGTATGCTCTGTGCTGTTGAGGTACTCTTGCAGGAGGGCGTGTGGAGAGGCTTTTCCTTCGTGACTGGGTTTGTCAAGGTTTTGACGGAAGGAGACCAGATGGATGGGAAAGCCGTTCAACTCTTCGTCACGATGGCTGATGTCAAACCGTTTTCCGGTTTCGGGATGGGTATAGACAGTGGTTTTGGTGGCAGCAAAGCCAAGTTCTGCCAGAAAAGGTTCTATCCATGACTTACGGGTTTCGGTGGTTCCGGTCTCGGTTTCTTTGAGTCGTTCTTTTTTATTTTTAAAGATACTCCATAGGGCTTTGGCATTGACCCATGCATTGCCTATCTCGTCACGTATGGTGTGGTCTTTCTCAAAAAAAAAGAGGGTTGCTGGTAATATCCCGGCTCTTCGGAGCGAATCTTATCAATGATCTCGCTGGATATGATGTTACCTTGTATATTGACAGATGTATAATTCATACGTTTGTGTTTATTCTGGTTACTATTAGAAGAGAGGAGCCACTACGGGTTTCAGAATATATACTCCGAGTATGTCGGGAGGAAGTACGGGAACTACGGTCTCATAACTCTTCCCTCCTACCAGAGTACGGAAACGTCCGTGTGCTTTCACCAATTCGTCTGCCCGCTGACGGGCTACCTCCGTAAAGGCTTCGGCTTTCTCGGCAAAGAGTGTTTGTTCGTGGCTGAATTCATTGATCTGTGATTGCAAAGGCATGTTCTCGGCAGACCGGGCTTCGAACAGAAGGTGTTTACATTCTTCGGTGGAGAGGACGTGAGCCTCTTCTCCCTGGGAAGTATATCCCCAGAGAAAAACTTCTTCGGCTATGACTTCACGCAAGCTATCGACTTCCCGAATGACATTTCGTACGCGAAACTGAATGAGGGTGGTACGGGTTTTGACTGCGGAAGTAAGTACCACTGCGCTACGGGCTATGCGTTCGTAATCGGGGTGCTTCTGGTTGTCTATGGCAAGGGATAGCATGAACTGACAGAGTTGCTCTACAAATTTGTGATTACGTCCGATATAGACCATTCCGGCAGGGGTGGGCGAATCGAAGCAGATGATAATATTGATTCCCATTCGGGGAAGTGTAGACCTCAGGTGCAGGGGCAGATTGGTGAGGTCTATCCGGTAGACTTGCATTCCTTTTTCATTGGAAGCGGTGGAAGGCTCTTTTCGTTGGAGAGAAGCATCTACCGGAGTGCATACGCCCCGCAATTCGCCAATAGCCTGAGTGACAAACGATTCTACGGAGGCTATGTCGCCAATGGCTTCGTCTACTTCTTGTAGTTCCTGCTCTATCTGTTCGGCACTTACGCTTTCGTGTGCAAAAATGCTACGGAGGTTTTCGGCTTTTTTTCTCATCTCTTCGATCACGTTGGTGATGTGGTCTTCTTCAAAAAGATAGAGTTGGCGGTTTTCGGCTTGTACTTCTCCGGTTATCAGTTTCTTTATCAATCCTTCCATCACCGAGCTGTCATCGTCACCGATGGATATGTTTACTCCGATGCTGTTGCGTATTTCATAGATCTTGCGCAGCAGTACATCCCATACGACTTTATCGACTTCGTTGTTCTCACCAAGCATCAGGTAGGTCTTGATGCGGGGGCTCTCTTGTCCGAAACGGTCTACACGGCCGTCACGCTGTTCGATGCGGTTGGGATTCCAGGGAAGATCATAGTGCAATACGGCTGTGAAAAGTTCTTGCAGGTTGATGCCCTCGCTGAGGCAGTCGGTAGCTACCAGAATGCGGGGTTTATCGGGGTTGATGGAAGCAATGAGGTCACGGCGTTGTTCATCTGCCAGTTCGGAAGTGGCTTCCAGGATTTGTACTTTGTTGCCAAAATGCTTTCGGAGGTGCTCGCTTACGTATTTGGCGGTCTGAATGTATTTACAAAAAACGATGGGATGATAGGTTGTTTTTCGTTTCTCTCCTCCTATCACTTCTGTCTCTCCTTTGATCCATTTGGAAAGGACATCAATGGCTCTGGACAGTTTGACGTCGGCGGCAGGATGGCATAGTTCTGCGGCTTTGCGGGTGAGCTTTTCCAGCAGGTCTTCTTCGGTTTCTTCGCGGGTATCGTAGTCAGACACTGCACTGGTAAGTGTATCGTTTTGGGTCAACTCTTTATCGAAGAGGTTGCTTCGGAAATAGAAATTTTCTTCATCTTCGGGCAGGGCTTCGGCACGTTTGTTTTTGCGGTTGAGTAGCATTGTGTGTCCGGCTGCGGGGCTCGACATGACTCCACGCAACAGGGCAAGGGCTGCCCAGTATTTGATGGGGGAAGCGTTCTTTACACGTGCTCCTGTCTTCGTACTCAGTCCACGGGCAAAGTCGAGAATACCCTGATAGAGCTGCATATACTCTTCTGAGAGGGTATAGTGTATTTCTTTGGTGTCTCTTTCGGGAAATGGGTTGCGTTCTTCGGAGTTTTTGCGCCATCGTTTCAGGGTCTCACGCTTACGCTGCACAAAATAACGAGCGAGTTTCTTACGCTGATTAGCATCCATATCGGCGATGTTGTATTCGGCAAATTCCGGTTTGAGTAGTCCGATAAGGGATTGAAACTCTTCATCTTTACCGCTATGTGGGGTGGCTGTCAAAAGAACAAGGTGTTTCTCAGCATCGGCGGCAATTTCTTTGAGCAGTTCATAGCGAAGTTGATCGCCTTTGCCCGAGGGGCGTGCGCAGGTGTGTACTTCGTCTACGATAATGAGTTCGGGGCAATCGTTAATAAACATCTCCCGTCGCCCCATTTTATCTTTTAGTTTGATGTAATCAATGGAAATTACCTGAAAGAGGTAATGACGGAACACGCTCACGTCTTCTTGGAGCTTACGCTCAAGCGAGGCGATGGTGCTGGAACGGATGATCTCAGCATCAATGTCGAGTTTGTCTTTCAGTTCCTTTTGCCATTGGTCGCAGAGATGGGGCAGGCAGATCACGGCAAAGCGTTCTATCTCTCCACGCTCGATCAGTTCCCGGACGATCATCAGGGCTTCGATGGTCTTTCCGATCCCGACATCATCGGCTATTAAAAGACGCACAATTCTTTGCTTGAGTGCCATGACCAGAGGAACGACTTGATAGGAACGAGGACGGAAACTCAGTTTACCCATGCAGCGAAAGGGGCCACAGGCATTGCGAAAGGAGAGCTTGGCAGCATTGTAGAGCAACCGGGCAGACTGAAAATCGGCAAGGTCTTCTTGCGTGGGAGCACAAAACTCTGCTTTCTCCATCGTATCTGTTGGGAGCTTCAGTGGACGGTACACGGCGGTAATCTCTGCATCGGAACCTCCTATGGGTTTCAAAGGGATGATGTCTTTGTCGTTGGATGGGAGCACTACCCATTGACGGCGACGAAACCAGACAAGCATGCCGGGTTTGATATCGGGGGAAAGTATTGTTTGTGCCATTATCTTACTTTTCTAAAGATGTGTTTATTTCGTGCCACAAAGTCTTCGATGGGTTCGGTATAGTGCCACTCGATCACTTCGTAACCTGCATCCCGGCAGTTTTGTCGTTTGATGCGGTCGGCTTGTTTTATGTCCTCTTGGTCGTGTACGCTGCCGTCACAGAAGATCAGGACAAACTGTTTGTCGGAGAGTTTATACACGAAATCGGCGCTCACATAGAGGCTGTCTATATTGACCTGTGCTTTGTCGGGCAGTCGGTAGCCGTTGTGATAGAGATATTCTATGAACGGACGTTCGGTACTGGAATTGAGATCGTATGTATCTATCAGGTAGCTATATTGCTCTTCGAGTGAATTTCCTCCCTGTTGATTGTCGATGGTGCATTGCATCAATCTCTCTAAGGCTGATTTCACGCTGAAACGATTGAGTTTCTCGTGATAGCGTTGGTTGTAGTAAGAGAGCAGGTCTTCGTAAGAGGCTTTGACACGCTGTGGGTTTCTGTCGGTAAAGGTCTGCGGATCGAATCCTAACAGCATGTAGGCTTCTTTGAATATCTTTTGTAATTGGCGGCTGTCGTTCATCAGGTCTTTGAGGATGCCGAGGCTGCCTTCGGAAGATTCATAAAGGAGGATGTTTTTATTTTCCTTTCCCATCATCCATACTCCCATTTCGCTCTCTTCTACCTGATAGATGTTTTCTATGGCTTGTTTGAGGGCAAAAGCGAGGCTGCATACTCCTTCTTCATCTAATTGTAGCTCTTTTACGGGCTGAATGTAGAGGATGTCGGAGGTAGTTGTGGTATAGATACGCACTTTCTCGACGGGGTCCTCTGCGGTGTAGGTAGATTCGTCGCGTTTCTTCCAACGTCCGGAAACTTTGCCTATAGGGAAGCTATCTTCGTTGGTTACTTTCCATTTCCGATTGAGTTGCAGCAGGGTTGCCGATTGATCGTAGATCAGTTGCAGCAACGGGTGTTCTCCGCTCAGGATGGTGGCTTTCTGTACTTTATCGGCTCCTTTGGAGAATGAGAAGTAGTTCTCTATTTCATAACCTTGTGCCACACGGTTTTCTTCGTTGCAGGAGATGCGCTCTTCGATACGGGCTTCGGACTCATTGAGTTCTACGACATTGGCGATCCGGCGGTCTCCGCTCAACTCTTTGTGGGTGATAGGGTCGTTGTTGACCTCTTTTCCTTCTGCACCGATGAACACATATCCTGTTTCGTGAGAGACTGTCAGAGTTTGCAGCAGATCACCTTTGTGTTGGTTGAGCTGCATTTGTATGATCTTGAATTTATTGCCGTTGTGATAGATGAGGTTGTTGGGACCAAATTCACGCAGGGCAATGAAACGGGGACGGGAGATGTATTCTCCCTGATCGGCTGCTTTTTTACCCATATAGGCTCGCACGGGCAGACGGGTGAAGTTGTAGCCGGGCAGGAATCCCTCAGATGCGAGATAGCGGAAGATATAGAACTCGGATTCGTTGCCTACGGTTGCTTTGTTTTTGTTGAGCAGTAGTTCCTGCTGTCTCAATGCGATGGCTTCCATGCGTCTGGCCTCTTTCACACCGGGATGGTTGGGGGTACGGATGATGGTTTGTGCTTCGTCGATGGCTTCACGAGTTCTTTGCCAGAGTATGCGCCAACGATTGAAGGCTTCGTCAAAACGGCTGGGGAAGGTATGTATTTGTTCTTGTAGCCAGAGATCGCTGTACCAGTTGCTTTGCTCTACATCGGGAATGTGGGTGATGATCTCTTTGAATTGGGTCATCCATTTCCGGGAGGTGCTTTCGGGTATTTGGTGGATGGTATGGGCTATATCGGCTATCAACGGGCAGTTGTAGGTTTCAATATTTAATACTTCGTCTACTGAGGTTTTCATATAAAGAGCCAGCTCCATCAGTATATAGGCATTGAGATGGCTTTTTATGAGTTCTTCGTTGGTGAGATCCATTTTAGGGGGTACGACTATACCGTGTACCATTTTTTCGGGTGCATTGAAGTAGTTGCGGTCGTGGGGCGATCCTTTGGAGCAGAAGGTGTAGATAAGGGCGGATTGTCCGCTACGTCCGGCTCGTCCGCTACGCTGCACGTAGTTGTCGGGTCGGGGAGGCACATTGCGCATGTGTACAATGTTGAGTTGGTTGATGTCTATACCCAGTTCCATGGTGGGCGAGCAGAAGAGGGCGGAAAGGGTGCCTTTGCGGAATTCTTCTTCTCTCTCCATCCGGTCGGGATTACTCAATTGTCCGGTGTGTTCTTTGCCTTCAATGAGTTTCTGAGCGACTTTGAAGTCTTGTTTGTAGAATTCACGAAAGAATGGATTGGGGGTGGTGTGGGTTTCTTTGTATTTGACAAAACGGACTTTGTCCTGAATGATGGTTTGCCCGTCACCGGGTTTCCATAAGAGGTTGTCGATGCGGATGCGGTAGCCGGTGTACTCTTGCCGGTTGGTACGGAATGTGATCTCTTTCAGAAATTCTCCGGATACGAGTGTGGCGCAAAGTCCTTCTATCACAGAGAGCAGGTATTCTTCTGAGAGTCTGATGCCTTCTTTTTGTATGATCTTTCGTTTGAGGTATTTTCCTAAATAGCTTCTGGGGCCAATGGAAACCAGGAATTCGCGTGTACGCAGGTTTTTGGAGGGTTGTACGAAAAGCAGATTGGGAGCCTCTATTTTTTCATCAAAGTTAAGTGACCAATGCTTTTTTTCGTTCAATGTTTGTCTGATCTCTTCTTCCACCTCTTCTCTTTTCTCTACCAGATAGATATGGTCAAAGGCAAATGAGGTGCGGAAGTAGTTCAACACTTGAATGAGAATGTCTTCACGCTCTTCTTTGGTATAGTTGAGCAACCATTCGGAGGTAGTGAAGAAATGTTCATTGGCACAGAATTCTTTCAATCGATGGTACTCGATTTTCAATAGGGCTGTCTGTTCGAGGTTGGGGGTTGTGTAGCGCCATCCTAATTTCAGATCATACAAAATGCGTATCATCAGGTATTTTTGAAGGGCTTTGTTGGCTTTCTCATTTCCTCCCCATACGGAGGTGGTTTCATTGTTTCTGGCATATTCGGAAAGGGGGAGATTGAGTTCGCGAAAAACTTCCATATTGATCTGACTGGCATCTATTCCATCCGGATGTCTGCGAACGACCTGATAGATGGCCGAACGCAAACGGGCCTGGGTGAAAAAGTCATTGAAGTGTCCGGCTTGCAGGGAAGCATCCTGACGATTGTCGGAGAAACTCAAGAACTTCTGTATTTCTGCTTGTGTGCCGGCTTCCTGCAAGGTTTTGAGGATGCTGGCTCCCAGAATGGTGGTGGCGGAACTACGCCCTTCATTTCCCAAACGGGATAGTTTGGTGTTTTCACTGGTTTTTAAGTCAAAGATAACTCCCGAAGTGGGATCGAAAAGCAGATAGGCAGGAATATACCATCCTTGCAGAGGGTATCTGTCACCGGGTGTCCATGAATAGCTGCCTGCCTGATTGAAATAGAGTTTGACAGGAAGACGGTGTTCGTAAAAATTTTTGAGGGCTTTATGTTGTGAGTTGAACCAACTATCGGGTAGGAAGTATTTATCGTCTTCTTCCCATATCGATGTTTCTCCATCGTCAAGAATGAGGTAGCCATAGGGGAAGTCATTGATCGTAAGTACCCGACGGGGTTTACCCGTCTGTTTATCGGCTTTTATATCGTTCTGGGTGATCTTATCGGGTTGGTCTTCGGGATTATCGGGATCACGGGGCAACAGATGGCCGTTTATGAGCTTCACACAGATAAAGTCCATGCCCGAATAACGGCTAAACAGTACGGGATAGAGGGGAATATCTTTCTCTCCTATCCGACGATAGTTTTCATCGTCTAAGGTGATGATGCGTTCGTCTTTGCTTTGCAGACTTACTTTGACGGTGCCGGTCTGCGAAATGAATTGATGGATTTTGAAGGGTAGATAAGATTCTCTGGGAGTTTTTTTGCTCCTTTTATATTGAGATGTTCAATCCAGTTTAATAATTGCTCCATTGTATGGAGGCAATCTTCATAGGACTCACCGGAGGCTTTGGACAGTTGGGTTGCAATCTGTGTCAATGGTAAAGGCTTGCCACGTTCGAAATCTCCTTGTTCATTTTTGTGCAGGGCAATATTGGTCTCTAACCAGATGGCCAATGGATGATGACGGAACACAGAAGCATCTGCCACCGTAGAAATCGGTTGGAAAATGGCTTGGGAGAGTATGTCTTTACCGGGGTTTATGCCTTCATAGTTTGTGGAGGTGTCCAGCTTTTCTCCTATAATTTGTTCCATCGAATACTTTTCGTCGAAGATGAGATTGGCAACTTTGGCTATGGCTGTTTTTTTATCTTCGGCTGTTCCTTCGGAACTCATGGTGGCGGATGTACCGATAGTGATCAAAGGGTGGTGACATCTGTTTTTAATTCTGCGGATCAGCATGGATACGTCTGAGCCTTGTCTGCCCCGGTAGGTATGGAGTTCGTCGAACACCAGATAGCGCAGGGATTCGGCGAGCTTTTCACGCATTTCACGTTCTTCGTAGCGTGTCATGATGAGTTCTAGCATCATGTAGTTGGTGAGAATGATATGGGGTTGCTGTTCGCGTATGTCTTTTTTGCTGGCCTCGTCTTCCTGTCCGGTGTATCGGCGGTAGGTGATGGGAAATGTTTTATTGCTGAGGGTACGAAGTTCTTTTAATTGTTCGGGGAGCGTGCTTTTGGTTTGTTGGGAACGTACGCCCGCTGGCAAACCGGAGGTCAGGTAGTTTATTTCATATTTCATAATCTCTTCTTCCTGGGAGTTGATCAGGGCATTCATCGGGTATACGATGATGGCTCTTATTCCTTTCTCTTGGGGGCGTTGAAGGATGTCGTTGAATATGGTGGTAAGAAAGGTGAGAGATTTTCCTGAGCCTGTACCTGAGGTAACTATAAATCCTTGGCCTTCTACTCCTTTTCTGATGGCTTCTATCTGATGGTGATAGAGGGTGTAGCTTCCCAGAATGTTTTGCAGTTCGGCATGTATCTCCTGCGGAGGGAATTCCGATAGGGATTGTCCTCTTTTGTAGGAGGGATTGAACTGGATAAGGGGTTCGGGAAGGTAGGAGTTGTTGTTTAATTCTTTTTCTACTTTTTCTTTGATGCGGGGATCGGCAATGGTGAAGAAACTTTTTAGAAATTTCTTGTATCCGTCTATAATGGATTTGTGATTTTTGAGTGCTTCCATTGGGTTGTTATTTGCAAAAGGATTATTCGAATAAAGCGAATGAATAAAGATGTGTTAATTGATTAACTTTTCCTATCGTTTCGGCTTCCCTTATTTATCTGTTTATATGAGAGGATAAGGGGTTTTTATTCGTTTCTCCAAAGGTAGGGATAGTTTTTGAATATGACAAATTTTACTCTTTCTTTCATTCCCGGGCATGGTTGCCTCCATTTTTATGGCAATAATGTATAATTTAATGATGAAGAGTAGCTTAGTAAAAGAACGGATATTATTTACTTCTAGGGAAGATTGCCTCATTCTTTCTTTTCCATAAAATATGACTCAATAAAACATTTCACAATTCGTTTTTTTTATAGTTTATCTTTGTACATTATTAATCGACAAATCTTAACTTATGGGTTATATTGAGAACAATTTATTGCCGAGTGAGGAAATTGTACACAAAGCCCATATTCATTGGTTTATTTTTGTAAGGCCTATACTGTTGTTATTATTTGGTTATTGGTTGTATGGTACTTCATCTACTCTTATCCATTATATCGGAGTTTTTTTACTGCTCTCAAGAGCGCTTTCTCTATTAAGAAGGGGATTGTTGAAATTGGGTCGGAATATGTAGTTACGAATAAACGGGTGGTGCTGCAATCGGGTATTGTAAGTAGGGATGCGCTGGAACTGCTGCTTAATAAGTGTGAGGGTATTCGGACCACTCAAAGTGTATGGGGGAGGTCGATTGGTTTTGGTTCTATTCTTGTGACTACTGGTGGGGTTACTAATCGTTTTAATTATGTGGCAAGACTTATGTTGCTTAGGAATAGGATAAATGAACAGCTTTAGGGGATTATTGGGGAATTTATGAAATTCGACAAAAGATGAACTTTAATGGATTGAGAATATAAGAAAATTTATATATTTGCATTTGATAAATAAGCCGTTATCAATAGTAGCAGAATGCAGAGTTAAAGCTGGTATGGGATAGGTGGAGTTTGCTAAAATAAGGATATAACCGGCTGGGGTTCAACTGAAGTTTAATTTGATTAGAATCCCAGGCGGATCACAAGAGCCGGAAGACAAAGCCGGACAAAAGTAAGTCAAGGACTTCTAAATCAGTTGATTTAGAGGTCTTTTTTGTTTTACCTGTCTCAAAGTCCTAAGACAACCCGTGAACCAAAAAGTATGAGTCTTTCATTAGGAAGAACTTCATGTTTCAACCTACGAAGATGATTCAATATAATTGTCCGATCCTGCATGGTAACTGCTTTTTAGGTGTAACAAATATACAAAGAATTTGATTTATCTCAAAATCATTTTTAAGAATCCATTATCCGGCGTAGCTTGCAGCTACCTCGCAGACAACCGTGAAGCTCCCGCTTCACATACCGGGAGCCAAAGCCTCAAACAGACCAGACAGCGTAGCCAAAGACTACGCTGAACAAAGCTGAACAAAAAGGACTATGGTGAACAAAGGGACTACGCTGAGCAAAGGTCCAACCGGAAAACACCATCCAAAGCACGCTGACTGCTGTTTCTCCTCCGGAGAAGCCACGGGTTACTCTTCATCGGGGTTCAGGGCCCGGATCAGGGGAATTTTCAGGAAGTTGCAGTCGTAGAATTTACTTTTTTGCAGATCCTGTATGTATTCGGCAGCGCTTTTTCCATGGATCATTTTGGCCAGGTATTGCTCTTCGTAAAAGTTGCTGAGAGATTCGGAGCAGTAATAACCTTTGTATCTCTCCTCTATGCCGTAGAGGCGTTGCCAGTTCTTTACCTCGTCGGGATGGGTGGGGCTTTCTATTTGGAGCGTGAAGTCACGCAGTTTAAGCTTTTTCACCAGGCAGCCGGGAGACAGGGAGAGTGAGATCCGGATATCGGGGGAATCTTTGCGGAAGGGATAGAAAGCCTTTGTGCGCCTTTCCCGACGGGGTTGATCCGCTCGCTGCGGGTCGTAATGGAGGGTGTCCTGTGTATGTTTATAGGAGGAGTTACAGTGGTAACAGGCCGGGACGAGATTTCTGAAGTTGACCGCCACAAAAGGGTATTTATCTCTGGGCAGATAATGGTCAAACGCATCGCGTGGCGCGTTATATGCATTCAAAACGGAAGTCAGTCCACAGCATTTACATACGTCGGTACGGCCCATTATAAATTTATAATAGGCATTCAATTTGCCATATGTATGAGTAAACGAAGCCCGGTCCATTACCTCGTTGTATAAATGTTTGCAGAGGATCTTGATGTGGGTAGTGAGGGTTTTCTCCGGATTGTCTATTTTTTCAAGGTCGCTATACAAAACCGGCTCCGCTTCTCCCTTGCAAAGTTCCTCGATACGGTTGTTCAGCACCACGGCTCTCCGGAGGGTTTTAATGCTTTCGGGCAGCAGGTCACGCGCAACTTCGTAGATGGCACAGAGTGGATTTTTTATATATTCCTGATTTACCTCTTCCAGAATAGGATTGTATTTGGGAGCTACCAACCCGAAGGGAAAAGTGGGATACCGGCTCTTTAGTTTGGGAGCTCTGCAAATAATTTCCAGAAAGACATGGTTTACAAATGCCTGGAATCGATATATCTTATGTTGTTTATAGAGAAAAGGTCTTAGCATTTCTTTGAGTCGTTTGTGAATTGACTGATCAGCATCAATTTCTCGATGGAGTCGCCCAGCACCAGATTGATCTCGTCGATCAACTGCTCCAGGGGTACACCGGACTTCAGCAGATTACGGTATTTTTCGACCTTTACCTAGGCATACTCCCCGATCGTTTTCTCCTGCTTGAATACGCGGGCTGTCAGCAGGTTAACTGACATACCATAGGTGTTCCAACCCTTTTGCCACGCCTTGGCAACGGTGGCTTTTCCCTGTCCATCTTTTTCAAAAATGAGCACTTTCTCCGGGCGGCAATCCGAGAGGATAAAAGGAGAATGGGAAGTGAGCACGATCTCCTTCTGAAGGTTGTTGCCCCCTCCTGCGTCAATACTTTCATCCAGAATCTGGATAAACCGCGACCGCCAGCCGGGATTGAAATGAGTCTCCGGTTCGTCGAGTAGCAACAGGGTGCGTTCCTCTTTCAGCATCAGGCACATGCCCATGGTGTGCAGGAACTGGTGTTCGCCGTCGGAAAACTCTTTCAATAGTAACTCTTTGGGTGGCTCTCCGGCGCGCACCTCTTTCAGGATCAGGAAATCGAGGAAGTGAAATATATCCTGCTGCGGATCAGGCTGAGGGAGTTTTCCCTGTGTGTAGATGCCTTTGGATTGATACACTTCCCGCTTCATGGTTTCGTCGAGGAAGCAGGCATTCAGTTCGTATAGCATCTGAGAGAAACGGAAACAGTCAAAGGAGTTGCGGAAAAGCTTACGGAAAGCTGTCCGGGTTTCCTTACTGACGAGGAAATCGAGTGTAAGGACTGTCATCTCTTTCCGCGGGTCTTCAAACCAACACGTGGCGCTCTTTTTTATCTCTTCCAGCAACGATGCGATATGGGCTGTAACAGGGGCTGTTTCCGGATTTGTGGCCGGAAGGTTGGCCATCAGCTGCACATTGATATTCATGCGAAAGCTGACAATATCCAGCAGTTTGAGCTCGCGTATGAGGAATTGCAGGGTCGATCCCTGTTCTTCAAACATCAGGCAGCTTAGCAGCACGGCCTGGCTCATACCTTCGTCTATGTAGATCAGGCTGTTTTCGGGCCTCTCGTAGCAGTATTTGGAAAAATAATCCTGACGGTATTTATCGTCATTGATCAGGCGGCTTTTCAGGAACAGGATGCTGAGTATTTCGTTTTCGCCGGAGGAGTAGCCGATCACAATATCGGGCAGGTAAGCCTTTCCGGGAGCGGCTTTGGGAAATCCGTTCTCTTCGTATGGCTTCAGAGAGATCTCCTCATAATCCACCGTATCGTCTGTAAAAGGTTTGAACTGCATCCGCGGAGGATCCCCCTCTTCTTTCGTGATCAATACGCGGTCAAAATTCTCTATGGCCTGTCTCTCCCCACTACGCTGGATCAGGTATTCGAGCGTAAAGGCACAGGGATGGCACTGGGCCGGATCGAAGGTTTTAAAACTTTTGGGACGAAACCGCGCCACGCAACATTCGAGATGGAAAAAGATGGCGGCCAGGGCTTCGAGCACATTGGATGTACCTGTTCCATTGAGTCCGGCCAGACAGAAAGGGTTGAAGGCATCCAGTGCCTCCGGAGATTCTTCCTGTGGCAGGCGGAACACGACTTCAAAACCGGGATAGAGGCTGCGGAATTGTTTGTCTGCAGCCATTTTTCCTATAGTAAACCGGATTAATTTCATGGCTTGAAAAGGGTCATTTGGTTCGTTACTTCGTCATACCTCTGTTGCACGTAGCCCTCTTTCAGTAAAGCGAAAAGGACCACTTTTGCTTTTTCGTAGAGTGCCTGTGTCTGAAAGGATCCTTCCCGGTGCGAAATAAGGTCTATCAACTCGCCCACTATGGGGTTGCTTTTGAAACGGCGCACATGGTCACTGATATCTTCCAACTCCATAGATTCCAGCAACGCAAAAAGATTGCCCATTGTCTGCGGATCAAAATCATCACTAAACATCAATTGTCCCGTAGCCTGCAGCAGTTCCTCCAGTTCGGCCAGTTGTTTGACGCACTTTTTCTTATTGGAATAAGCAAATAAAACCATCTCTTCAAACTCCTTTTGTGCTTTTAGTTCCGGAAGGGGAATTTCGATCTTTTCCAGGTTATATAGGGGAAGATTGGACATACTATCCAGTGTGCCCGTCCTGTATTTCCTCACCAGCTTCCGGAAATTAGCATCATTCAGTAAGTAATGAAGATATATCCCGCTAACCTTTTGCTTGTCATAATCCAACCGGCAAATATCCCGTGGGAAAAGCAGATGGGAGACCTCCTCAAATACATAGGCAGTAGTACCCACCAGCTTAGGCGTATTTTTCACTGCCATCAGCAGATCTCCCTGACGGACCAGAAGATCCCTGGTCACCTGATCACGCGCTATAATATTCTTATGGTATTCCGGAAAAAATTCTCCCTTTGAAACAGCACTCTGAATCAGCAATCCAAACTCATCTGCCCCCTGGCAACACCTATCCTCCGAAGCCGGATTCTTCCCTAACCGGAACGACACCACCTGACTCAGGCATACACGTACGGGTATCTTTCTCTCTAATACCGGATCACCAAAACATTCCAGGAAATAAGATCCGGGATATTCGGTCCATACCTCTATAAGCTCTTTTCTCTTCCTTATTAAACCCTGAATGGTTTCCAGTATAGCCACCACCTCAGCCTGTTCTTCCGGCGCTCTGAAAGGGATTTCCAACTCCTCCAGATAGGTGCAGTACCTCTTTGCCGACCTGAAAAATCCCTTTTCCAGTATATCCGTGTGGGTTAGGAAATAATAATAAATATAACGGATATCTGTCCTGTCCGGGTCTCTCAACCTGGCAAACACTCCTTCTTCCGGTATCTCATCCTTTAATAAAGTCACCATTCCTTTTTGCTTAGTATTAAAGTAGAGAAGAGAACTTTTGTCCATCCATACCATAGACGGTAGTCCAAAAAGAGAACGGGAAAAGAGGTTGATCTCATCCCTGCAGGGTTTGCCGGAACAGGAGTCAAAAGCAAGGAGATCTTCTAATTTGATCCTATCCATGGCGCTATATTCTTCAGTTTTTGCAAATCTTCTATAATCCCCTGCTCCAGCCGTAAGATCTCATCCATCAACTGCCCGGGAGGTCTTAGGTGCTGTTTGATATACGGCTCCGTTCTGTAGAGCGTATAGCTAAGTTGCCATTTGTTTCTCTCAATCTCTTCAGAGGATACAAAAAAGGAAGTGTCGTCTTCGTCCTTCTCCCGGGATGGGTTTCGTTCCTGAAATATCTTCACCATCTCAGGCAACGGGTTTCCCTTCATACGCCGCCGGTTTGAATCCAATGAATAACCATCCGACTGAAGATCGGCAAACCAAACCGGGTAAGGCTGGTCTATACTTTGGCGGCGAAAGATCAAAATAGCCGACTTGCCATTCGTATGGGGCCTGAAAATTCCGGACGGTAAAGAGATTACCGCCTCCAGTGTGTGCTCCCGTATGAGATACTCCCGGCATGCCACATACGAATTGGATTGATTGGTTAAGAAATTTTCCGGCATAATGACAACTGCACGCCCCTCTCCTGTCATCAGATTCTCAGAGATCTGTTCAATAAACAACACATCCGAATAGTGAGTATTAAACCGGGAGTCATGCCTTCTGAAATCTATCTTCAGCCCAAAAGGGGGATTTGCCAACACCAAGTCAAACTTCTCCAACGGCATACGGGCCAAAAAGTCATTTTTAGAGATAAGAGGTGTTTTTACCCCGTTCAACAATAAATTATAAACTGCCAGGCGGTGCAATTTCTCCGATCTTTCTATTCCCTGACTGGATGATAAGAAATCATAGCGCACATTCCCATCTATATCCGGATAGGGGAATCCGTCTTCATCTATGCCTCCCGAATGTTGTCTTGCCACCACATGCTCACCGGCAGCCAGCAGAAAACCACCCGTTCCGCAGGCAGGATCTAATATCCGGTCCTTTTTCTGTGGATCAGCCAGGGCAACCATCAACTTTATAATGTGTCTGGGTAGCCAGACCTCGTTTTTAGTGTAACTCCAGTTTATTTTATGCAGGAAAAGATTCAGGATAAAACCTGCAGGGAGGAATCCGGTCCTATCCAACTCTTTCCGGTCGCTATCCATCTCACGGTATAAATCCATAAGAGATTTCAGCATAAAGGACAAAGCAGGGCTGTTGACTTTTAGTTCCGGATGAAGTCCATAAAACCGGAACCTGTCCCTCCACGAGTCCTGGATGCTCCGGACTTTCTCCTGATAGGTGCCGGTATACTGAGAAAGGA
>Ga0192242_10372_pt1 | contig 17580 bp, 15 predicted proteins | sample Koala_Koa27_J3_FD_131235 | JGI IMG/M metagenome (GOLD analysis project Ga0192242, IMG submission 131235) | Enriched cells from koala feces incubated with labeled cellulose particles, San Francisco Zoo, California, United States - Koala_Koa2-7_J3 ...
TTCAAAAGAGATGTAGAGGCCGTATCTGAGCTGACCTCCGAGAATATCTTCGTAAATATCAACAATCTGATGGACAGACCGATCAATGTTTCGCTGGCGATGGCGAACGACACCTTTCTGCGCAGCTTCATGCTGAAAGAGGAGGAGCGGAAGCTGACGTCCGACGATCTTGAGCTGCTGAGAAACTATCTTGAGTCCTATCAAAAAAAATACCGCTTTGACTCGGTATTCCTGGTCTCAGTAAAGACCGGGGCATATTATCATTACAAGAACGGCGTCGACCGCTACATGCGCCCCGGCGACCCGGAAAACGAATGGTATTTCAACTTTCTTGAGGAGCCACAGGAATGCTCCCTCAATGTAGATAATGACGAGGCAAAGGATAATATAATTACAGTATTCGTTAACTGTAAACTTACAGATAGTGACGGCAAGCTGCTGGCGGTCGTAGGCGTCGGCATGGAGACCCCCTACGTCCAGCAGTTTCTGGTAGAAAACGAAAAAAGATACGGCATCAGCGCCTTTTTGATCGACGAACAGGGAAAGATCCAGCTATCTTCGGAGCTGACGGAATTCGCCGGGGTGAATCTCTTCAAAGACAAGACCTTTACAGCTATGGCCGCGGCGATCGTGAGAAATACGGCGGCGCCGGAATACAAATGGTACCACAGCAGAGAGGCGGACGGATATGTAATCACGAAATATGTTCCCAACCTGAACTGGTACCTTGTGGTGGAAAAGAATACGCGGGACTTTAAAATAAAAATGTTCTCCCAGCTTGGACTTGAGCTTATTTTTACATTGCTGGTGGTCATCCTTGTCGTTACGGTGACCACGGTCATCATAAGGAGGTACAACCGCGAGGTGATGGACCTCGCGGAAAAAGACCTCCTGACGGGAGTCAAGAACCGTACCAGCTATGAACGCGAGACGATCAAGCATAGTCTGAATATGGCGAAGTATGAGCATTTTGGGATCGGCGTCTTTGACCTGAACAACCTGAAAATGGTAAACGACATCTACGGGCATCAGGCGGATATGAGTAAAATGATGCTAAGAAAGAACTTTCAGGATAGAATAATAATATTGTTATTCCGTTGAATATAGGGAGGTTTTTATCTTGAGGGAAAATTTCAAAGAGATACCGCTGCTTCAGCAGAGAGAGATCGAAGCAAAGGCGATGGGTCCGTTGATACGCGCCTTCTGCCGCGAATTTGGCGAGGAGCGCACCTACGAGGTCGTCAGACGCACGCTCAAAGAGGTCTCGCGCCAAACGGGGAAAGAGCTTAGTGAACGCTGCGGAGGCGGCCTGGATTCACTGAGGAAAAACTGCATCTCACGCTGGGGCGAGGGCGGCGCGCAGAAATCGACCCCCAAAGAAGACAGCGCGGACTGCTGCAGCTTCGACGTCACTTACTGCGCCTTCGCCGAAATTTACCGGGAGCTCGGTTACGGCGATATTGGGACCATCATCTCCTGCGAGCGCGACGAGGCCTTTCTCAACGGCTTCGACGAGAATCTTGAACTCGTCCGCAGCAAGACGCTGATGGAGGGTGGAGACTGCTGCGACTTCTGCTACCGCAGGAAAAAATAACCTACTAAATAAAGGCCCCGCCCCGCCGGTAATCATTTCGACCGGCGGGGCGGGGGCTTTGTTTATTGTGGATTTTTCAGTAGCTATCCGTCAGCTCTCTTCGCCGCTCCGCTCGCGGAGGCGATGCGGATACTGCGTATCTCCCGCGGCGCTTTACTTGCCGACGGAGATGAAGAGCGTCTGTCCGTCCCGCGAGACTAGGAAGCCAAGCGCGCCCTTCTTGGCGCTCATCATGCGCTCCCAGTCGGCGATGGAGTTAATCTTCTGGCGGTTAATCTCCAGGATCACGTCTCCGGGACGCAGGCCGAGGCGCTGTCCCTGCGACCTCTGGGCGATCTTCGTCACGACCACGCCGCCCGTCTCTGAAAGTTCGTACTGCTTACTGAACTCAGGGCTGTTGAGGACCACCGTGATACCCATCTGCGTAGATTCTTTCGGCGCGTTCTGCTGGCCGCCGCGTGAGCTGCCGCTCTGGCGTCTGGCTCCGGGGACGCTGTCCATATCTCCAAGGGTAACCTCGACTGTCATCTTCTTGCCGTCGCGGTAGATCTCGAAGGGGACCTTCTCGCCCGCCAGCCTGTTGCGTACCGCGAAGACCACGTCCTCGCTGTTCTTGACCTTGCTGTCGCCTACCGATATGATCACATCTCCGCGCTTGAGTCTAAACTTCTCCGCCGGGGAGCCCTTCTGGACGTCGGCTACGATAGAACCTTCCTTAGTGGGGATCTTATACGCCTCCACAAGCGAAGCGGTAAGCGGCTGCACCGTGACGCCCAGCCATCCGCGGCGTACCTCTCCGTGCTTGATGAGGTCATCCATTATCTGCTTCGCCATGTTGACGGGGATCGCAAAACCGATGCCCTGGGCGTAGGGAACGATAGCAGTGTTGATCCCTATGACGTTGCCGTTGAGGTTGATGAGCGGACCGCCGCTGTTTCCGGGGTTGATCGCCGCGTCGGTCTGGAGGAAGCCCTGGAAGTTTATTCCAGGGGCCTGCAGAGTCCTGTTTTTCGCGGAGATGATACCAGCGGTCACCGTATTCTCAAAACCATGCGGGTTCCCGATCGCGACCACCTGCTCGCCGACTTCGGTGGCGCTGGAGTCGCCAAGCTGCAAAACGGGAAGGTCTTTAGCCTTTATCTGGATGACGGCAAGGTCGAATGTCGGGTCCTGCCCCACCTTCTTCGCGTCAAAGGTCCTTCCGTCGAGCATCGTCACCTTTATCTTATCGGCATCCTCTACGACATGGTTATTCGTAAGGATATAGCCCTCTTTGCTAACGATGAATCCCGACCCCTTACCGCGGCGCGGCACCTTACGGGGCTGGCTCTGGCGCTGCTGGGGACCGAAGAACTCCTCGCCGAAGAACTCCTCAAAGAACGGGTTGCCCTGGAACGGGTTGACCATCGGCTGCTCCGTCACCATCGTCTCAACGTCAATATTGACGACCGCGGGCGAACTTCTTTTTACGATCGCCACATAGGGATTTCTCTGGTCATACGCGGTCGGGGTAGAGGCTACCGCCGCCCCGCCGGGATTTGTCGCCGTGCTTATGCCCGCCTCTGTTACTGTATATCTTGTTGCTATATAGGACCCCGCGGCCCCGCCAGCAAATAAAATCAGGGCGGCAAGCGCAGCAGCTCCGAACTTTTTCAAACTGCTGTTCAGATTGAATTTCTCCATGTAAACACCTCCAAAATTTTTGCTTTCTATTTACTGCATGGCTCATAATAATACCAGATGGTCAATGAAAGTCAACGTGGTTTTTTGTGGAATATTTGTGGAGGTGGCAATGCCATCTATGTTATAATCAATCAATAGCACATGGAGCCGGGGAGGATTTATAAAAGATTGAAGAATAAGATAAAGCCACGGTTTTTCCTGACACGTACCTTCGTTCTTCTAATAATAATGCTCCTTCTATTCAGCTGTCTGGGCGTTATGCTGTTGCTGCGCACACGGGAGCTGTACATGGAACAGGACGACGCCCAAACCGATTCCGTAGTCTCCCTAGCCGCGAACATCGTCGGTGAAAGAATAAACACCCGTATCCAGATGCTCTCATCCATCACGCGAATACACAGCGGAGCAACCATCCGAGAGCCCCGCAGAGTGCTGGCTGAACTAAAAGAGCGCCTCATGTACTACGCAAAGACAAAAAATGATATGAATTACAAGCACCTCTCCGTTGCCGACGCAGACGGGGAGGTTACGACCCCGGAGGGCGGCTCCTACAACATCGGCGCCTATGATTTCTTCCAGCAGGCGCTGCGCGGCTCCGCTACAACATCTTCCGTGATATCAGACCCATCCGGTGACCACAGACACTGCGGCGGATTCATTGCGATCTGCGTCCCGGTTCACATGGGCGCGGAGGTCATCGGCACACTCAGCGCCGTTATGGATCTTCGTTACGCCGCCCTATTCCTGAAGGATATAAATATTAGGTACAACGGAGCGGTCCTCTTCCTTGTTGATAGGGAGAATACCGTGATATCCAATTCCGGAGTATTCAGAGATCTTAATATGTACGTCAGCGCCCCGACGAACGTCTTCAAATTTATGGGCGGTATCCTTTCCGAACAGGAGCGCGGGGAGCTTGCCATGCAAATGGCCTCCGCCGGAGACTCCTCCGTCTATGATTACGCCTCAAAGAGCACGGGACGCTTCATATCCTACGTGACCCTGCCGCATACCAACAACTGGAAACTCATCGCCGTCTCGTCAAGCAACAGCATCAGGAACTCGCAGCAAAAACTGCTGATGACGCTGGGGATCACCTTCGTTGTACTGGCGCTGCTGCTGATGACCATCATCCTTGTCGTATATTTCTACGCTTGGCGCTCCTCACGCCTCCAGCATATCTCCAACGCGATGCTCAACACCACCGGCCTGCATCTGCTGACGCTTCATCCCTCGGGGCTGGCCGAAGATTTCGACGGGCGTTTCGCGGAACTGCTGGGCCTGCCGCAGCAGACGCGGCGCTTCAACTTTGACGAGATGAACACGGAAGGACGGAAAATGTTCCCGCACGCCCCCTTTAAGGGAGGCGAATCCCTGCGCTTATGCTGTACTGCGCCTGACGGAAGGAATATATATCTACTCATCCAGATCGCCAAGGCAGCTTCCAGCGGTATCGGAGAGGCCGTCGCGCTCGACGTCACCGCCGACGAAAATTTACAGCGGCGCGAACGTGAACTGGCCTACGTCAATCAGCTGACGCACCTCCCTAACGTGGAGAGCTTCTCCATCATGCTGAAAGATAAAATAGCCGCCGCCGGCGCGGACTACGGCGCGGCCTGCTTTTTTATCGGGCTCGATGAAAAAGACCGGATATCGGAAGTCTTCGGCAGAATCGTTTTGCAGAAGGTGTTAATCAAAACCGCCACTCTGGTCGCGGAGGCCGCGCGCAAATTCGGCGGCGAGGCCTACAGCCTGGACTATGGGGATTTCGTACTCTATTACGAAGACGACGATCCCCGCCCCCTGCGTTCCATAGTTGAAGAACTGAGGAACGCGCTCCGCGCACCCTTCAAGATAGAGAACCATGTGATAGAGATCGCCTCTTCCATAGGCGTGATCACTTATCAGGAGTATATCAAGAACAATACCCCCACTGTCGACGAAGTTTTCAGGAACGGGATCATCGCCATGAATTTGGCGAGGGAAAATGAGGGAATATTTGTTCTCGACCGTGATACCTACGACTCCGTCCTCCACAGCATTGAACTGGAGCACGCGCTGCTTCACGCCGTAAAGAACGGCGAGCTTGCACTCCACTACCAGCCGATATATGACGCGATAGCCGACAAAATATGCGCAGTCGAGGCGCTGGCGCGCTGGAACAGCCCCGCCTTCGGACCGGTACCGCCTGACGTCTTTATACCCATCGCCGAAAAAAACGGCTTTATCAACACGCTGGGAGACTGGGTACTCGACAGCTGCATCGAGTTCGCGCGGACATTGTCGAAGATGGACGTCTGCATAGAGTTCAACGTCTCCGCGATACAGCTGCTACAGATCGACTTCGCGGAGAAGTTCGCATCGCGCGTCAAAAACTCCGGGCTGCCGCCGCATGCGCTGGGCCTCGAAATAACTGAGTCGTCAATAGCCTTCGGACGGGAGGCGTCGACACGGGAGAAGCTTGAAGCAGTCAGAGGCGCGGGAATGTCCATATACATCGACGATTTCGGCACCGGCTATTCTTCATTCACATACTTAAAGGATATGGAGGCCGAATGGCTCAAAATAGACAAGAGCTTTATCCACGGCATAGACGGCTCGAAAGAGAAGAGAGAAATATTCAGGGCGATCAGCGCGGTGGCGCAGACTATGGGGATGAAGACCATCGCCGAAGGCGTGGAGAGCCGTGAAGAGCTGGAAACGGTATTGGAGCTCGGCTGCCTGTACATCCAGGGCTATCTGATAGCAAGGCCAATGAATGCTGAAGCCTTGCTGCGGTTCCTGGCCGATTTCAGCGGCATCGAGTCTTTAAAAGACGCATAACGGAGAAGGCAAGCCATAGAAGGCCGAAAGCTACGGCAAAGAGCCATATCAATTCGCCGCTGCCGGATGCACCGGCCGACGGCTCCCTGAAACTGTCAAATATGAGCCTGTAAAAGCCGTAAAGCGTCATGAAAAGAGGGAAGGTCACGGCAAAGCTCCGCTCTCCCCTTATTCTCCCCGCCACTCTCTCGACCGCCAGCAGCAAGAGCAATATTCCAAAAGAGGCGAGGGACTCGGAAAGCTGCGATGGATACCGGTAAAAGCCCGCGGGGTCATAATGCAGATGCACCGCCCACCAGGGCGCGTCACTGCAATACTTTCCGATCCCCTCGCAGCAGCCCTCCATGAGACAGCCGATACGGCCCACACCAAGCAGCGCAGCAGAGGGAATCGCGGCCGCCTCCGCAAAATCCTCGATGTTTATTTTGTATTTCCACAGCCGCCATACTCCCACAAGCCCGCCGGCAAGCATACCGCCGCCGGAAGAGAGGCCGCGCAGCGTCATCTTGAGTGTCAGCTCGCCGCTGAAATAGAGCGGTAGCTTCTCCGCGACGCCTGCCGCAAAGGAGCCGAGGATGCCCGCGCAGTAGACCCAAAGCAGTACGGAGGTTACCGCGTCGTCGTCCATGCCCCAAATCCTCTCGGCGCGGCGGCGTGTCCAAAATACGAAAATAAGCAAAGCGGAAGCCCACAGCAGATAATAGCTACGGGCTTCCACAAACGAAATTTTAAAAATTATCGGGTACATCTTCCCCTTTTGTTAATTGAACTTTCCGTGCTGGGAATGTCTCCGGCCGCCCCCGGCCCCGGCCCGCCCCGCGCCCGCGCGCGGACGCGCCAACCGGGCAGACGAGGACCCGGCGCAGCGGCTCTTCGCCTATTGAGCGCGTCTCCACATCCTTGTTGTCGCGCAGCGCGATATGGATGAGGCGGCGCTCCCAGCTCGACATCGGCTCCAGGCTGACGGGCGTCCCCTTGTGCTTCGCCTCGCGCGCGATGGACTCCGCGAGCCGGCGCAGCGTCTGTTCACGGCGGGCGCGGTAACCGCCGCAGGCAAAGCGGCCGCGCCTCGTCGACTGATCTTGGTGACAGAGGAGATTCGTGATGTACGCCAGCGCCTTGAGCGTCTCTCCGTAGCGGCCGATGACGACTCCCGCGTCCTCACCGACGAGATTTATCATGCCGTCGTCTGTGAGTTCGGGGATGAGGTCAAGATCCATCTTGTCGAGTATATCATTGACGAAATGGCACGACTTTATATAGGACAGCGGCGCGAAGGGACGTATCTCGATCTTATAGGTAGAACCGAGCAGGCCGAAGAGCTTCTTATCTTCGGACAATACGGTGGCATCCACATCCTCGGCTTGGATATCCCACATCTGGGCGCCTTTAGCTTTGGCCTCTTCAAGCGAAGAACAGTCCACCACGGCGCTCTCTATTTCAGGCATCGGTATTAAATCTGTCTCTTTCATATTAATCCTCGTCATCCTCATCATCGTCGTCCGCGGTGTTGACCGGTTTGTTCTTGTGGAGCGTCGGCTTTACCGCAAGCTGCTCGCTGGTCTTCTTCATGACAAAATACTGCTGCCCGACGCCTATCAGCGAAGAGAGGCCCCAGTATAGCATTACGCCGCCCGGCATCGAAAGGCAGATGAAGGCCATAAAGAACGGCATAATCGTATTCATCATCGCCATCTGGGGATTGTTGCCGCCCGAGAGCTTCTGCTGCGCCCAGGTAAGCACGGAGATGCCGATGAGCAGGATCAGATTGCCAAGATAGAAGTTAACATGTGAAAGTCCGGCGGGATTCGTAAGAACGGCGGAGAGGACGGACATTATGCTGTATTCGCCGTTGGCGGCCGCCGCTACGCCGAGCGCCTTCGCAAGTCCGGCCGTCGTTGAGGAGCCAAGAAGGACGCCGAAGAACGAAGTATCCGCAAAATCATAGGTACGCAGTACATTGAAGAGAAGAATGAGTATCGGGAGCTGAACGATAAGCGGCAGACATCCCGCGGCGGGGTTGACCTTATATTCCTTGTAGAGACGCATCGTCTCCTGGTTCATTTTTTCCTTGTCGTTAGCGTATTTTTCCTGGATAACCTTCAGCATAGGCTGTATCTTCTGCATATGCTGCATTGAAAGCATCTGTTTCTGGTTGAGCGGGTAAAGCGCAATCCTCACCGCTATCGTGAGAAGTATTATCGCCAATCCGTACGAATGAGTGATACCGTAAAAGAACTCGAGTATTGTCAGAAGGAGCTCGCTAGCTCCGTGCCATATCGCGCCCAAAACTTTCACCTAACCTTTCGAAGTTTGCTCCGTCTTTTCGTAGAGCATTCCTAACCATTTCCGTTCTGCTATCTCGGCCGGTTCAGGCACGGGGTCGAAGCCCCCCTCGTGCCACGGGCCGCACTTCACCAGCCGGGCCATCGTAAGCCATAGGCCCGTAATGGGACCATACCGCCGCAGCGCCTCCGCCGCGTACTCGGAACAGGTAGGATAAAATCTGCACTTGCCGCCGCCCAAAAGCGGGGAAAGGACTGCCTGATAGGCCCTGATGCAGAATATCATACAATAAGAAACCAAGCGCACGGTCAGTCGTCCCGGCAATCCACATTCCAATCAGCGCCGGGCCATTCCGCTTTCAGCAGCCCCCTGCGCTTCAGGGAAAGAGCCATATCCGCGTAAACCTCGTCGGCCTTCGCTCCAAGAGCGTTCTCCCGCAGAGAGGCGACAATCCACGTCCCGTCTTTGATCCACGGCAGAAGCCTGCGGAACGACTCGCGCATCACGCGGCGTCCGCGCGTCCGTCTCACCGCGCCGGCGATCTTCTTGCCCACCGTAACGCCCGCGATAGCGGGACCCTCCGCCTTCGTAAGAAACAACAACCGCACCAGTGCGCCTGTTTCACGACGTCCGGTGCGGAATACGAGATCAAATTGCCACCCGCTCTTTAGTCTTTTAGCAGATGAAAAACCGAAATCCACAGCTAAATTAGACGGCGAGACGCGCTCTACCTTTACGGCGACGATTTCTAAGAATACGGCGTCCGCTGGGGGATGCAGAGCGTTCAAGGAAGCCCATTGAGCGCTTGCGTCTTATATTGTGCGGCTGAAATGTTCGTTTCACAGACTACACCTCCTGCGTTTTGTCATCATTATCAAACTATCAAAAATTCTTTGCAGAATAATTGGCCCATAAACAACCTGATAAATATAACATAGACTTGCCCCCGCGGCAAGAAAAGAATAATCTTTTTGGCGATTTTTTTTTGAACTATTGCGCAACGGCCCACTTTTGTGCTAAGATACTCGCTGTCTTTGTGAAGGAGGTGACGGCATTGCCAAACAAGAAATCAGCAAAAAAACGAGTCCTGGTCACTGAGAGAAACCGCATCTACAACCGCTTTTGGAAGACCCGCTGCAAGAACGCGGTGAAGAAGCTCCTGGAGGCGGTAGCGAGCAAGGATCTTGATCTTGCGACAAAGAGGCTGAACGAGGCTCAGGGCGTACTGGATAAGGCGGTAGTTAAGGGCGTCGTCCACCGTAATACAGCGGCCCGCCGCAAGTCGAACATGGCTGCAAAAGTCAAGGCTCTCTCTGCCTAGGCTAATATCTATATTTTATTAGAAAAATAACAGCGGAATCCCACATGGGAGGCTCCGCTGTTTTTATTTTATAAATTTATTTTATCAATGTCCGGTCGGATACGTCGTTAGAATATAGATCATATTTCAGCGGCGCGTATGGCCCGCGGAACCCATGAGCCCTATTATCGCCGTCTCCAGCCCCTGCCAGCCGGAACCGATCCCGCTTCTTTCCTCTATATTCATCCTGATAAGCGCGGCGATAAAATCCGTGACCGCCCCGTGACCATATCTCTGGTCGGCCTGCTTCGCCATGCGCCAAGCGTAATCCTTCGCGCCAAGCGCCTTGGCAAAGGCGGTGGCGTCCTTACCGAGCCCCGAATACCAGGCAAGACGCATGCGGTTGTGGATCGGCGTCAGCGTCGGGATCAAGTCTCCTGTGCGCGCCATCGCGTGCAGGCTCTTCAGCACCCCTGCGTAATCCCCGGTACAGAGGCCGTCAAGCAGGCGCAGGAGGTTTCGGCTTCCGTCGTCAAGACAGAGCTCCTCCACATCACAGGCGGTGACGGGGAAATTTTTTTTCAGGAACCCAAGGCTCTTCAGCTGGGCGCGGATCTCCTCCGGGTCCTCCAGCAGCTCGACGATCATCGCCGCGCCCTGCGGCGCGAGGTCCACGCCAAGCTCCTTAGCGAGATTCGCCACCCATATCTGACGCTCGCGCGGCCAGCGCGGAAACTCCGCGGCTTTGAGCAGGCGGCACTTCGCAAGGACATCTTTTGGTATAAACTTGGCGGGCTGAGATTTTATCTCGCTCTCATAGACCAGAACTAGCGTCACCGAGGAATCGGCGTCTATCATAGAGGAAAGTTTTTCGGGAAATGGGCCGAGAAGCGGCGCTGACTCCACGATGATGAAGCGGCTCTCGTCAAAAAGGCCGCCGGTCATGTTGTCGGAGAGGAGGGAGCTCCACTCCTCTCCCTCCTGTTTCCCGGCGGCCACATATCCTTTTTTTTCAAGCTCGGCGGCGGTCTCCTCGAGAAGGCGCCTTTGAGCTGTCCCCGAGGCGGCGATCAGGAGGAGAGCCGGCATCAGCCCTTCACCACTATATTTACAAGCTTGCCGGGAACGGCGATCGTCTTGACGATCTCCTTGCCCTCCAAACGCTTCTTGGTCTCTTCACGGGACATCACCTCGGCGAGCAGGTCCTCCTTTGAAAGCCCCGCGGAAACGGTAAACTGCTCGCGCACCTTGCCGTTTATCTGAAGCACGACGGTGGCGCTGTCCTCGACAAGCGCGCCCTTATCCACCTCGAACCACCGGTGGACGGAGAGGAAATCCTCGTTGCCGAGCTGATGCCAGAGCTCCTCCGTGATATGCGGCGCAAAGGGAGAGAGGCAGCAAAGCAGCGTCTCGACGCCCTCGCGTTTGATGCTCCAGCCCTTCGCGTCCTCCGGCGCGAAGGAGATGAGGGCGTTCGTCAGCTCCCTCAGACGGGCGACGGCGGTGTTGAACTGCCGCTCTTCGCGGATATCCTTCGTGACCCGGTCAAGTGTGCTGTGGATGATGCGCTTCATATCGCGCTCCGCCGGCAGCGTCAGGGAATCCATCGCCGCGCGTTCAGCGGAGGCGGTCCTCAGACCGTCGAGATTCTGCTCGACAAGACGCCAGACACGTCCGAGGAAGCGGTTCGCCCCCTCCACGCCGCGCTCGGACCAGTCGAGGTCCTTTTCAGGCGGCGCGGCAAAGAGGATAAAGAGGCGCGCCGTATCCGCGCCAAATTTCTTGATTATCTCGTCGGGGTCGACGACGTTGCCGCTCGACTTTGACATCTTGGCTCCGTCCTTGATGACCATGCCCTGCGTCAGCAGACGCTTGAACGGCTCGCGCATATCGGCGGGCAGAAGGCCGAGGTCGGAGAGCACCTTAGTAAAGAAGCGCGCGTAAATAAGGTGCAGACAGGCGTGCTCGATGCCGCCGATATACTGGTCAACAGTCATCCAGTAGGCCGCCGCCTCCTTGTCGAATGGCATATCCGTGCTCCAGGGGGAGGTGTAACGGTCAAAATACCATGAAGAACAGAAGAATGTATCTATCGTATCCGTTTCACGGCGCGCCGGACCGCCGCAGACAGGGCAGGTCGTATTGTACCAGTCGGGGCGCTGCGCAAGCGGATTGCCGCCGTTCGCGGGCATCTCGATGTCAAGCGGCAGCTCGACGGGAAGCTGCTCTTCCGGCACGGGGACGATGCCGCAGTGGTCGCAGTAGACCATCGGGATCGGCGTTCCCCAATAACGCTGGCGCGAAATGAGCCAGTCGCGGAGCCGGAACTGCACCTCTTTTTTGCCCTTGCCGTGTTCCTCGAACCACTCGGCGGCCCTGGCGATCGCTTCTTCCGTGGGCAGGCCGTCGAGGAAACCGGAGTTGCAGGCTACGCCGTCGGCGGCCACCGCCGCGGGCATTGTCGCTCCGTCGGGAGCCGGTTCGTCGACAGGGCGGACGACGGTGATGACTGGGATATTATATTTGCGCGCGAAATCGAAGTCGCGCTGGTCGTGCGCGGGAACGCCCATGATCGCCCCAGTACCGTAATCGGTGAGGATATAGTCGGCGATCCAAATCGGCGACTTCTCCCCCGTGACGGGGTTGACGGCGAAAAAGCCGGTATCCATACCCTCTTTATCGGTGCTGACGGCGGTACGCTCGATTGTGCTGCGCGAGGCCATCCGCTTGGCGAAGGCGCGCATCTCCGCGGCCTTTTCGCCGCCCGCCATCTCCGCGAACTTCTCCACATAGGGATGTTCCGCGGCCATCGCGACGAAGGTGACGCCAAAGATCGTGTCAATGCGCGTCGTAAAGGCCTCAAGCTTGAGATCAGTATCGGCGATATCCATCTCGAAGTGAACGCCCTCGGAGCGGCCTATCCAGTTGCGCTGCATCGTGACGACGCGCTCCGGCCAGCCCTTGAGGTCGTCGAGGCAGTCAACCAGCTCCTGCGCGTAGTCCGTGATACGGATGAACCACTGGTCGAGGTCGCGCTTCGTGACCGGAGTGCCGCAGCGCCAGCAGACGCCGTCGTCGACGACCTGCTCGTTGGCGAGCACCGTCTGGCACTTGTCGCACCAGTTGACGGGCGCATGCTTACGGTATACGAGCCCTTTCTTGTAGAACTGCAGGAAGAGCCACTGGTTCCATCTATAATAGTTAACGTTGCAGGTCTCAACGCGGCGGCGCCAGTCGTAGCTATAGCCCGCGTGCTTGAGCTGCTGCGTCATATGCTCGATATTGCTCCAGGTCCAGTCGGAGGGAGCCGTCTTATTCTTGATAGCCGCGTTCTCCGCCGGCATGCCGAAGGCGTCGAAGCCCATCGGATTGAGGACGTTTAGCCCCTGCATACGCAGGAACCTTGCCAGCAAATCGCCGATCGAATAATTGCGCAGGTGCCCCATGTGAAGCGCCCCGCTCGGATAGGGGAACATTTCAAGGCAATAAAACTTCTCTTTGCTGTGGTCGACCTCTACCTCAAAAATCTTCGAGTCGGCCCACGCTTTCTGCCATTTCGGTTCAATGGCGGAAAAATCATACGGCATCTATATCTCTCCCTCTTAGATGAAGAATTTTCATTTATACATCATGGTATTATATACACTCGGTTATGAGAGGTCAAACATGGTAAATCGGCGTTTATAAGCACGATTTGCGTTATAACTTTGGGCTCTGGTATCCTGCTGCAGGCGCACCCGCATGCTGCGGCAATATGGATAATTTGAAAATGTCCCCGCCCTGTGGCGGGGACATTGCCTTGCAATCGCCGTATGAAAATACGGCTCCGGTTCCAGAGCCCAAAGTTATTTAGCAACTCGCACTTCTAAACGCCGATTCCCTTCGGACAGAATAAAGAGATAAATAGCGATTTACACTTTCTTCTCCCCGCTGCTGATGTTCTTCAGCACAAAGGCGGCCCACAGCTCAAAGGCGTCTTTGAAGTTCCAGGGGTCTTTGCCGATGAGGGCGCGGATTTTTTTGAGGCGGTACTGAAGGCTGTTTCTGTGCATCGCGAGGCGCTCGGCCACTTCGCCGCTCGCGAAGGGGGATTCGCACCAGCCGAGGAAGGTGTCGCGCATCTCCTCGTAGTCGTTGCGTCCCTCGAGCCCCGCGAGGGTGCGGTCGGCGAATTCTTCACGTTTACCCACCGGGAGCAGGTCGAGCAGCGCCTCGCTGGTGAGGCTGCGCGCGGAAATGACGCCGGAAAGTTTGAGCTGGCCCGCGAGGCGCATCGCGTCGTGCGCGGAGCGCAGGGAGATGGCGAGTCCGTTCAAATCGTTTGCGGGAAAGCCTACGGCGATGTCGGCGGTGATGCCTTTGTCTTCCAGGTTCTCTATAAAGCCGTGGGCGATGCCCTCGATGTTCTGTGTGATGTCATCGTTGGTTCCCCGGCGATTCGGCGTGACGAAGATCGTGACGCGCCGGTTCCGCTGAGGGCAGATGACATTACGCGGATGGGAGAAGGCGGAGCGCAGCTCGCGCACCATAATCTGATAGGCGTTTTCGCTCGACTCGTCTTTCCATTTTTTCATCTCGACGACGACGGAGGCTTTGCAGCGCGTGAGGGTAACGCCAAGCTCTTTGCCCTGAAGGGTGATGAGTTCGCCCATACCCTGCGAGGCGTCGTAGGAGGCGACGTTTTGAACAAGGTCGCGCAGCGCGAGCTCGCGCATAAGGTTTGATTCGAGGAAGGCCTGTTCGCGCAGCATGATCTCCGCCTGTTTCTGCATGAGAAGCCCAAAACGCTTGACCTCATCGGGCATGCCGGTTATCGAGATGGAGCCGATGACTTTGTCGAAGAATTGTATAGGCAGAGTGTAGCCTGGGTAGACGCCGGGTATTTTTTTCGCCTCGTCGCTGTAGGTGACGCATGGTTTGTTCTCCTGCATCACCTTCATGGAGGGTTCGTGGAAGGTCCCAACCCTTTTCTTTACATTACAGCCGATAATGATGCCGTTTTCATCGGTAACGAGAACGCCGCGTCCGATAACCTCGCTTGTACTCTCTGCGATATTCTGCGCCATTTTCTTAAACATCAACATCGAGAAACCACTCCCGGATTTTTTATTCAAGAGCATAGTTCATTTTTTATTATATATCATTTTTATGTTCTTAGGAATAATGTATTTTGCCCCGCATATAGTTAGAATGTGAATAGGGAGACAAAGTGGCTGAAGCACCTAATCTTCCAAAAAGAATTTAATGTTTGTTTTATCAATAAAAAGGAGGAATGCAAAATGCGTTTGGAGTTGCATAAGGTCCACATCAAGGGACTTGATTTTGCAGAGAAAACCCACGTAAAGAACGGCGTGCTCTATGTCAACAAAGAAGAAGCCGAGGCCCTCGTCGCCGAGGACAGGAACTTCTCGAAGGTGAGCATAGACTTTGCCCGCCCCGGTGAGAAGACGCGCATCATTCCGGTCAAGGATGCGGTCGAACCCCGCGTTAAGATCGGCAAGGGCAATTATTTCCCAGGCTTCATGGCTCCCATGGAGAAGGCGGGAAACGGAGAGACCCTCGTCCTTGACGGCGCCGCGGTAGTCACCTGCGGCCCGATCGTCGCCTTCCAGGAGGGCTTCATCGACATGAGCGGCCCCGCAGCCCCCTATTCACCCTTCTCAGAAACATATAACATCGTCCTCTCGGTAGAGCCCGTAGAGAATCTTGAGAAGCACCTTTACGAAACTTCGCTCCGCGAAGCCGGACTTAAGCTCGCCGTCTACCTCGCCCGCTGCGCGGAAGAGAACGGCGCGAAGGCCGACGAGGTCGCGGTATTTGAAAAGGGCGACACCTTTGAGGAGAGCCAGAAGTATCCCGATCTCCCGAAGGTCATCTATGTCTGCATGAACATCACGCAGGGACTGCTGCACGACACCTATCTCTATGCTGCAGACCTCCGTCCCTCGCTTCCAACGCTCATCCACCCGAACGAAGTCCTCGACGGCGCGATGGTCTCAGGAAACTGCGTCTCGGCCTGCGACAAGAACACCACCTGGCATCACTGCCACAACCCCATAGTCCAGGCGCTGTATGCCCGCCACGGCAAAGAGATCAACTTCCTCGGCATGGTTCCCACGCAGGAGAGCACGGTGCTCGCCGGTAAGATCCGCGCCTCGCAGATGAACCTCTCGATCGCGCAGCAGCTCGGCGCCGACGGCGTCATCGTCTCGGAAGAGGGCTACGGCAACCCCGATACGGACCTCTGCCTCAACGCGAAGAATTTTGAGAACGCCGGCATCAAGGCGGTCCTCGTATCCGACGAATCGGCCGGTACGGACGGCGCGAGCCAGAGCCTTGCCGACGCCACGCCGGAGCTCACGGGCTTCATCTCCACGGGCAACGTCAACGAGATGATCGAAGTTCCCGCCATGGACAAGGTCATCGGCTACCCCGAATCGATCGCGGTCCTTTCCGGCGGCGCGGAGGAAAGCCTGCGTCCCGACGGCTCAATGTACGTAGAGCTTCAGTCCATCATCGCTTCCACAGCTGAAATCGGCTTCAACAAGCTCGGCTGCGAATGGGTATAGGGAGGTAATCACAATGACCTTAAAAGTTGTTCATTATATCAACCAGTTCTACGCCGGTATCGGCGGAGAAGAGAAGGCCGACCACCAGCCCGAGATACGCGAGGGTATTGTCGGTCCCGGAATGGGCCTTAACGCCGCTTTCGGCGGCAAGGCTGAGATAGTCGCCACCGTCATCTGCGGCGACGGTTACTACGGAGAGCACACGGAAGAGGCCCGCGCCAAGTGCCTGGAGATGGTGGCGGCTAAGAAGCCCGACCTCTTCATCGCCGGCCCCGCCTTCAACGCCGGACGCTACGGATTCGCCTGCGGCGATATCGCGGCCACGGTAGCCGCCGAGCTCGGAATCCCCACGGTAACTTCAATGTACCCTGAGAACCCCGGAGTGGAGCTCTATTCCAAGAAGACCTATATCGTTCCCTGCGCCGATTCGGCGCGCGGCATGGGCCAGGCCCTTCCCGTAATGGCGAAGCTCGGCCTCAAGCTTGCGAAGGGCGAACCGATGGGCCCCGCGAAGGCCGAGGGTTATATTCACCGCGGCATGCGCAAGTCTTTCTTCCATGAGAAGAGCGGCGCTGAGCGCGCGGTAGAGATGCTCATCAAGAAGCTCCGCGGCGAAGAGTTCCAGACGGAGTACGAGATGCCGACCTTCAAGAAGATCCCCCCGGCAGCGCCGATCAAGGATCTGAAGCACGCGAAGATCGCGCTCGTCACCTCCGGCGGTATCGTCCCGAAGGGCAACCCCGACCGCATCCGCGTCTCCTCGGCGGAGAGCTTCGGCGAGTATGATATCTCCAGCCTCTACGATATGACGCCCGATAATTACGAGTCGATCCACGGCGGCTACGACCGTCAGTGGGCAAACCTCGACCCCGATGTAGTCGTTCCCATCGACGTCATGCGCGAACTTGAAAAAGAGGGCGTAGTCGGCAAACTCCACGACAAGTTCTACACCACGACCGGCACCGGCACGGCCGTCGCCTTCGGAGAGAAGTTTGGGCAGGAGATCGGCGCGAAGCTGAAAGAGGCCGGCGTTGACGGCGTGATCCTCACCTCCACCTGAGGAACTTGTACTCGGTGCGGTGCATCGATGACAAGAGAGATCGAAAACGCGGCAGGCATCCCCGTCGTCCAGATAGCGACGATTGTTCCTATCATGCTCACAGTCGGAACGAACAGAATAGTCCCCGGCGTGGCGATCCCCCATCCCGCCGGAAACCCCGAACTCGGCCCCGAGGTCGACAAGGCGACGCGCAGAGAGCTGCTCATGCGCGCCTTCAAGCCAATGACAACGCCTATCTAAGAGCCGACAATCTTCGAAAAGACCT
>Ga0192242_10375_pt1 | contig 17531 bp, 11 predicted proteins | sample Koala_Koa27_J3_FD_131235 | JGI IMG/M metagenome (GOLD analysis project Ga0192242, IMG submission 131235) | Enriched cells from koala feces incubated with labeled cellulose particles, San Francisco Zoo, California, United States - Koala_Koa2-7_J3 ...
AGGCATGCGCCTGCGCGAAGTACAACCCGACGGCAGCCAACTCACTCCGGCCCAATGGGAAGACTTCACGCATTTCGAGGGTAATGCCAATGCTTTCCGCCTGCTCACACACCAGTTCGAGGGACGCCGTAAGGGAGGTTTTGTTCTCACTTACTCCACCTTGGCCAGCATTGTGAAATATCCCTACTCGTCAAGTCTGGCAGGAAGCAAGTCCAAATTCGGTTTCTTTACCAGCGAAGAGGAGAGCTTCCGCCGCATAGCCGAAGAACTGAACATGAAACGCCTCAACGACAGCCCGCTGAAATACGCCCGTCACCCGCTGGTCTATCTGGTTGAAGCCGCTGACGACATCTGCTACCAGGTGATGGACATTGAAGATGCCTACAAGCTAAAAATCCTTACACCGCACGAAACACACGAATTGTTGTTATCCTATTTCAACGACGAACGCAAGGCACACATACAGAAAACTTTAAAAATCGTAAGCGACGCCAACGAGCAGATTGCCTACTTGCGTTCATCGGTCATCGGCATGCTCATACGCGAATGCACCCGTGTCTTTCTGGAAAACGAAAGCCGCATTCTGGAAGGCAACTTTGAGGGAAGTCTCATCAGACACATTTCAGCAGGTCCAGCCGCCGCCTACCGCCATTGTGCCGAAGTATCGCTGGAGAAAATTTACCGTTCGCGTGACGTACTCGACATCGAACTGGCCGGTTTCCGCATCATCAGCACTCTGCTCGAACTGATGATAGAAGCCGTATGCTCACCCCAAAAAGCCTATTCGCAACTGCTCATCAACCGTGTTTCCAGCCAGTACAACATAAAAGCGCCTGTACTCTTTGACAGAATACAGGCGGTATTGGATTACGTTTCGGGCATGACCGATGTCTTTGCCCTCGATTTATACAGAAAAATCAACGGGAACAGCCTTCCTGAAATTTCATAAATGAAAAACTCAATCGTGCTTCAAATAAGGAAACAGTTTAGGGCCATCCTTCTCGTTCTCAATAAATGATTGAATATGCCGGATGCGCTTCTCGGCCAGAATTTCGTCCACGGCAATAAGGATACCCGTTTCTTCCACATCACCGAACTCGTCGTTAATAGCCGTGCCAAACATGCGCATCGTGGGGCTCAGACTCATATAGGCATTCACCAATGGCGGAATGTTGTAACCCAGCTTACGGATTTCCCCGTTCAGAATCTTATAATCTTCCTTGAAGCTGTCTTCACAAAACAGGGCGGCCAGTTCTTTCTCGTCCGTTTCCAGTTGCAACGGCTGCATGGGCGTTACCAACCCTTCCTTGTCGGCAAAATGCTTGCGCAGGAAATACAAAATCATGTCACGTCCTCCACGATGATAACTGGGATACATGGTCACCTTACCAAAGAAATACTTCACGTTGGGCATCACTACCGTCAGCGCACCCAGTCCGTCCCACAGGTTATCCAGTGCAAAAAGCCCTTTGCTGTCCGCACGTGTCGACTGGTACTCCAGCGTAACAAACGAACGTCCCAACTCGATGGTAGTGGGCAGATACTCTTTCAGAAATTTTTCCGAGAAGTTAAACATGTGTGCTGTGGCCAGTATCGGCGCCCCTTTCTCGTCAAAACGGACATCCGTACCCAATATATAGCGATATCCCCCCAAGATTTCCTCCGCTTCCGGATTCCATACAATCAGCTGCTTGTAGGGATTCTCCATGACATCATATTCATCAATATCCATTGATTTCCCGGTTCCGCCTCCGGCCACACGAAATGCAATCTCGCGCAGACGTCCGATTTCCCTCATCGTATTGGGAGCATCCTGAGCCGTAACGATATAAATCTGGTTATGGCTTCTGTTGGTCATGCGCAGGCGTTTATCCTCTGTCAACTCTGCCTTCAGCAACTCTTTACTTACCGGTGCTATAATCTCTTCCATACTTGTCTCATTAAAAATGGAATATATCTGTTTCAATCTTCAACTTTCAGTCTATATACAATGTCTTTTACATACTGCGCCCATTGCAGCGGCGTTCTCGACTTGTCAAACGTCTGCCACGGAATGGGTTTACCTATGGTAACAGTAAATGTCTTATGCCGGTTCTTCAGCATTTCATCGGCCAGATAAAGCATTGCAATGTTGAATTTAATACCCAACGCTTTGCACAAATTGGCCAAATTATAAAAGAAGTTGGAATTGCGCCCGTCAAAATGTATGGGCACTACGTCGCGATGGGTTTCTACGCTCTTCGTAATGAAGGTTTTCTTCCAGTCCAAATCACGTATTACGCCGTTCTGCCTGCGCGAGCACAACCCGGCCGGAAACATAATCAACTGGTTGTCCGAAGCAAACCCAGCCTCCACCACTTTGGGAAAATCTTTGGCCTGACGACCAGTCTTATTAATAGGAATACACAAGGGAGCCAGCCCGTGCAGGTTCATCAGCAGGTCGTTGACCATGTATTTCACCTTGCCGTTATAGTGTGTACCCAGCACATAACCCAGTGCCAGCCCATCCTGGCCACCCAACGGATGATTGGACACAAAAGTGCACAATCCCTCTTTCGGGAGGTTTTCCTCTCCCTTCACGACAATCTTTGCATCCAGAAAATCCAGACATGCTTTCAGGAAGTCCACTCCCACCTTGTCTTTCGACTCTCGCAGGAACACATTCAGTTCGTCCTGATGGACAATCCTTTTTAAATAAGAAACGACAAATCCGGGGACATACTTGGACTGCTTCGGAGCTTTCTCCCGAAGTATCTTATCAATGTCTATCAAAAACAAAGAGTCGTCTGTCATTCTTAATTTCTTGTAAAACGATGCGCAAAATTAACGCATCTTTTCAATTATATGCAAGAAAATAGCAGAAAACTACACCCAAAATCTATCAAAACACAACCGAAAGCTATCTATTGCTTGTTTTTAGGCCCAAATTGTACCATCCAAGCATTGTCCGGCATTCCTTTTCCGACAGCATGTTCCGTCAAAAAAACTCCTGCATTACCAAAGCTGGCAAGAAAGATTCCAGCCTTTTCAACACCCCGGTTCTTAGTGCACGGTTCTGCCTAGTAGGTATAGGCATCAACCCCCACCTCGGGTTTTTCCTTCAATGTGTTTCCCTCATTATAACGCTGATTGTTTGGCAAATCGGCCCCAACACCTTTCTCCATCAGCACCTTGAGTTCCAGCAAATGATAATAATAAATTTCCCGGGGAACAGCGGCATGCTTCTTACACAAATAGGCGGCCATGCCCACTACCTCGCCCATCATGCCGGTGGTACGCATCACCCGCACCGTCCCCAATGCCACGTGGGTGACACTGATGTGCCGGCCGGCCATAAACAAGTTCTTCACGTTACGAGAATACAAGCAACGATAAGGTATCGGATAAGGGAAAATAGGCGTATGCCGTGCCACGGACTTAAACTCCCTGCCCGGAAAGTGCTTAGAGTTGGCCGGATCAGGATCATGCAGGTCTATGGTCCAAGTCGTGGCAGCGGTTCCATCCTCATGAAACACGGACTTCACCAAGTCGTCCTCTTTCAGCACATAATCACCCAACAACCTGCGCGACTCTCTCTTCCCTGCCACGTAGGCCACCCAAGCCAGCCTCCGGTTAGCATACGCCCCGTTGTCTTTCAGTCTATTCTTCAAAAAACTCCAATTGGAATACACCACCATAAGCCCGTAGTCTCTGACATATTCAAACCGGGTCATCTGATTTACATTCATCCCAGTTTCCCACGTCCATTCGCCCATCGTGACCCGTTCGCAACTGGCCTCATCAAACCGAATGCCATATTCAAAAACCGGGAAATCTGAAGGCTTTCCGGCATCCTCCGAATACCATTGCACCGAAGCCCCCATTGTCAGGCTATCGGCCACCTCGGGCGCACGCGACTCACCAAATTCATAACGGCTCTCGCGACCCATACGGTAGTCGGCACCGGCCAGAAAGCCCACCGTGCCGTCACCCGTACAATCGGCAAACACCGGTGCTTCCAGTTCAGTCTGCACCCCCGATTCAATGTGCTGCACCCGCACAGAACCAATGGCGTCGCCGTCCATCTTCACCTCCACAGCCCTGCTGTTCAGATACAAAGTAATATTCTTCTCCTGTTCAACTATCTGCATTTTCTTATCATCCTCATATCGGGAAGCCGGCATGGCATTGCCCCCGTTTACGGGGCCGAACTCCTTTTGCAGATTCCCAAGATTCTTGTACAAACCAGTCTCTATCCTTCCGCCCAAATGCACCCTCACCTCCGAGCTATTATTGCCACCCAACACCGGACGGTCATTCACCAAAGCCACCCGGCAACCCAATCGGGCGGCCGACACCGCAGCACTGATTCCAGCCACACCGCCGCCCACAACAACCAGGTCATAGCGCAAAGCCTCATCCTCACGACACAAATCGCCCAACAACGACCGCCTGAACGCCGCCAGTTCCTTGACATTGGCAGGCGGAACCAGCTCCCGGTTTGTAGTAAGAAAGATTGCATCGCAACGCCCGTTAAAGCCCGTCAAATCGTGCAAACGAATCTCCACGTCCGGTTTATCAATCCGCACCCGGCCCACTTTCTGCCATTCCCAAGCATTTCCCCTGTCGCCCAACGCCTTACCAATCCTTTTACCATCTACATACAAGGCAAACTTGCCCGGCCCTTTCCCGGAAAACCACGGCGACGTCCAGTTAAAAGTCCTCACATATACATAGTAAACACCTTGCTCGTCAACCGGCACCTCGGTCACCGCATCGTCTACCGGAACACCCATGCCATGGGCCATCAGGTAAGGCGACCCCATGCAATCCATAAATTGCTGGTCTACAACCCAACCTCCTTTGACACGAAAAGACTCTGCCTCCAGGTAGATACTCGAGGCTTGCAAACCTCCCAAGCAAAACACGACAAGAAAAAAGCAAGAAAAGAAAAACCTATACATAACAAACAAATCAATTTTAGTTTACGGCATCATAAGTGCACGGCATATCAAAACTGCAGGATATCAGATTCATGTCTTCAACCATATCCACACCAACAGCCCACACTCCGACCTTGCAAAGTTAACGCCGCAAAAGCAACAACAGGGGTGTTATTTCATAACAACTCACGACAAAATCATAACAACGCACACAAAACCACAACAATATGGCTATCTCATTCGTATCTCCTTCGTACCTCCTTCGCTCCAAGTTCGCTTAGCTTCGTCCAAATACGAAGAAGATACGAAGCTGGTACGAAGGAGATACGAAGAAAACGCCAAGCAAACACAAAGCAAATAGGACGGGAAATGGCCGCAACCGCCCACCACCAAAGGCTTCCGGCAGTTTCTTCATAATCAAACGGATAAGTAATAAACAGGTTGTTGAAAACTTCTTATAAAGATTTTAGTTAAAACATAGTGGGGAATTGTGGGGGAATGTGTAATTTTACCGTCGCTTATATAATAAGGTGAATATGCTGTGTTTTTTGGGTAACATAGAAGCCAAAACAGATGCCAAAGGACGGGTATTTATCCCTTCGGCATTCCGCAAACAACTCCAGGCAGCCTGCGAGGAAAGCCTGGTGTTGCGCAAAGACGTGTTCCAAGACTGCCTGGTACTCTACCCCGAAAGCATCTGGTTTAAAACCCAGAACCAACTACGCAAGCGCCTGAACCGGTGGAACGCCCGCGAACAGGCCGTGTTCCGCCAGTTTGTGAGCGATGCCGAACTTGTGGTACCCGATGGGAACGGGCGCATCCTTATCCCGAAGCGATACCTGCAAATGGCCGGCATACGCGACGAGGTGCGTTTCATCGGCATGGACAACACCATCGAGATATGGGCCAAGGAACGGGCCGAACAACCGTTTATGGATCCACAGGAGTTTGGCAACGCCTTGCAAGAAGTGCTGGGCGGAAGCCTGTGGGAAGATGATGGCGAAAACGGGTAAGTGCCAAGTAACAGCAACAGACAACATGATGAAAGAGGAACAAACATATCACACCCCAGTGCTGCTGCAACCAAGCGTAGAGGGACTGAACATCCGCCCTGACGGCACGTATGTGGACGTCACCTTTGGCGGAGGTGGCCATTCGCGCGAAATTGTGTCGCACCTGGGGGAAGGCGGACGGCTGTTCGGCTTCGACCAGGACGCAGACGCCGAACGCAACATTGTGGACAATCCGCACTTTACCTTTGTGCGTAGCAATTTCCGTTACCTGCACAACTTCCTGCGCTATTACGGCATCAGCCAGGTAGACGGCATCCTGGCCGACCTTGGCGTGTCGTCGCACCATTTTGACGACAGCGAGCGCGGCTTCTCGTTCCGCTTTGACGGTGCACTGGACATGCGCATGAACAAGCGTGCCGGCATTACCGCTGCCGACGTAGTGAACACTTATGCCGAAGAACGGCTGGCCGACATCTTCTACGTGTACGGGGAATTGAAAAACAGCCGCAAACTGGCGGCCGTGCTGGCCAAAGCACGTGCCTCGCACCCCATTGCCACCATCGGCGAATTCCTGGAAACCATTAAGCCACTCTTTGGCAAAGAACGCGAAAAGAAAGAACTGGCCAAGGTGTTCCAGGCTTTGCGCATCGAGGTGAACCAAGAAATGGAAGCCCTCAAGGAAATGCTGGCGGCAGCTACCCAAGCTTTGCGCCCGGGCGGACGACTGGTGGTCATCACCTATCACTCGCTGGAAGACCGCATGGTGAAAAACGTGATGAAAACCGGCAATGCCGAAGGCAAAGCCGAGAAAGACTTTTACGGCAATCTGCAAACGCCCTTCCGGCTGGTGAACAACAAAGTGATTGTGCCCGATGCCGAAGAGGTGGAACGCAATCCGCGCTCGCGCAGCGCCAAACTAAGGATAGCCGAGAAGAAGTCCGGCGAATAAAAAAGAAAAAGAAGAGGAGAAAGAAGGCATGACCGAGAACAAGAAAACAAGAACTTCGTGGAAAAGCATTGTGGGGGGCGACATCCTGGCCACGGACTTTTTCAGACGCCAGACCAAACTGCTGGTGCTAATCATGGTACTGGTGATTTTCTACATACACAACCGTTATTCGTTCCAGCGACAAATCATCACCATCGAGGAACTGAAAAAGGAACTGACCGACATCAAGTACGACGCATTAACCCGTAGCTCGGAACTGATGGAACAAAGCAGGCAATCGCGCATTGAAGAATACATCGCCACCCAGGAAAGCGACTTGCAGACGGCAACCACTCCTCCATACCTGATACGAAAATAAAAACAAGAATTATGGCAGTAGACAAGAAAAACATAATGCTCCGCTACTTCTTCATCGTACTGGTGATGTCACTGGTAGGAATAGCCATTGTGGTGAAGGCAAGCCTCATCATGTTTGCCGAACGACAATACTGGAACGATGTGGCCGACCGCTTCGTGAAAGAAAACGTGGCCGTTCCCGCAAACCGGGGCAACATTCTTTCGTCGGACGGCAAGCTGATGGCCAGCTCGTTACCGGAATACCGCATCTACATGGACTTCATGTCGGGCGAAAAAGACCCCAAACTACGCGCCAAAGACCAGCACCGCAGAGACTCCATCCTGAAAGCCAACCTGGACAGTATCAGCCGGGGCATGCATGCCATCTTCCCCGACAAAAGCGTTGCTTACTTCAAGAACGTGTTGAGGGAAGGACGGCGCAAAAAGAGCCGCCACTACCTGCTCTATCCCAAACGCATCTCATACATCCAATACAAGGAAGTGAAAGAACTGCCGTTATTCAACCTGGGACCTTACAAGGGTGGCTTGCACGACCAGCCCTATAACCAGCGCAAAAAACCATTCGGCTCACTGGCTGCACAAACCCTGGGACGTCTTTATGCCGACACGGCCATGGGCGCTCGAAACGGCATCGAACTGGCCTTCGACACGCTGTTGAAGGGCCGGAGCGGCATCACACACCGACAAAAGGTGATGAACAAATGGCTCAACATTGTAGACATTCCGCCAGTAGACGGCTGTGATGTGATATCAACCATCGACGTAGGTATGCAGGACATCTGCGAAAAGGCTCTGATAGACGAGCTGAAGGAAATCAATGCTAGCGTGGGTGTGGTCGTGCTTATGGAAGTGGCTACGGGCGAGGTGAAAGCCATCGTCAACATGACCAAAGGCGAAGACGGCAACTACTACGAAATGAACAGCAATGCCATCAGCGACATGCGCGAACCGGGGTCTACCTTCAAGACTGCCTCTATCATGGTAGCGTTGGAAGACGGGAAAACCACTCCCGATACCGAAGTAGATACCGGAAACGGCGTGAAAAACATGTATGGCAGCAAAATGCGCGACCATAACTGGTACAAGGGAGGTTACGGAAAAATCACCGTAACGCGTGCCCTGGAAGTATCGTCCAACGTAGGCGTATCCATGCTTATCGACAAATATTACAAAGACGATCCACAGAAGTTTGTAGACGGGCTGAAGCGTATGAGCATAGACCAACCCCTGCACTTGCAAATTCCGGGTGAAGGAGTGCCCAACATCAAGGGGCCTAAAGAACGGTATTTTGCCAAGACTACACTGCCCTGGATGAGCATCGGATACGAAACACAGATTCCACCAATGAACATCCTGACGTTTTACAACGCCATAGCCAACGACGGAGTCATGGTACGCCCCAAATTTGTAAAAGCGCTGACGCGAAACGGGGAGGTAATCGAAGAATATCCGACAGAGGTTATTAACGGTAAGATATGTTCGGGCCGTACACTGACGCAAATCCGCGAAATCTTGCGCAGAGTAGTATCGGACGGACTAGCCAAGCCTGCCGGCAATAAGCAGTTTGCCGTTTCGGGTAAAACCGGTACGGCACAAATCTCGCAAGGAAAGGCCGGATACAAATCGGGAAGAGTAAACTATTTGGTAAGTTTCTGCGGTTATTTTCCATCAGATGCACCACAATATAGTTGCATCGTCTCCATACAAAAGCCGGGACTGCCAGCCTCAGGAGGTCTCATGGCGGGAAGCGTGTTCGGAAAGATTGCCGAAAGAGTGTATGCCAAAAACTTACGTTTCGACATACGGAGCGCCATAGACAGTACCACCAACGTGATTCCAGCCGTAAAAGCCGGCGAAATGAAAGAGGCACAAACCGTACTCAAAGCATTAAACGTGCCCACAGAGCAACAATTTGCCGATGGCAAAGCCAAAGAACGGTGGGGACAAAGCCAGGCCACGGCATCGGCCGTCATTCTGGAAGAAAAGAAAGGCGGTGGAGACAACATTGTGCCCAACGTAATAGGCATGGGAACCAAAGATGCTGTTTACCTGCTCGAAAGCAAAGGTCTGAAGGTAAGACTGGAAGGTATTGGCCGTGTACGCAAGCAATCGTTAGCCGGAGGCAGCCGTATCGTTAAAGGACAAACCGTGGCACTGACGCTACGATGAGCAAAAAGGGAAACGATACGGTAGAGAAACAAAGAATGTAATATACCTTATTATATTATATATAGAAGATGAAACTAAATGATTTAATAAAAGCCATACAACCGGTTGAGGTGGTCGGCAACACGAACATCGAAATTACAGGAGTGAACATAGATTCACGCCAAGTAAAAGCCGGCGACCTTTTCATGGCTATGCGGGGCACTCAGACCGACGGGCATGCCTATATACAGGCAGCCATAGAAAAAGGTGCCATAGCCGTGCTTTGTGAAGAGCTTCCTCCAGAAACAGACAAGCAACAGGCCTCCGCCGCAGCCGTAACCTATATCGTGGTGAAAGATAGCGAAGATGCTACCGGGAAAATGGCTACGATGTTCTACGGTGACCCAACCAGCAAAATGGAATTAGTTGGCGTAACGGGTACCAACGGAAAAACAACCATCGCTACCCTGCTTTACCATACATTCCGCTACTTCGGCTACAAAGTGGGACTGATTTCTACGGTTTGTAACTACATTGACGACCAACCGGTACCTACTGAACATACGACCCCCGACCCCATTACCTTGAACCGTCTGTTGGGACAAATGGCCGACTCGGGGTGCAAGTATGCCTTCATGGAAGTAAGTTCGCACTCCATCGCCCAGAAGCGCATCAGCGGATTACGATTTGCCGGAGGTATTTTTACCAACCTGACCCGTGACCACCTGGACTACCACAAAACGGTAGAAAACTATCTGAAAGCCAAGAAGAAATTCTTTGATGACATGCCGCGCGAAGCCTTCAGCCTGACCAACCTGGACGACAAGAACGGACTGGTGATGACACAAAACACCCGTTCGAAAGTATACACATACTCGTTGCGTAGCCTCAGCGATTTCAAAGGCAAGATTTTGGAATCGCATTTCGAAGGCACGCTGCTCGACTTCAACAATCACGAGCTGGCCGTACAATTCATCGGCCGGTTCAACGCCTACAATCTGCTGGCCGTGTTCGGTGCCGCCGTGCTGTTGGGTAAAAAGGAAGAAGACGTACTGGTAGCCCTAAGCACCCTGCATCCGGTAGCCGGACGCTTTGACGCCATCCGTTCGCCCAAAGGCTTCACGGCTATTGTGGACTATGCCCACACGCCCGACGCACTGGTGAATGTGCTGAATGCCATCCACGGCGTGCTCGAGGGAAAAGGCAAAGTAATTACCGTGGTGGGCGCCGGGGGCAACCGGGACAAAGGCAAGCGTCCCCTCATGGCTAAGGAAGCAGCCAAGGCTAGCGACCGCGTCATCATTACAAGCGATAACCCGCGCTTTGAAGAACCGCAGGATATCATCAACGACATGCTTGCCGGCCTGGACAAGGACGACATGCAAAAAACCCTGAGCATTGCCGACCGCCGCGAAGCTATCCGTACGGCTTGTATGCTGGCACAACCCGGCGACGTGGTATTGGTGGCCGGCAAGGGGCACGAGGACTATCAGGAAGTGAAAGGTGTAAAACACCACTTTGATGATAAAGAAGAACTAAGAAAAGCATTTGGGAATAACTAAAAAACTCATCAGTCACCCATAAAACAGAGACAACATGTTATACTACTTATTTCAATGGCTTGACAAATACGACTTCCCCGGTGCGGGCATGTTTGCCTATACCTCCTTCCGGGCATTGATGGCCGTCATTCTGGCGTTGCTCATCTCGACCATTTGGGGAGACAAGTTCATTGACTTATTGAAAAAGAAGCAAATCACGGAAACCCAACGCGATGCCAGTATCGACCCGTTCGGTGTCAACAAAACAGGTGTGCCAAGCATGGGCGGTGTCATCATTATTTTCGCCATTCTGATTCCCTGCCTGCTGCTGGGCAAACTGGCCAATATCTACATGATACTGATGCTGATTACCACCGCATGGCTGGGTTCATTGGGATTTGCCGACGACTATATCAAAATTTTCAAGAAAGACAAGGAAGGGCTGCACGGCAAGTTTAAAATCATCGGACAGGTTGGCTTGGGGCTGATTGTAGGACTGACGCTCTACTTGAGTCCGCAGGTAGTAATCCGCGAGAACATCGAAATGGAAAAGTCCGACGGTCAAATAGAAGTAGTACATGCGGCCAAGGAAATCAAAGCTACGCAAACTACTATTCCGTTCTTCAAAAGCAATAACCTGGACTATGCCGACATCATGGGCTTCATGGGTAAACATGCACAGACTGCCGGCTGGATTCTGTTTGTCGTGGTCACTATCTTTGTGGTGACGGCTGTAAGCAACGGCGCCAACCTGAACGATGGTATGGACGGCATGGCGGCCGGGAATTCGGCTATTATGGGCATGACATTAGGCATACTGGCCTATGTATCAAGCCATATCGAATATGCCGGCTACCTGAACATCATGTACATTCCAGGCTCTGAAGAGTTGGTTATCTTTATCTGCGCCTTCATAGGTGCGCTCATCGGCTTTTTGTGGTATAACGCCTATCCGGCCCAAGTGTTCATGGGCGATACGGGAAGCCTGACCATAGGCGGCATCATTGCCGTATTTGCCATCATCATCCACAAAGAGTTGCTGATACCCATCCTGTGTGGCGTATTCCTGGTAGAAAATCTGTCGGTCATCCTGCAACGGGTGTACTACAAGGCCGGTAAGCGAAAAGGAGTGAAACAGCGCATGTTCAAGCGTACCCCCATACACGATCACTTCCGCACAGGCATGAACTTGGTAGAACCGGGATGCAAGGTGATGTTTGCCAAGCCCGAAAAACTGTTTCATGAATCAAAAATAACGGTACGTTTTTGGATTGTGACCATCGTGTTGGCTGCCATCACAATCATAACCCTGAAGATACGATAAAAAAAAGGCCAGCCAACCAAATAAGGAAAAAGAATAATGGATAATAAGACGATGAACAACAATTTGGACAGAAAACCCCGCATGGTAATATTGGGTGCCGGTGAAAGCGGTGCTGGTGCTGCCGTGCTGGCACAGGTCAAGGGTTTTGACACGTTTGTTTCGGACATGTCTGCTATCAAGGACAAGTACAAGCAATTGCTCGACAAGTATGGCATTGCCTGGGAAGAAGGACAGCATACTGAGGAACTGATTCTGAATGCCGACGAAGTGGTGAAAAGCCCCGGCATCCCCAACGATGCCCCTCTCATCCTGAAACTGAAAGAACAAGGTACGCCTGTCATTTCGGAAATAGAATTTGCCGGACGCTACACTGATGCCAAGATGATTTGCATCACGGGGTCGAACGGCAAGACCACCACAACCTCGCTCATCTACCACATCTTCAAGAGTGCGGGTCTCAATGTGGGACTGGCCGGAAACATTGGCAACAGCCTGGCCTTGCAAGTGGCTACTGAAAAGCATGACTATTACGTCATTGAACTGAGCAGTTTCCAGTTGGACAATATGTATAACTTCCGCGCCAACATAGCCGTATTGATGAACATCACGCCCGACCATCTGGACCGTTACGACCACTGCATGCAGAATTATGTGGACGCCAAATTCCGCATCACGCAGAACCAAACGCCTGACGACGCTTTCATTTACTGGAACGACGACCCCATCATCAAGCGCGAACTGGCCAAACACGGACTGAAGGCCCAGCTATACCCGTTTGCCGCCGTGAAAGGGAACGGTGCCATTGCCTATGTAGAGGACGACGAAGTGAAGATAAACGCCCCCATTGCTTTCAACATGGAGCAGGAAGAACTAGCCTTGCGAGGCACTCACAACCTGTACAACTCGCTGGCAGCAGGTATCTCGGCCAATCTAGCAGGCATTCAGAAGGAATACATCCGCAAGGCACTGAGCGACTTTGAAGGCGTGCCCCATCGGTTGGAGAAAGTAGCTACCGTGCGCGGCATACAATTTATCAACGACTCAAAAGCTACTAACGTAAACTCCTGCTGGTATGCCCTGCAGAGCATGACTACCAAGACAGTGCTCATCCTGGGCGGCAAAGACAAGGGAAACGACTATACCGAAATAGAGCAACTGGTGAAGGACAAATGCAGCGCGCTGGTCTATCTGGGCTTGCACAATGAAAAACTGCATGCCTTCTTCGATCGAATGGGTCTGCCGGTGGCCGACGTACAGACAGGCATGAAAGATGCCGTGGAAGCCGCCTACAAACTGGCTAAGAAAGGCGAAACGGTGTTGCTGAGCCCCTGCTGCGCCTCGTTCGACCTTTTCAAAAGCTACGAAGACCGCGGCGACCAGTTCAAAGCTTGCGTCAGAGCATTGTAACAGGCTGGAGAACCGGAAAGGCCGAAGCTGAAACATTAAAAACGATTGTAACTAAAGAAGATAGAACGTGGACTTACTTAAAAGCATATTCAAAGGAGACAAGGTAGTGTGGATCATCTTCCTGTGCTTGTGCCTCATCTCGATAGTGGAAGTGTTCAGTGCATCGAGCACGCTAATCTACAAGACGGGCAATCACTGGGATCCCATTACACGCCACAGCCTTTTCATGATTGTGGGAGCATTGGTAGTGGTGTTGTTTCACAACATTCCCTACAAATGGTTTCAGGTATTTCCCGTATTCCTGCTGCCCATATCGGCAATTTTCCTGGTACTGTTGCTGATGTTTGACGAACTGAACATTGGAGGCATATTGGTCATTGAGAAGGTAAACGATGCCGGACGTTGGGTCAAGCTGTTTGGTATCCAGTTCCAGCCCTCGGAATTTGCCAAGATGGCGGTGGTTATCGTCACGGCCTTTATCCTGTCGAAAGGACAACGCGAAGAGGAAGCCAATCCCAAAGCGTTCAAGCACATCATGATAATAACAGTCGTCATTTGCGGCCTGATTCTGCCCGAAAACTTCTCGACGGCAGCCTTGCTGTTTGGAGTGGTGTTTCTGATGATGTTCATCGGACGCATAGCGGCCCGAAAACTCTTGCTGCTCATGGGCAGTCTGATGGGACTGGTCGCAGCGGGCGTACTTTTTCTGGAAATAACCAAAGACATCGACAACAAGTTCCTGCACCGTTTCGATACATGGCGCACCCGTATAGAGAATTTCGTGAAGACAGAGGAAGTACCGGCAGCAAAGTTCGACATTAACCGGAATGCTCAGGTGGGACACGCACGCATAGCCATCGCATCCAGCCATGTAGTAGGCAAAGGACCGGGAAACTCTGTCCAACGCGACTTTCTAAGCCAAGCGTTCTCAGACTTTATCTTTGCCATTATTGTAGAAGAACTGGGACTGGTCGGCGGCATTGCCGTAGTGGCGCTCTACATCTGGTTACTGATACGCGCCGGCCGCATTGCCCGGCAATGTGACCGTACATTCCCGGCGTTTCTGGTCTTAGGTATCGCACTGATACTGGTTTCGCAAGCCATGTTCAACATGATGGTGGCGGTAGGTCTTGCACCCGTTACAGGACAACCTCTTCCCCTGATAAGCCGTGGAGGTACGTCAACACTTATCAACTGCGTGTACATCGGTATGTTGCTCAGCGTAAGCCGCTATACATCCCGACTGAAAGAACAGGAAGAACACGATGCACAAATACCGATGCAAATAGAAAGCAGCAACCCGTTAGCCGAACTTCAATCTGGGAGCGAAGCGCAAACGGCAGTCGAACCCACAGCTAAAGCACTGAACAGTGACGAAGAATTTAAATAAAACCGGATTACAAAGAATTATGATACAACAAAAAAACATAATCGAAGGCGGTTCTACGATATCTACCGAAGAAGTTAACCGCATTATCATCAGCGGCGGCGGAACAGGTGGTCACATATTTCCCGCCATATCAATTGCCAACGCTATCCGCCAATTACGCCCCAACGCAGAAATACTGTTTGTAGGTGCCGAAGGCCGTATGGAGATGCAACGAGTACCTGATGCCGGTTATCGTATCATCGGATTGCCGGTCGCTGGTTTTGACCGCAAGCATTTGTGGAAAAACATAGGTGTCATCATCAAACTGCTACGCAGCCAATGGAAAGCACGCCGCATTATTAAAGAATTCCGTCCTCAAGTAGCTGTAGGCGTGGGCGGATATGCTAGCGGACCAACCTTGAAAACTGCTGGTATGATGGGGATCCCTACCCTGATACAGGAACAGAACTCATATGCCGGTGTAACCAACAAGTTATTGGCACAGAAAGCATGCAAGATATGTGTAGCCTACAAAGGCATGGAGAAATTTTTCCCGGCTGAGAAGATTATCATGACCGGCAACCCTGTGCGCCAGAATCTGCTTGAAAACAATATCTCGCGTGAAGAGGCAGCCAATCATTTTAACCTGAATCCGAACAAGAAAATAGTTCTTATACTGGGCGGAAGCCTCGGAGCACGCACCATCAACCAGACCCTGATTGCCGGTCTGGAGACTATCCGTAATCATCCCGATGTACAGTTTATCTGGCAAACGGGCAAAATATACATCGAGCAAGTGAAAGAAGTCATTACCGCTTTTACTGGCGAAGCGTTGCGCCATTCCAACGTGCACGGCATTCCCAACCTGTATGTAACCGACTTTATCAAAAACATGAACTGCGCCTATGCTGCTGCCGACCTGGTGGTATCGCGTGCCGGCGCAGGATCTATCTCAGAATTCTGCCTGCTGCACAAGCCGGTGATACTGGTTCCTTCGCCCAACGTGGCCGAAGACCATCAGACCAAGAATGCCCTGGCGCTTGTGAACAAAGAAGCGGCCATTTACGTAAAAGATGCAGAAGCAATGGATAAACTGCTGCCCGTAGCCCTGTCCACCGTGGCCGATGCGGCACTGCTCGAATCGCTGAGCCTCAACATCGCCAAGCTGGCATTGCCCGACTCGGCAGAAATCATTGCAAAAGAAGTACTAAAACTGGCAGACAAGGAGGGAAGAAAATGAATATAGAAACAATCAAATCTGTTTATTTCGTCGGTGCCGGCGGCATCGGTATGAGTGCATTGATACGCTATTTCCTGTCCAAAGGCAAGGAAGTGGCCGGTTACGACCGCACGCCCAGCGAACTGACCGGTTGCCTCATTGCCGAGGGTGCCCGCATCCATTACGAAGAAGATGCCGCCCTGATACCCGACTGCTGCAAAGACCCCGCCACAACGCTGGTGGTCTATACACCTGCCGTACCGCAAGAACACGCCGAGCTGGTGTATTTCCGTCAGCATGGCTTTGAGATATACAAACGCGCCCAGGTATTGGGGATTATCACCCGCAGCAGCAAAGGTCTGTGCGTAGCCGGCACGCATGGCAAAACCACAACCAGCACCATGGCCGCTCATCTGCTGCACCAGTCGCATGTGGGATGCACCGCTTTCCTGGGAGGCATTTCCAAGAACTACGGAACCAACCTGCTGCTTTCGCAAGACAGCCCCTATACGGTGATTGAAGCCGACGAATTCGACCGCTCCTTCCATTGGCTCAGCCCCTGGATGAGTGTCATTACCGCTACCGACCCCGACCACCTGGATATTTACGGCACGGAAGAGGCGTACCTGGAAAGTTTCCGCCACTACACCACCCTCATCCAACCGGGCGGCGCACTGATTATGCACAAAGGTCTGGCTTTGAAACCCGACGTGCAACCGGGAGTAACCGTATATTCGTATGCACGTACCGAAGGTGATTTCCATGCCGAAAACATCCGCATCGGCAACGGAGAAATTTTCCTGGACTTTGTTGCCCCCGACACCCGTATCAACGACATCCAGTTGGGAGTGCCCGTAAGCATCAACATCGAAAATGGTGTAGCTGCCATGGCACTTGCCCACCTTAGTGGTGCCACAGACGAGGAGATACGCCAGGGCATGGCAACTTACCGCGGTGTAGACCGCCGTTTCGACTTCAAACTGAAGACGGACAAAGTGGTATTTCTGAGCGACTATGCCCATCACCCAGCCGAAATTGCACAAAGTGTAAAATCCATACGCGAGTTGTATGCCGACCGGAAAATAACTGCTATCTTCCAGCCGCACCTCTACACCCGCACACGCGACTTTTACCGCGAGTTTGCCGACAGCCTCTCGCTACTCGATGAGGTGATTCTGACCGAAATCTATCCGGCACGCGAGCAGCCCATTCCGGGTGTAAGCAGCCAACTGATTTACGACCATCTGCGCCCTGGCATCGAAAAGTGTATCTGCCCCAAGGA
>Ga0192242_10382_pt1 | contig 17208 bp, 17 predicted proteins | sample Koala_Koa27_J3_FD_131235 | JGI IMG/M metagenome (GOLD analysis project Ga0192242, IMG submission 131235) | Enriched cells from koala feces incubated with labeled cellulose particles, San Francisco Zoo, California, United States - Koala_Koa2-7_J3 ...
CCTGTCCCGCAAAACGATTATTGAGCATTTTACAGCGAAGCTCCGGATTCATGGTATGGACGGATACATTGATGGGCGCGAGCTTATAAGTAATGATACGCTCCACGTCCTCATCCTTCATATTTGTCAGCGTCACATAATTTCCCTGTAAAAAAGAAAGGCGGGAATCATCATCTTTAAAATACAGTGTATCACGCATCCCCGGCGGCATCTGATCAATAAAGCAGAAAATGCATTTATTACAGCAGGATTTATAATCATCCATGAGACCATTCTCAAACACAATGCCCAGGTCTTCATAATAATCCTTCTCAATCTCAAGCTCCCATTCTTCTCCGTCAGGCTTGCGGATCAGAATTGTGAGCACATCGTCATTAATCAGAAAATGATAGTCAAAAACGTCCTGTATGGGTTTCCCGTTGACAGCCAGCAGTACATCCCCCGGACAGATGCCAAGCTCCCCGGCAATACTTCCTTTTTCAATTTGATCGATGCGATGTTCCTTAAATTGCATATGAAAACCTCTCCGTAAACTGCTGTTCCTCTGTGGATTAAAATCGAACAGGAGGATATCTTATCCCCCTATCCGATTTAATTATATGATGTTGGATTCAAAAGCTTCTGACCCCTATGATACTTACAGATTGTTCTGCACTTCGTGCTCCCACAATCATCAAATATCCATTTATAAAGCCTTCATCTTCTCATGTTTCTCACCCAGATTTTCTATCGTTCCGTCCGGGTTCTGCACATCGATATTATCCAGCTGTGTCTTCAGATTCTGTTTGAAAGAAGCGATAAACTCTGCGCGCAGAGCCGACTGCTCCTCACGCTCCTCAAAACTCAGTCCCTCTGTCTTAGCCTTATGATATAATTCATTGATTCTTGCTATTTTTTCGTCTGTCATATTTGCCTCCGCATCCTCGTGCGTTCTTCGCTGTGAACTGTGGCCGATAGCATACGCGTTCATAAATCGGTTTCTGTGCACAAACTGCCTCCCATCAATGCTCCTCCAGAAACTTCTGGATATCAAACTCAGCGTTTTTCTGCGCCTTAAACAATGTCCCGCGGAACTCTCCTGCCATAATCTCATGAAGGATGCCCACATCGTAACCATTCGCGATAATCATATCCGTACCGGACGCCGTCGCAATCCGTGCAGCTGTCAGCTTTGTCGCCATCCCGCCGGTGCCGACATCGCTGCCGGTGGTATCCTTCGCCATTCGGTCAAAATGTTCGTCGAGCTTCTCAACAATCTCCACCAGCTTCGCATCCGGATTCTCACGCGGATTATCCGTATAAAGCCCATCAATATCGGAAAGCATGATCAGCAAATCCGCCTGAAACAGAGAGGCAACAAGAGCCGAGAGCGTATCATTATCACCGAACTGCATCTCATAAATAGATACCGTATCATTCTCATTGACGACCGGGATCGTTCCCAGACGGAACAACTGTTCAAAGGTATTGTGCGCATTCTGCCGGGATACGGGATTGAACATGGTATTCTTCGTCATCAGCACCTGCGCCGCCGTCTGGTTATACTCAGCGAACAGTTTCTGATAGGTCATCATCAGCCGCGCCTGTCCCACAGCCGCACAGGCCTGCTTCACAGCGGGATCCGTCGGACGCTCCATAAGTCCCAACGCTTTCCGTCCTACGGCAATGGCCCCGGAGCTGACCAGACACACGTCGATGCCGCGGTTATGTATGTCACACAGTTCCCTCACCAGCTTCTCAATTTTGAAATAATTCGTATTTCCTGTCTGCGGATGCTGTAAAGAGGATGAGCCGATTTTTACAACAATCCTTTTCTTATATTTAAAGTAATCATTCATCTGCATTGTTATATATATCCCTATCCTGTTAATCTACACTGAAGCGTTGAGAAAGTAATCCTTTCACAAGATATATGCCCCATATTCTAAAAGCAGGAAAGTTGAGGCATCTTCAAAGCGAGTTTATTATAAAACTCAAGTCGTTATTTGTAAAGAATTTTCTGTCAGGTAAATGTCGGCATACACACCGGCAAACTTTCCCGGAAAAATTCACCGTATGAAAAGCATGACATAAATTCTTCCGCTAACTCTCCGGGTAAATATAATGATGCCTGTTTTTTTTAATTCAAAACTCCTGTTTTTACCAATAATTCTGCCACAAACTGAGAACAAAAATAACGATTATGAAATTTATGAGGAATATGCAGAATACATAAAACAACACCGGCAAAAGAATATTTATATGTTTTTTGCATGCTTGCAAAAGTCATAAGTTCTTTATATAAATTCCTATATATTTCTTCCTTCACCTGCACCCGAATATATAATCTGCTCAACCAATGTTTATGAAAAGAATTTTTCCCTGCTTTTTCTATCACAAAACCTTTAAAATTAAAACTGTAAAATATTTGGGGATTCTCATCAAGTGATATTGAAATGTGCGAATACTCTGATCTGCTAATCACTGAAATAAGACCTGATAATAAATCCGGATATCTTGTCAATAATATAGTTATGGTTTTCATATAACCTCTTACTCCATTCATGAGATTTTGCTCTGCAGAAACTGTTTTCTTCTTATCACATTTTCATGAATTTGTCACTGGAGCAATGGTCGAGTACATAATCGCTGTAAATAATGTGTGCCGCTACATTTATTCGTTGTAATTTTTGTATTATAAGTCATTTTTTCATTGTTTTTTTTGTATTATATGTTACAATGTATAAAACAAATACTTTATCATATCATCCCATGTGACAGGAGGATTCGCTATGTACCGTTCAGCAATACAATCCCTTTACCAATGGAAGGATTCCAAATACAGAAAACCTCTGATCATCGAAGGCGCACGTCAGGTAGGAAAAACCTGGCTCATGCAGGAATTCGGAAAACAGGCTTACCAGTACACAATATATATCAATTTTGATTCAAATACTCAGATGGCCGATTTATTTGCTGCAGATCTAAATACAAGCCGCTTGATTTTAGGCTTCGAACTATATGCCGGACATAAAATCGACGTAGACAACACCCTGCTTATTTTCGATGAAGTGCAGGAAGTGCCCCGGGCACTTGCCAGCCTGAAATATTTTTATGAAGATGCTCCGCAGTACCATATTATCTGCGCAGGATCTTTGCTCGGCATCGCTTTGCATCAGGGTACTTCTTTCCCTGTAGGAAAAGTGGATTTTTTGAAATTGTATCCACTCTCCTTTAAAGAATATCTGACAGCTATGGGGGATGGGCGTTTTTCTGACCTCCTTTCGTCCAGAGATTTTTCAATGATAACGCCTTTTAAACAGACTTTTATCAATCATTTAAAGAATTATTGTTATGTCGGCGGCATGCCGGAAGCAGTCCTGCACTTCTCCCAAAACAAAGATTACAACGAAGTGCGTATCATACAGAAAAGAATTCTGGAAGCTTATGAACATGATTTTTCCAAGCATGCGCCCAATGACATTGTTCCTCGTATTCGCATGGTGTGGAACAGCATACCCTCACAGCTTGCAAAGGAAAACAAAAAATTTATTTACGGTCTCGTTCGGGAAGGCGCCAGAGCGAAAGATTATGAAACAGCGATCCTTTGGCTTTCAGACTGCGGTCTGATTCATAAAGTAAGCCGTGTGACAAAACCGAATCTTCCGCTAAAAGCTTATGAAGATATGAAGGCATTCAAGCTGTTTCTTGTGGATGTCGGACTTCTCGGATGCATGTCTGGTCTTCACCAGAGAACACTTTTGGACGGAAATGACATGTTTGTAGAATTTAAAGGAGCTTTGACAGAACAGTATGTCCTTCAGCAGCTCATCACAAATCCGACCCTGAATATATATTATTATACCAATGACCGCGGTTCCTGTGAGATAGATTTTCTTATTGATAACGGCGCTGCGGTTACTCCACTGGAAGTAAAGGCTGAAACAAATCTTCGTGCAAAAAGCCTGAAAACCTACCGCGAAAAATATAAACCGAAAATAGCGATTCGAACTTCCATGGCTGACCAACGAAAAGACGACAACCTGCTCAACCTTCCGCTGTATGCGATTGAAGATATAACCACTTTTCTATAAATTTTCTTATAAAACAAAAAAAACAGACGACGCCATATCTCCCTGATCATGACGCCGTCCGTTTTTCTGTTATAAAAGATCCGGAATATGTGTCCGACACATATCAGCAGATAATCTTCTTCGGGCACTTCTCGGCACACTTTCCGCAGCCCGTACATTTCTCCTGATCGATATGCGCGATATTGTTCTCAACCGTAATCGCACCCTCTTCGCAGACCTTCTGGCACATCCGGCAGCCGATACAGCCGACCTTACATGCCTTCATGACGATCTTACCCATATCCTTCGAGCTGCATCGTACTACATGAGCCGCATCGTACGGAATAAGTTCAATCAGATCCTGCGGACATGCCTTAATACACTTCCCGCAGGCCTTACAGTTCTCTTTATCAACTACCGCAATACCGTCCTGAATATGAATCGCGTCAAACGGGCACGCTGCCACGCACTCACCGAATCCGAGACAACCGTGGTTGCAGGACTTCGGGCCGCCGTTGGAAATGAACTTCACCATAGAGCAGGACTGCTCGCCGATATAATTGTAATCCGAACCTGCCTGTTCACAGGTGCCGGCACACTTCACAAAAGCTGTCATGCGCACGGCTTCTCCCGCATCCTGACCCATAATAGCGCCGATCTTCGCAGCAACGGGACTACCGCCCACGGGGCAGGCTCCCACTTCCGCTTCACCCTTCGCAATAGCTGCCGCAAGGCCGGAACATCCGGCATAGCCGCATCCGCCGCAGTTGTTTCCCGGTAACACACCGAGGATAGCCTCCTCGTTCGGATCCACTTCTACTTTAAACTTCTCACCGGCAATGCCAAGGATGATGCCGATGACAATACCTACAACGCCGACCACAACGGCGGCAATGATAATCGCTTGAACATCCATCTGCATATCCTCCTTAAATTACGCTGGAAAAGCCCATGAACGCAATCGCCATCAGACCCGCTGTCACCAGAACAATGGCAGAACCCTTAAAGGGCTGCGGAATCGCATTATACTCAATGCGCTCGCGGATACCTGCCATAATCACGATAGCGATGGTAAAGCCGACTGCTGTCGCAAGGCCGTTAATCGTGCTGACACCAATGCCGTAACCGTACTGTACGTTGTTCAGCGCCACACCGAGAACTGCACAGTTCGTGGTGATCAGCGGCAGAAACACGCCCAGAGAGTTATACAGCGGCGGCATGGATTTTTTCAGGAACATCTCGACGAACTGTACCAGAGCCGCAATGACCAGAATAAATACGATCGTCCTCAGATATACCAGATCAAAATTCTGTAAAATAAACTTATCCAATACGCTTGTCACAAACGACGCGATTGTAATAACGAAGATAACTGCCATACCCATTCCGGCTGCCGTATCGACTTTTTTCGATACACCGAAGAAAGGACATAAGCCAAGGAACTGGCTCAGCACGACGTTATTGACAACGGCAGAACCGATTGCAATTAAAATGACTTCTTTCATCTGAACCTAACCTCCTATGCTTTCTGATCATCTTCACCGGCCGTGAATATTTTTTTCTCTTCGGGAGCCTCACATACGCCTTCCTGACAGGATGCGCAGTCGCCCGCCAGACAACCAGCCTCAGCCTTCACCTGCAGGCCCTTCTTTCGCCGGTACTCTTTGAACGCATTCTGTATCGCGATCAGCATAGCCAATACGAAGAACGCACCCGGAGCCAATACAAAAATCGTAATCGGTGTAAAGCCTGCTGTCCCTGAAGCGGAATCCGCCAACGGAAGCAGCTGATAGCCAAAGATCTGACCGGAACCCAGAACCTCACGGACAATACCGATACAGGTTAATCCGAATGTGAAACCGATACCCATGCCGATACCGTCGAAAATTGAGAGAACCGGTCCGTTTTTAGATGCGTAACTCTCCGCACGGCCGAGGATGATACAGTTTACAACGATCAGTGGGATATAGATACCAAGAGAGTCATACAGACTCGGCACAAATCCCTGAAGCAGGAACTGCACAATCGTAACCAGAGAGGCTACAACAACGATAAACGCCGGCACACGCACCTTATCCGGTATAATCTTGCGCAGCAATGAAATAATCAGGTTGGAGAAAACCAGTACCAGCGTCGTGGACAATCCCATACCGAGACCGTTCATCGCCGATGTGGTGACTGCAAGAGTCGGACACATACCGAGCAGAAGGACGAAAGTAGGATTTTCTTTTAAAATACCATTATGTAAACGTTCTAAATACTTATTCACTGAGCAGTTCACCTCCCGTCAGATCAAGCAGATATCTGTAGTAAACCAGACCCGCGTTGACCGCGTTGGTCACAGCATTGGAAGAAATCGTTGCGCCGCTGATGGCGTCGATCTCATTCTCGGATGTCGCGCCGGTCTTGGTCACCACAAACTCTTCCACCTGTTTACCTGCATATTGCGAGGAGAACGACTCCTCTTTCGCCTTCATGCCGAGTCCGGCCGTATCATTAATCTCGGTAATAGAATATCCGTTCACCGTACCGTCTAACGTCACACCCAGAGACAACGTTACATCTCCGCCGTAACTGTTCGGATCGGTAGCATTAATCACATAACCAAGGAGGTTGCCGCTGTCATCCACAGCCTGCACGCAGTTCTCGATTGTATCATCCCCGTACCCTGCGTCAGCAAGAACCTCAGCCGCATCCTCTGTGCTGAAGTCCGGCAGATCGAGGAATTCCGATGCGTCCGGGAACACTGTCATATAAGCCTCCTGCTGTGCCTCTGCTTCCGCAGCTGCGATCGGTTCCAAAGTAATCTCATGTACGGCACCGAGCGCAAAACCTGCGATTATCGTGATACAAAAAAGGATCAGGGCGTCTTTTACAATGGAATTCTTTTTCATTATTTCTCCCCTCCTTTACCAAACGGCTTCGGCACCGTCACTCTCTCGATCAGCGGCACTAACATGTTAGCGAAGATAATGGAGTAAGAGCATCCCTCCGCAGAAGCACCGAACAACCGGAAAATACCGAGCAGACATCCGCAGATGATACCATATAAAATCTTCCCGCGGGGCGTGATCGGAGACGTCACATAATCGGTAGCCATAAAGAATGCACCGAGCATCAGACCGCCGCCGCAAAGCTCCTGAACCACAAACGGAACCAGATCGCCGGTGGTGAGATGTCCGCCGAACAAAATGATGAAAATGGCAAATGTCAGAATATATGTACCCGGAATCCGAATATCAATGACGCCGCAGGCAATCAGGAAAATCGCGCCGATCAGAATGCAGATCACCGAGGTCTCACCGATCGTACCGGAAATCCGTCCGGTAAACATCGCCAGTGTATTCGAATACAGTCCGCCGTCCGCCAGATAAGACAACGGCGTCGCGCTGGTCGTCGTATCCAGTGGAACCGTCGCAAAGCTGGTCATCGGCCCCGTAAAAGCAAGAAGCAGGAAGCATCTTGCACCAAGCGCAGGGTTCATAAAGTTCTGTCCGAGACCGCCGAACAGCATCTTCACAACGACGATCGCAAATGCGCCGCCGAGAATCGCCATCCAGAACGGAATCGTGCTGGTTAAGTTCAACGCCAGAAGCAGACCGGTGACAATACAGCTCAAGTCTCCCACCGACTGTTTTCTGTGCGCGATTTTATTGAAAAGATATTCGGAAACGATACAGCTTGCGATCGTAACAACAATAACCGCAAGAGCTCTCGGACCGAAATTGTAGATGCCAAAGATCGTAGCAGGCAAAAGCGCAATGATCACGCAGAGCATAATCTTATCTGTACTGGCTTTGGATCTCACATGTGGTGACGATGTAACATTATATAACTCACTCACAGGTATCCACCTCCCTAAGCTTTCTTACGTTTATTGGCTATGACCGTCTTTTTCATAACACGGATTGCCTGCACCAGATTGCGCTTCGCCGGACAGATAAAGCTGCAGCTGCCGCACTCCACGCATTCCAGACCGTTCCATTTTTCAAACAGATCCTCCTGATGATTCTGCGCATAATCAGCAAGTCTGGACGGAACGATCCGTGACGGACAGGCCTCCACGCAGCGGCCGCAGTTGATGCAGTTCGTTGCCTGCGCCTCCGCCTTCTGAACCTCATCCTCTGTCAGGCAGAGCAGCGCCGACGTCGTCTTGGTCGTCGGAATATCCAGACTGAACATGGCAAATCCCATCATCGGACCGCCGGAGATGATCTTCTTCGGCTGTGTCTTAAATCCGCCCGCCGCTTCTACCAGCTCAGCGTAATTCGTCCCGATATAAATCGAATAGTTCGCCGGCTCATTCACAGCGTCTCCTGTGATCGTTACAATCCGGCGCATCAGCGGACGTCCGAGCTTCACGGCATTGTAAATAGCAACGATGGTGTCGACATTGTCCACGATACAGCCTGCGTCAGCCGGCAGCATGGTCGAATTAATCGCACGCTTTGTCGTCGCGTAGATCAGATGACGTTCGGAACCCTGCGGATATTTGGTCTTTAAGGCCTTTACCTCCATATTCGGCTCATCCTTCACCAGATCAGAGATGAGCTTAATACAGTCCGGTTTATTATCTTCAATACCGAAAATCCCCTTCGCATGGTCAAACAGGGAAAGCATGATCTTCATGCCGCCGATCAGCTTCTCCGGCTCCTCAAGCATCCTGCGGTAATCGGATGTCAGATACGGCTCGCACTCCGCACAGTTCGCAATGATATAATCGATTTTGTCCGGTTCCTTCGGAGACAATTTTACATGGGTCGGGAAACCCGCGCCGCCCATACCGACAATGCCGGCATTTTTTACCTTCTCCAGAATCTCTTCCTTCGATAATGCCGAAACATCATCTACTTCCTCAAACTCAACGGAATTGAATTCGCCGTCATTTTCAATAACGATGGAGTTCACCATATCTCCCACCACGACACGCCGGGGTTCGATCTTCTTAACCTTCCCGGATACCGAGGCATAGATCGGTGCCGAAACAAATCCGCCAGCCTCCGCGATCATCTGTCCTGCCAGGACAGTATCACCTACTGCCACGACAGGCTTCGCCGGCGCACCGATATGCTGGGACAACGGATACACTAGATCGCCTTTGGGTAAGTATTCCGTGATCGGTTTATCCTTTGACAACTCCTTGCCGTCATATGGATGCACGCCGCCCTTAAAAGTACATAAACCCATATCAAGCCCTTCTTTCTTTAAAGATTTTGTATCCTATTCAGACCCAGACAGACTGACACAAAAAAAGAGCAAGTGTGAGACATCTTCGGCTCTGAATCTGAATAATCACCATATTTATGAGAACAACTGTTTAGCCGCTCTCAAATTCTCCTCATTATAACATAAAGACAAAAAAGATTGTAGTATGTTTTAAAAAAAGTTCACGATTGTCGAAAAAAGGTATATACTGTAAACACAGAAAAAAGACTTCGAGCAGCCTGAAAATAAATGATTCTCATAATTAACAGTAAATAAGAGGACAAACATGATACATAGAAAAAACAGATTCCCTGTCAACAGCCTTCCCCCTTTTCAACAGCATTTTCTGACAGAAGAGATGCTGTTGTTTGACATCGAGACCACCGGTCTGTCCGCTGCGCGCGATTTCATCTACTGCATCGGCTGCGGATATCGGACGGATGATACGGTCAGGATAGAACTGTTTTTTGCGGAAACCCCCGCTCAGGAGGAAGAAATACTTGCGGCTTTTTCTGCTCTGCTGAACCGCTTTACGACACTCATTACCTTTAACGGAACCACATTTGATATTCCCTTTATCCGGAAGAGGTCCGCTCTGTATGACAAGCTGTCCGCCCAGAAATATTTAAACTTACAACAGGAACCTCACCTGACGAAAGCAGCCGATCGGGAATCCCCTGCCGCGTCCGGATCCGCATTTATTTTCATCGACCTGTATCGGGAGGCCATCCGCATGAAATCTCTGCTCCGTCTCCCATCCTATCGCCAGAAAGCTATCGAGCAGTTTCTCGGATGCACCCGTGAAGACAAATACGACGGCGGTCAGTTGATCCGTATCTACCGCCGCTATGTATCCGTTCCGGAGCCGCAGGCTCAGTCTCTTCTCCTTCTTCACAATGAAGAGGATGTCAGGGGCATGTTTGATCTGATCGGACTGCTCTCCTGGCATCAGCTGCGCGACGGGGCATTTGCCATTACAGATTCATTTGAAGAGAGAAATGAAACAGATTCTTTCTATAATATTAAAATATGTCCCGACATTTCTTTTCCGCAGACAATCGGACCGATCACCATAAACCCTGAGTATCCCGCGGTTCAGCACTGTCCATGTCTTCTCGAAAAAAAATCCGTACTGATCCGCTTTCCGATTTATCACGGGACGTTAAAGCATTTCTTCCCCGATCCGGAGAACTATGTGTATCTGCCCGAAGAAGACTGCACCGTTCATAAAAGCGTCGGCGCCTTTGTCGATCCCGCTCACCGCCGGAAAGCGACCAGGCAAAACTGCTACAGTAGACAGGACTGCGATTATATCTCAATCCCTGTAAAAACAGCGGACAGATTCCTGCAAAAAGAATTCCGGGACGAATGCTGTTATCTGGCCCTCCCTGCGCAAAAAAAGGACGAGAAAACGTTTCTTATTCACTATTTCTCTCTGTTTTTTCAAGGGTAAAAACAGGACAGAATGCCATATTCCTTACGCACCCCTGTGCATATAAAAAGACCCCTGCATTTAAAACAGGGGTCATTTTATTATTCTTCGACAATATCTTCCGATGTCTCCTCCGCCGCATCAGCCGCGGGCTCATCAGCATACGCGTCCTCCGCAGGTTCTTCCTCTTTCACAGGGGGAACAAAGGATCCGATTGCCTTCATACTCAGGCTGATCTTGCGGTCGTCCTCATTGAAATCTACGATCTTGGCCTCAATCTCCTGCCCGATACTCAGTACATCCGAAGGCTTATCCACATGCTCTCTGGAGATCTGAGATACATGAAGCAGCGCATCTACACCGGGTGCCAGTTCAACAAAAGCACCGAAATCTGTCATTCTCGCAATTCGGCCGGTAACAATATTGCCCGCCGCATACTTCTCTGCAGCGTTGTTCCAGGGATTCTCCTCCGGGAACTTCACGCTGAGCGCAATCTTGGTGTCGCGGATATCCTTGATAAATACACGGACAGTCTGTCCCACCTTATAAATCTTTTTCGGATTCTCCACGCGTCCCCAGGACATCTCAGAGATATGAAGCAGGCCATCTGCTCCGCCCAGATCGATAAAAGCGCCGAAATCCGTCAGATTCTTCACCGTACCCTCGATCACATCACCGACATTGATCCGTGCGAGAAGTTCTGCCTGCCTGCGGGCTTTCTCAGCGACCAGAAGCTGCTTGCGGTTACCGATAATGCGTCTGCGGCGCGGATTAAACTCGGTGAGCACAAACTCAATCTCCTGACCCATATATTTGCTGAGATCTCTCTCATACATATCGGATACCAGGCTGGCCGGAATGAAAATGCGTGTATCGTCAATCACAACGCTCAATCCGCCGTTCAGCACCTGTGTTACAGGTCCGGTCAGAACCTCACCGCTCTCATAAGCCTCCTCCAGACGCTTGCTGACCTTCTCGGCTGCAAGGTGCTTGTATGTAAGCACTACCTGTCCGTCGCCGTCATTCACTTTGAGAACCTTCGCCTCCATCTTGTCCCCGACAGAGACTACCGTAGTCAGGTCAACACTTGAGTCATTTGTGTATTCATTGCGTGTAATAATGCCGTCTGCTTTATAGCCAATGTTCAGGATAATTTCATCCGGTTTCACATCAATAACTGTGCCTTCGACTACCTCTCCGTTTCTGATTGTTTTTGAAAATTCATCCAACATTTGTTCAAAGTTCATTTCTGACATACTTTTGAACCTCCTCAATAATATTCTTGGGGGTGGAAGCCCCCGCTGTAATACCTACGTAGTCGAAACGCGAAAAATCTGTAACTGGCAAATCTTCTTTCGTTTGTATAAAGTAAGTATTCTGACAATGTTCCGAACAGATTTCACAGAGTTTCCTCGTATTGGAGCTGCTCGTCCCTCCGATCACGATCATCGCATCCACTTGTGCGGACAGCACTCTCGCCGCCTCCTGCCTCTCTCTTGTGGCAGAGCAGATCGTGTTGTGGACTTCGAATTTGATATCGTTTTCCACCGTACTCTTGCTATCATACACTTTTTTTCGGATAATTTCAACCATATCTTTAAATTTCTTGTGATGAAATGTTGTTTGCGCCACAATGCAGATTTTGTTGCATCCATTCAGATTCAGATCTGCTGCTTCTTCCGTTGAAAAAACCACTCTGCTGCTGCCCGGAATGGTCCAGCCGACGATTCCCTCCACCTCAGGATGGTCGGCACTCCCGATCACCAGAATCAGATATCCCTTTTCGGAATACTCACGCACAATCCGGTGTATTCGTTTTACATAAGGACAGGTGGCATCCACGATTGTCAGTCCGGCGCCGGCCAGAGTCTCCTCCTCTGATCTGGAAACACCGTGAGATCGCAGTATCACTGTACCGGTGGATACATTCACAGCTTCTTCTGCTGTATGAATGATACGGACTCCCTTTTTTTCCAGATCCGCCGTTACTTCTTCATTATGAATAATCGGACCATACGTATAAACCGGTTGCTCTTTCTTCAGCGCTTCCTTATAAACCAGATCTACCGCCCGGCTTACACCAAAACAAAACCCTGCTTTCTCAGCCAGTTCTACTCTCATGTCTGTATCTCCCGTTCTTAATCCTGATTCGTCCGCCTTAGTAGACAGGTTCGTGAGCGGTATTCTCTTTTTCTGTCCCGCAAACCATCCTGTATATTTCTTCAACCACTTCCGCGACCGTCATCTCCGAGGAATCCAGCGTGACCGCGTCTGCAGCCGCTTTCAGCGGCGCAATCTCACGATGCATATCCCGGTAATCCCTTGCCTCGATATCTCTCTCGATTTCTGCCGGATCGCAGTCCTGACCTTTTTCCGACAGTTCCTTATACCTGCGCATGGCGCGGGTTCGAACACTGGCAGTAAGATATATCTTTAACTGAGCATCCGGAAGAACACAGGTGCCGATATCCCGACCGTCCATAATCACATCATTTTCCATCGCCAGTTCCTGCTGCAGCCGCAGCAGCTTTTCCCGGACAAAAGGGTAACCGCTGGTAGCAGAAGCCATATTGCCGACTTCCTCCCGCCGAATCTGATCTGTGACATCCGTTCCGTTCAGAAATACCTTTTGTGAACCATCTGCATAACCAAGTGAAATCTGAATATCATGACAGGCTGCGCAAAGAGCATCCTCATCGTCTGCCGAAATGCCATGCGTCAGGAAATAATAAGCCATCGCCCGATACATGGCTCCTGTATCTACATATAAAAAAGACAGTTTCGCGGCAAGCTCTCTGGCAATGGTGCTCTTTCCTGCTCCCGCCGGTCCGTCTATAGCAATATTAAAACTCATGTTCGTCTCCTTTTTTGTAAAACGGTAAAAGTCAGGAAATGCTGACTCCCGCCAGATATCCCGTAGACCACGCGATCTGAAGATTAAATCCACCGGTCACTGCGTCCAGATCCAGCATCTCTCCGCACAGATACAGGCCGGACACGAGCCTGGATTCCATGGTGGACGGATTCACTTCCTTTACGCGCACACCGCCGCGGGTAATGATTGCCTCATGCCAGCCGCCAAGTCCGGTAATCGTTCCGGGAAAATGTTTTAAAACATTTAAAAGACTTCTTCGCTCCTCTTTCGTCACAGCATTCACCTTTTTCTCCGGATCTATGCCGGAAAGCCGAATGATAACCGGAATCATTTTAGAAGGAAGCAGCTTTCCCAGTGCGTTTTTGTAACAGCGATTCAGATTCTCCTCGAAGTCCCACTGAATCCGGCGGTCCAGCTGTTCTTCCGACAGCGACGCCTTCAGGTCTATCTCAAAGCAAAGCTCATCGGAAAAATATCTGTCCGGTATGACGCTGCTCGCCGTCAGAACGACCGGCCCGCTGATTCCCTGATGTGTAAACATCAGTTCTCCGAACTCTTCATAAAGCTTCTTTTTCCCGGATTTCACTGTAAATAAAATATTTTTTAAAGATAACCCCTGCATCTGCGCGATATAAGGCTCCTTTGCCGTCATCCCGACCAGAGACGGCCGAAGGTCCGTACAGGTATGACCCAGTTCTTTTACGATCTCCCAACCGCTTCCGTCAGACCCCGTAGAAGGATAAGAAAGTCCGCCGGTCGCCATAATCACCCGGTCACACGGAAAAAAATATTCCGGAAAATCTGCGTTCATCTGTGAGGAATGCCGGATGCTTCCGGAGTGAGTGCCATTGTCACATCTTTGCACCGACCGATAACGCAGTCCGCAGACATGCTCATCTTCCACTTCAATACCGGATACATCCGTCTGCAACAACATTTTGACTCCCGCACGATGCAGCGCCTGCTGCAGTATCCGAATCACATCCGAAGAATGATCTGACTGCGGGAATACGCGATTTCCCCGTTCCACTTTCAGCCGCAGTCCCTTCTTTTCAAAAAATTCCATGACAGCACGATTATCAAACCGGTTAACAGCACTGTATAAAAATTTACTGTTTCTGGGAATATGTGTGAACAGTTCGTCTGTCTCACAGGCATTGGTCAGATTGCATCTGCCTTTCCCTGTAATATAAAGTTTTTTCCCGGGCTTTTCATTATGCTCGAACAGGGTCACTTCATGCCCCCCAGCTCCGGCAGCATATGCTGCCATCAGCCCCGCAGCTCCGCCACCGACAACAGCAACCTTACTCATTATCTGAATCTCCCGCTTTCCCGTAATGCATTTTCAGATGATCGTCAATATAGTTAATCTCATCATTCTCATAAACCTGATACTCGTCCCAAATCTGCTCCAGCGTCTCAAGTGTGTCCGCCACCTCATCCTGCTTCTTCATACAAAGAGCAACGATCAGGGCATTGATTACACTCAACGGTGCCACCAGAGAATCCACAATAGAAGCCATATCGCTTTTCGCGATCAGATTGCAGGAAGAATACAGATTCATCGGGGAATGCACACTGTCCGTCAGCGTGATTACCTTCGCCTGCCGGTTATTTGCAAATTCCATAGCTTTTAATGTCCTCATCGAGTATCTGGGAAAGCTGATTCCGATGATCACATCCTTATTGCTGATCCTTACCATCTGCTCAAACAGTTCACTGGAGCTGTTTGTCTGCAGCAAATGTACATGTTCAAAAAGCAGATTGAAATAAAAAGCGAGAAAACTTGCCAACGGCGCACAGCTCCGAATACCGACTATGTAAATATGCTCTGCATGCAAAATAATATCAAGTGCCGTCTCAAACGCATGCTGGTCAATCTGTTCCAGTGTCCGTTTGATTTTCTCCGCATCCGACTGGAGAACAGATTCCAGTATCTGTGACTGACTGATTCTGCCGTATGTGACCTCCATACGCTGGATAGAATTCAGCTTATTTCGAACCAACTCCTCCAGAGCCTTCTGGAATTCGGGATAACCGCGATAGCCCAGACAAGTGGCAAACCGAACAACCGTAGATTCGCTGACACCGACAACCTTTCCAAGCTTCTCCGCTGTCAGGAAAACAGCTTTATCATAATTATCCGTGATATAGGTAGACAGCAGCTTCTGTCCCTTGCTCATCCGGCTGTATCGCTCATTGATCCTGTTTAATAAATCATTTGACTGACTCATGCGTTCCGAACACCTCGCATTCCAAATACCGTGACGTATATCACCACAATATTTCCCGGCAGCACCGGTTCACGCCACAGAAACAGTATAGTCTTTTGTACCAAAAAAAACAACCGGATTTTTCATGTGAAAGAAACGTTTTTATAAGTGAAAAGCCCGGGACGTCCACCGAAAACACCAGGGGAAATCATACAAATCCGCAGATTCCGTTACAAGCACATCCCGTTCGGCATACAGGACATGGTTCAAATACACCTTCTCTTTTCCGACTGCGCTACCGGCTTTTACCGGCGCCGGCAGAAACGCCGGCAGATCATACTGAACCGAAATTTCATCCCCGTTTGAAACAAGCGCGGTAATGACTGTATCCGAACTGACTGCTTCCAGCGTTTCCGGATAAAAAATATGTCCGTTCTGCACCAGCACAGCTCCGTCACAAGGGATTTCCATCGTAATTCCATCCGTGAGAAGCACCTGATCCGAGTAATTGTCGTCCGCGTACTGAATCAGCATCCTGCTGTCCGACCACTTATAATCTCTGTTATTCGGCCAGCCGCACGCCAGAAGAGCAAACACATATACATGTTCTGTGCTTTGGCTCTGACAGGCGCCCACATAACAGTATCCGGCCTTCCCCGTAAAACCGGTTTTCCCGCTGATTGCTCCATCCATCATTTCCAGAAGAGAATTGTGATTGTTCAAAGAAAATTGTTTCGTTCCGTCTACCGTAGAAATTTGTACCGATGCGGTACGGGTGATATCCAGAAATTCCTCATTTTGTATACAGTAAGACATGATCAGGCTCAGATCATAGGCTGTCGTATGATGATCTCCTTCCTCATCCTCTCCGTCCAGTCCGTTCGGCGTCACAAAATGACTGTTCCGGCATCCCAGTTCTTCCGCTTTCTGATTCATCATCTCCGCAAATTTCTCCACACTGCCGGCGATATGCTCGGCAATAGCCACTGCCGTATCATTATGCGATTCCAGCATCAGAGAATACAGCAGATCTTTCAGATAAAAACTGTCTCCGGAAGAAAAACCGAGTTTTACCTGCGGCATGCTGCACGCATAATCAGACACTGTCACCACATCATCCGGAGAGCCCTCCTCAATGGCAAGTATACAGGTCAGTATCTTGGTTGTACTGGCATTCGCCATCGGCGTATTAGCAGATTTTCCATATAAGATCCTGCCGGAATCCGCATCGACCAGAACAGCCGAGGAAGCATAAAGAGTCAGATCCTCCTGATGAAAATCAGAAAAATCTTCGGGAGAATAAACATCGGTGTAAGCTGAAGCCAGGACACTTTGCGGCAGAAAGGAACAGCATAAAATGAAAAAAACAGAGATAACAGAGACAATTTTTTTCAAAACAGACCCATTCTTCTTTTTTCATATATGATATGA
>Ga0192242_10383_pt1 | contig 17200 bp, 15 predicted proteins | sample Koala_Koa27_J3_FD_131235 | JGI IMG/M metagenome (GOLD analysis project Ga0192242, IMG submission 131235) | Enriched cells from koala feces incubated with labeled cellulose particles, San Francisco Zoo, California, United States - Koala_Koa2-7_J3 ...
TATCGAAGAGATAAAAGAGCTTAATTCTGAAAAGGAATCGCGTGTATCAAGATGTTACCGGTTGACGATAAAATTCCTGACAGTTTCTCCGGAATCCGGTTTTAGAGTTGAAGATATTCGCGATTTCAGGCAGAAAGTATATCTTTATGCGCCATTTTTTGATGCATGCGGGCTTCCGTATATTGCAGATGAAGCGGAAGCGGCAGTAAAACCTGATCTTCCGCTGAACAGTACAGAGGAAAAATGGGTGGAGTTGAAAGTGCGGTCTGTCATACGGGGAAGGATCCTGTCAGAAACAGATATAGAAAATGTAAAAGATGAAAAACTATATATCGGAAATGTGAACTTTGATTACTGGAAGAATTTAAAGAGTGATGTAGAAGTAATAGCGAAATGGAATAGATCTATGCCGGAATCTTGTTATTCTGACCTGCACCAGTGTGTTCAATGTGCGCTGGCGACAGGCAATCATCTGGCATTTGCAAAATATTTTACGGAAAAGGCAAAGCCGAGAAAAGAAATTGCAGCGGCTGTTTTAGAAAAATATCTTGATAGATACAGCAAAAAAGATGAATGGAAACAGTGGAAAATTCTTCCGTCCGCTATTTGGCGGAGTTTAGATTTCGAATATACGGAAAATAATCTGAAATGGAATGCCTACGATTATGCTCAAATGAGTAAGTGGATTAAGAGAGCCGGTTCGATTCCTGACAAGGATATCTTGGTTCAGCTGGCGCTCAGTATGGGGCTGGATGGGGACGAAACAGATATGCTTCTTATGGCATCTGGGTATGATCGACTCTATCTGCTGGATGCGGCGGATCTGTTTGCGAAAATCGCGCTTGATAAATACGGGAGTGATACGGTTACATCTGATTATGACAAAAGAAAAGAGGTCTTCGAACAGCAGAAAAAGTTCATGGCTTCACAGACAGATTTGGAGTTAAAATACATTTTAAATGAATTAGAACCGGAACAGCGGTCGGATTTTGAAAACCACTTTTTATCTGCCTTGGAAGAAAAGGAATGTGCCGGTGAGTTTAGGATGGAAAAAAACGCCGTTAAAGAAATTTTAATAGATTTGGACGCCGAGAAATGGTACGTTACGGAAAAGAAAGGTAAAACAGGCCATATAAAATATATTGACATAACAAAAGTTAAAAAGGATGATACGCATAGGTATTGGGGGATACAAAAGCAATCAGACAGTTCTGAAATAATTGTATGGAGATATGAGTACGTACCAATAGCAAGATATAAACAGAAGCCTTCACAGACAGATTCGGAGTTATCCGTATTATCAGTGGATTCATCCGTAACATCGGGATTGCATTTTGTCAAAGATTATGGCGACAGAAAAATCAAATATAATTTGAATGAATTAGAACCGGAGCGCCGTTCAGATTTCGAAAAAGACTTTCTGACCGCGTTGCAGGAAAAGGTGTGTGCCGGTGAATTTAAATTAAGAAAAGACATTGTTTTAAGCATTTTAGGAGAAATAGACAAATGGGACGTTACGGAAAAGAAGGATAAAAATGGCAATGTAAAGTATATTGACATTGAGGAAAAAGAAAACCATACACATACGTATTGGAGGATACAAAAGCAATCAGACAGTTCTGAAATAGATGTATGGAGATATGAAAACGTATCAATAGCAAGATATAAAGAGAAGCTAAGCTGGAATATAGAGGATGTTATAGGGAATTTTATAAAAAAATTCGAAGCAACTTCCGGTGAGAAAAAGATTCAGAAAACCGAATATCTTACAAACCTGATGGGCAAATGGTACGAAGATAAAAAGGTTGCCGTAACGGAAAATGGCAGTATATCCATATCGCTTCCGAGTGAAAGCAATGTAGAACCGGAAAAATTAATTGAGCAGAGGCGTTATGGCTATTTAAAGAAGATGGATAATTTTTTGAAAGACCGGGAGGCGTATGAAAAATATTTGCCGGATGACCCGAACTCCTGTGAATGGAAGTGGGAGTGGTCAGGCAACGTGAGCGATTTGGTATCGCATATTGATAATTGCGGCCGCTTGCTGAGTAAGGATGGAAGAAAATCGGGATACAGAACGGGGAATGGACTGAATCAGGCCACCACAATCTGGAACAGGAGGAGCAAACTATTTGACCCCTATGATTTGCCAAATGCCAGTGCGCGAAGAAGCACATTGAGAAATATGCTGTTTGGCAGGGGAGATAAGAATAAGTTTGATGTGATAACCCAGATAGATAAGGCGGATTTTTTAAAGTTTCTCGTGATCACGGGGCATGAGGATTACATCGGAATTTATATGAAAAAACTCGGTTTTTGGAAGGAAAACTTGTATTTGAAAAAGAAAAAGACTGAGTTACATATAGAACCGGAAGATTTTAATATGGAATCCTGCGATTATATTTGTGACAGGAAAGATTTGCTGTTGCTGTATGCCCTGGAATACAGGGATGAACTGCTTGATTCTTACTTTTTTTCCGGAAAAACCGATGAGGAAAGAAATAAATTAAAGCAAAAGTTTCCGTTTCTTGAAGTTGTAATGGAGATCTCCAATACGATACTGCGTAGTTATTACCTTCAACGAAGGAATCCAGTTGCTTCATTCCATGAACCATGGATACTTCGCGGGGCAGGTATTGACGGCATAGTTTATTCGGATGACATTATGTTTTTTGAAGAAAAAGGGAAGAGAGTCAGGAGTGCTGAAAATGAGCGGGAACGATAGAATGGGCAGAAACCTGATCGCGAAAACCGGGAATGTGGAAATATACTGTAATGGTGAAGATGACGATACGATTTTTGCGGTTAAAAAATATAAAGATGTCAGGTATGCCATGCAGTTTATGGAGCGGGAAAAGAAAATTTCTCATGAAATATATGCTAAGACGCAAAAAAGAGAGGCGGTCATTCCGATTCTTGACATCACGGAGGACGGATGCGGGCGCATGATGTTGAAGAAACACGGACATTTTTTAAATGACTTGATTCCCAGGCTGGAAGACAGATATGAAAGCAGCAGTACCCGGGGGCTTTTGCTCCGGCTTGATATCATAAAGGAGATATTGATATCCCTGGATACGATCCATTTTTGCGGAAAGGATGCGGGAAACGGTTACGTGCATCTTGATATTCACCCCGGGAATATATTTTTTGAAAACACGGATATAGAGCATGGGCGGATTGGGACAGCGAAATTCCTTGATTTTCTGAGTGCCAGACCGGTGATTGGCAACCGGGTGCTGCAGGATGATATGGAATTTATCATTGCATCGCCCGTCTATGCGGCGCAGGAATATCTTGAGGGAACTATGGATGCTGTGTGCAGGACGACGGACTTGTATTCTGTTGGAAAAATTTTTTGCAGGATGCTTTTTCGCGGCCCGGTGTCATCGTGGGAAGAGGATCGCCTGAAGTATTCAAAGGCTATGATTGAAGAAAAATTGGGAGGCAGCTTGAAAGCAAATATTATTGCTCCTTTTATCCAGTGCGCATTAGACAGCAATCCGAAGTACCGATACCAGACAGTCGGCGAGATGAGACAAATAGTGGAAGAAATCTGTGCTGTCCTGCAGGATTGTGAAAACATGGATTATGATAAGGTGCTTTCATATCTGTTTGAACAAGGATTTTTTGAAAAACAATTCTGGATAAAAGAACTTAAATTTGATGAAAGGAAGCTGATGGAATCTGCAAAGCATTTGAAGGAAGCATTGCTTAGAGATAATATAAACAGCTCCAAATGTTATTATATCTATATAGGACTCCAAGGTCTATTAGATAAAAATAAAAATGAAATAAAAGAATATGGGAAAATAAAAAACCAGCTGCTCGTATCAGGAGTATCCTGTTGCAATTATACAGGGCGCAGCAATGAGGCAAGGGAGTTGTATGAAGAACTTCGGACTGGTGAAGTGGATATGGATCTGCAGGATTATTTGGTACTGCTTAACCGGACGGCCGTATCTTATGCAGATTCTTTGGATTATGAGGGTGCATATCGTTTGATTGAACAAAATATCGCTTCTCTTGAAACTATCAAACGGACACGAGCGGAGCTTGTAAAAAGTCTGAATTTAAATACAGACGCATCCAAAGTGACAGATATGGCCAGAGCTTATTCGGCAAAAGGTTGTTACATGGTTTTGTGTGGCCTAGAGGAAGATAATAATAATAAAACACCGCTGTATTATTTTGACAGGGCGCTGGAAGAATTTGGAGAGGATTGTGGAAACCGAAGGATTACAACATCGCATATATTGCAGTATGCGATTGAGAAAAAAGAAAGAAACATCTTTGAAAAGTATGCTTCGAAAGAGGATTATTTCGGAATGAAGGGTGATGTACAGGAAGATATAGCGCTTTCTCATGTCCTGAAGGATCTTTTGATACAGAGGGATCCATATGTACTGCATGTATTCTTGAAAGGGGTATACAACTTTTACTTGAGTAAAGTTGATAATTCTTTTTTATATACACTTAAATCTTCTTTGTCTAACGAACTTTTGGACTTTGAAAAAAATAACCCGATGGAACTGGTTTTTCGTTGGGCTGGGTTGATTATATATGAGAAAAATGGTCATAGTGTTGATTCTAATGTGCTTCGTGCGTATGATCTTGCTATGTCATATGTTCCAGAGGCAGGGATTAATCCGGGTGAGCCGATTAATATTTTGACTTTGATCACATATCAGACCAGGTACCAATATAATAAGATATCCGGTCAAGATAATGAAAAACTGTACGAGGAATTTATGGAACATTGTAAATGCTCAGGGAATAAACGGGTTGAAGAGATCTACAAAGGAGGAGCGGAAAAATTAAATGAAGTACTGACTTTTGAATATGTATAAAAAGAATTGAGGGATATATAATGCTTTTTGCGTGTGTAGCATGCAAGAATTTTGCCACAGAAAAACGGTTTATTTTAAGCCGTTTTTTTTGTGTGCTATTTATAAATGTAACGATATTATACAATATTGTCTGCCAGGGAAATGGAGGTGAATTATTATATATCGCTTGGTGGCTAAAGTTAAAGCGTAGAGTTCTTTCTGTAGACAGTGACAACAATGCTTCTTAAAAATTTTGGAAAGTTAGAACACCAATGGGTCACGGAACAATTAAGGACGGCGCAGAAACTGCCAAACACACTACCTAATTGTAAGGGAGGAGAACATTTATGCAAAAATGTGAATATTCAAAGGATCTTGTAAACATCATTAAACAGTTTCTGGTAAATGATGGCTGGCGTTTCTCTTTTGATGAAAACAACGGCGTGTTCAGCTTCGGTCTCAAAGTCGAGAGTAAGATAAAAATAATCCGCTATTATATAACTGTCTATAAGAACGAGATTGTTGTTTATGGTATATGTCCGATTGGTCCAGATCATACTAACGCCAATATGATGGCACAGATGGCGGAGTTCCTCTGTCGCGCTAACTATGGCCTTAAGAACGGTTGTTTTGAGCTGGATTTTTCCGATGGCGAAATCCGTTTCAAAAGCTTTATTGACTGTGAGAATGTGATTCCGTCGATAGAGATTATCAGAAATAGTATCTGTTGCACCGAAGCGATGTTTAAGCTCTATGCCCCAGGCATTGAGGACATTATCTATAATGACTGTACATCATCTATAGAGGAGAGTATCACTAAGTGCGAGAAATCCTTTGAAGACGAACTTTGCTCTGCACTCACTGAAACCTTGTCTGAAGACGTGGATGATGTTGATATCGCAAACATAATGGAATACCTTGCAGCTAAACTTGGCAATGCAGAGGATGATGAATATGGATTTGAAGATGGTCCGGATCATGCTGCTTCCTTTGACGAAATTAGTATAAATCCATTTGATGGAAAGAAGGGAGGTGAAGCCTGGTGAATATTCTTGTAAAGAGTTCGAATGGTATCTCTCAGGTGTCTGTTGATTCAAAACTTATGTCACAACGCAGGATTTTTGTTGAGGGAGAAATCTGTCCAGAAACGGCCTGTGAATTTGTTAAGAAGATTATGCTTTTGAACGCAGAGGATTCGAACAAGCCAATTGATGTACTGATCAATAGCCCTGGTGGGTGTAGTGTATCTGGAATGCTTATGTATGACGTAATTCAATCAAGTAAAGCGCCGATTCGCACCTGCTGTATAGGAAGAGCATATTCTATGGCGGCGATTTTGCTGGCGTGTAGTAATCACGAAAGATACATATTGCCGCATAGTGAAATAATGATTCATGAACCACTGCTAGGAAATCGTGTAGGTGGAAATAGCTCTTCAATCAAATCAATATCAGATTCTTTGCTTGATACCAAGCGAAAAATGATTCGGATTCTGGCAAAACATACCGGTCAGAGTGAGGAGATTATTGAAGAAGCAACAAGCTTTGATCACTATTATGATTCAGAAGAAAGTCTGAAATTCGGATTGGTGGATGCTGTAATAGATTTTGGAAAATTAATGGAGGAATACTAATTTCGTAGATTTCCAGTAATCTTTTTCTGCATTTTTGCAAATGTTTTTTGCTGGTATGGTCGCAGATATCCATTATGCTGAAGAGACCGCATAGTGGATCGGCTGTATATGCAGCTCATAATAATTATTTAATAATGAAGGGAGATAAACATTATGACGAATTATTCTATTGATGGCGCTCTCGCCGCCGCTGAAGGCACCTTTGAAATCAATCTGCTTAATAAGGTGACTGGTACAACTTATCCTCAGGCAGCCGTGTATGCTACGAACACTCTCGGACAGATCCTTCAGGAATATGCTGTTGATATCGGCGTCAATCCGAACGACAGTAAGATTCTTTTTGAAAATAAGCGTACGGGGACTGCAACTAGCGATACAAATGAAACCGTAGAGGGTCTTGGTCTCCAGGAAGACGACGTTTTGACTATCAGTGATAACGCTGGGGTAGCGTAAGGATAAAGGGAGGTGGCATGATGATTGTAATATGTATTGTTGTTGGTTTGAGCTTGGTTGCTTGCGGAATCTTAATCGCTTATGCCACAAAAAGGCGTAAAAAAAGTGCTGTCAATGCGCCGCCTCCGTTGCCGCCGCGGGTCAACGCGGGTATACACTCGCCATCAGTCAGCCATGTCCGAACCAGCATAAACAATTCTTCCACTGCAAGGACACTGCTTCCACGCCGTTCTTCCACAACGGCAACAGCTGCTGTAAATAGAAGCACTGTCGAGACCGGCTATGGCCCTCGAGGTGTAAAACCCACTCAATTTCCGTGTTGCCCTTTTGATAAGCAAAGAAATGTGCCCGGTGAGCGGCAGGTAATCTTCTGGAACAGCGGGGCGGGTTGTTACCGCTGTTCCAGAGGACACCAGTTTAAAAGCAACGGGAAACTCCTCTGATAAACTGAACTGAAAGGATGGTGTACATGATGTCTAATGTTATCTACAATGCTTTAAAACTCTCGGAATACCGCCCGCTATTTCATGCACTTCGTGTGCTGATTATCGGTACGGGAGCTGTGGGCACACACCTTATGGAGTTTATGTCAAAAATGGGGGCCTCTCCCGATGCAATAGATTTCGACACCTTTACACTCGAGAACGCGGCAAAGCACAGCTGCCTTGTTCGCACGCCGGATGATGTCGGCCGAAACAAAGCAGAATGTACTTCAGACCGAGTACAGCCGTTGCTGGATGATGGTTGCTCGTCGAACGGAATTGATGGGGATCTCTGCAAACTCGGTCCGGAAGCGTTCTCTGATTATGACTATGTCGTTGCTTCTGTTGATAATTTCGATGCAAAGATACTTCTGAATGAATTGATCCGACAACTTCCGGAAGATCGCAGGCCGATCATTATCATGGATGGAACTTTTGATGAGATGGCTCAGAGCGTTATCCTCGACAATACCGAGTTTTGCCTCCGTTGTCTTATCGATGAAAGCTGGATGAAGGACAGCAGCATCAGAACTTCCTGTGTTGGCCCACAGGTCCGACAAATCGACGGCATCAATGAAATCGTCCGTACATCAAACCTTGCCAGTTCCATGGCTGCTCATCTCAGCGCCGAACAACTTAGAACCAGTGTAGTTGGAAACGATGGCGTGATGAATCGTAGATTGACATACACTGCATATCCCCAGCTGGAACTGAGTTCTTCCCATCCTATGAGGAAACGCAACTGTCCGGGTTGTGCAATCCATCCACCGGCGAAAATTGAATGGCTGCATGGAAATGTTATGGAGGTCACATTAAAAGAAGCTATGGAGCAAATTTCCGCCATACTTGGATCGACAGATTTCGAGATGCTCGTTTATCGTCTGAACTACAGAAAAGTCGTCCATTCCGGTTTCATCGTGGATGACGTTTGCCACTCGTGCGGAGCCCCTATTAAAGTGATGCAGCACGAAGGGTGTGTTTATCTTGAAGATCTGCTGTGTAATGAGTGTTATTCTCAGGGTAAGCATGCCCACTATGATGCAACCTTTACTCACGGTGAAATTTTTTATGCTTTTGAACCAGGATGCCGGGAAGATATTCTAGACCTGTCGCTCTATGATCTCGGTTATCCCCTTGGCGTTCACATAGAAGTGATTCAGCGTAACGGTGCGCTTGACTTTCTGGATGCTGAAAAAATCACCAAAACAGTATTTGCTTTCGACGAGGATCATCTCAAAATCCACGAAATTCATAAGCTTTATTAAGGAGGTTCAATATGAGTTATACAACCAACTATACCGATGAGTACGGCCACACCAGAGAAGTCTCCATTTCCGAAGAAGACTCTGCTGAAGCTCTGAAGAATGATTATAATGAAATCATTCGGAAATACAACGCAAAGCTTGTGTCGATCCAGAGAGTCCAGGCGAAGGCTGGAGAGGCAATGCACCTTAGGGTCACTGTCAAAGCCCCTTCGCATTATCTCACCACCAACAATGACTTCTCACCGAAAGCATGTGACTCTATGGCGGCGGATATCATTTGCTTTCCTGGCTACCCATTGAAGTCTGTATCAGCCTCATACGCTTCGGATCATTATCTGGCAAGCCCTAACGTCTTTCGGAACGGAAATGCCTGTATTGACACTTGGATCCCCCTCACAAGTTCCCTTGTTACGGTTGTAGAAAAACTCGTACATGATATGATCCATGACCCTACAGTCACTCGATATGACAGCATAGCCAATCCTAGCATGGAAGATTGGCACAAGAGCTGTGTCACCGCTGGACGATTTCCAACAATCGAACCCAAACTGCTCTATGCCCCGGAAAGGACAGTTCTTCCGCCTCGCAGAGTAACAAGCAAACCTGTCACCGCGCCGCCCCTGCCCGGCAGGCATCACTGAGGAGGTGAAACAACATGACTAATTATACTCCCATGCCTACAAGACGTCCTCCGCAACCCAAAGCATACCCAGTCTGCAGTTTAAAGAAGGCCATGGAAATTATTAAAAATGGATGTGGTGATGTCTATGTTAAGGAAAGGCACGGCAAAGGCCGCAACAAAGTAATCATCCTTCCGGAACCTGAACAAGAGCTCACTGCGATTGTATCATACGGTAGAAAATCTCCCATGAATATTAATGAGCAAAAGATATACGGGATGGGCCATTTCCTTGTTGACGATGATGGCAACGTAATTACGATTATCAGCCATTTTATCGAGATCCAAACCATGAATCGCAATCCAGTTAGTGCCTCAAACCTCGGTCCAAACGGAGAATACAATCCTGGTCTTGATTTTCTGGAGTATCATCGTGAGGAGTTTCTGAGGAATGAAGCCAAACTCAATACAGATGCATTTGGTTACCAGGTTGACCCTTTCCTCAAACTCTGCGGTTCTTCAGAGTTCGTTCTTGAGGGTCATACCCATCCCGACCTGGGCGTTTTCTATAGTGAAACTGACAAGGAGAGCGGCGCTGCCCGTGCAGCTTCATCTCCCATATGCATCTTTGTGTGCGATCCGATTCGCAAGAAGATGCTTGGCAGTATTGGAAATGATTTTGCAAAAGCTGAGATCATTGTTTATTCACATGGAACATCTCCTCAGGAGGGGCTCAGTAAGGATAAGCGGCTGATTCCTCCAACTGATGAAATCGTGCGGCTTGCCAGCCAGTGCTTTCGCATACGTGGATATGCAGGCGAAATAAGACTTCGTACGCGTATTGATGGTAGAGGATGCCTGAAGATTAAGCTGGTGATCCCCAAGAGCAGAAGGGGGTGAGCGCTAATGGCGAAGGTGCCGAAGAAGCTTGGCTCAGAATATTACAGAGTATAGATATTGAAGTAAGATGTCAGCTTTTTTAGATGGGAGAATATATGAATGAAATAATTAGTTTGATGAACGGTGATATCAGTGGCTGGATGTGTTCAGGAAATGATGAGGCAGTAACAACTGTTGTTTTTGAAAATCTTCTGTATGCAGCTGCAGAACAACGTTTTGTACAGGTGGTAATCGCTACAGAAGAAATGTTTCCAAAAGTTTCGCAGATCGTAGAAGCTGATTCAAAAAATAAAGGATATATACCTTCTGATACATATAGATACTTTCCGGTTTTTTCAGGTAAAAACGTGGATATGAGGGAAAGGATTTTTGAAATTATAAAAAGATGTCAGGTTGATTCAGATAAAGCAGATGAAGTGATGACTTATATTGATTTTCTGACAGAACTTGAAACTGGGATTGGAGCAGAGAATCAGGTAGAAAATGAGATGTTCTTGCAGAAATATCTAAGAGTTTCAGACGTTGAGAAAGCATTAACTACCGCAATGGAGAATGATGAGATAACTTCTGAGGAATATGGAGATTTGATTGCAGATTATTCTGATTGTTCTAGTGGACGAATTCAATTGAAGAGAATTCTAAATCGCCTTGATCGGTGTTTTTCGCTGAAAAAGGAACGTTGTATATCTGTTTCTTCACTTGATGAGGGGGCTCGGCTTTGTTTCGTAATTAAACCAGATATGAATGTTGACATGAAAGAACTCCTGTTTGAAATGATCGGATGGGATATATTGGATGCAAGGCGAAATGGAAAGCAAGTAAGCTTAATGGTGTTAGAAGGATGTAAAAAATATGGAAATGAACTTCTTCAGCTTTTAAATGTTTCTGCCACAGATATTAGTTTTAATTTCATTACAAAGGATTATTTCTCAGGGCACACGGCTGAATGGAGTGAGAAAATAGATGAGTATTTCCACAGATATATATATACATCACACTTACGAATGGAGAGTTGTGAGGAAATTTCTTCGAAAAGATTTGGACAGATTCCTGTAGTAAGAAATTCGTATGCTTGTGATAGAGATAGAAGGATATCCAACAACAGAGTACTTGACAGGCTTTTGGATACAAATCGAGTAGATCACTATGTTCAGCATGTACCTATCTGGGAACCACAGTATCGTAAGGAAGAGATACATGATATGCAGGAAGGAATGTGTCTTGTTCAGACCGATAACTTTGAGGGATATGTTAATTTTTGTTGATAAAGAGACAATACAAAAATAAATGAGCATGATGTCATTACAATGGCTTCCAAGGATAGGATGGGCACAAAGGATAAAGATGAGGAAGGGATCAAGATATGTTAAATATATTAAATACGCTTAATAGGAAAATAGAGATTATAGAAAAAGCGAAGGCTCTTCATAGTCTGGATATATTATCAGGTATGCCTCAAGAAAAAGATAATTGCGAGTTTGGAGAATATTTAAAAATAATGGAAAGTTACTACTACAAATACCAACTTCCGGAGATTGAGAGTAAGATTGGTGAACTTTTATATCGGGAGTTTGATTTTAAGAACACAGCAAGGAAAAAATATTTGAGGGAAGATAAAGCCTATATAGCAGCATATTTAAAATCAATTGGGGATCTGCATACTGCACAGCTATTCATGATTTGGATGTGTATAGAAAAACTTTTTTATATGCCTTCCAATTATCATATCGAGGGAGCGGGATTCTATCTGCTAAGTGCTGTGAACGACTATATGGAAAAGCCGGCGTATGTAGATTCTTTTTTTGAATTTGTAAAAAGCTTATTTTCAAACAGCGCACCTCGATTTAAAGAGTCTTTGGCTATGCATTGGGCATTGTATTTATATAAAAATGGCAGGCTTTCTGAAGCACAAAAAATTTACGATATATATATTAACTCGCAGAAAGAACAGACGAGCCATTCAATTGTGGATAAACTTTATAAAGCGGTTTTGAAATATATTCTGTTTAAAGATTCTGAGTCAATGAAATATGCAGAATATTGTATGAGATTATATACAGACAGGATTGAAAGTGTAAATCTGAATGACCCACAGGCTGTAATAGATATATGGAATTGTACTAAAAGATTAGGCCCTTTGCTGAATTGCTTAAAGCAAACCATATAGAAGTAATATGAATTGATGATTTTATGCTGCCAGAGTTTTTACATAATGGTTTTTGATTGATAAGGAAGACAAAATATGAGTATGGATTACAATGGAACACCTGGTGAGTACACTTATTCACAGACACATAACGGAAAAAGCGCCTCCGGAATCGTTGTAAATGGTCCAACCAGTTATAGAGATCCTGCGGCGCAGAGAAGCGCAGGAGGCGCAGATCGCCAATTGGGCGATCATGGTGGACATCTTATCGCTGATAGATTCGGAGGAAGAAACGATGCCAGCAACCTTGATACCCAGGCAGCAAATGTAAATCAGAAAGATCAAGCAAATGTTGAAATAAATGTTGCAAATCTTGCTGCTGACCCCAATAATACGGTTTCTCTTAATGTCTCTAACTTTAATAGTGTCGGTGATCGTCCAGATGCAACAATGATCAATGTAGGGGTTCATAATAACACTACCGGTGAAATAGATGAACAGCATGTATCGTTTCAGAATGCCAGTCATGAAATGCAGCAGTCTTGGAAAGATAGTACTGATCAAATAGATCAAACGATTGATCCGGCACAGAACGCAGGAATGACGGGTGAACAAAGGGATATTGCAAATGAACTAAGTGGTGCAGAAAATACTATAGATGACAGACTGGGGAGTGGATGGGAATATACCGATTTTGACGTGTCATTTCTGGATACAGCAAATCCTGAGAGTGAAACAGCGAGTCCTGCCGAAATGTCTTCTGCTGAATCTGAGGGAACAAGTGAAGTTGAAGAAGGAGAAGACATCTCCGGTGAAACAGATGGCGATGGAGATGATGATGGTCTTGGGGAATAAGCTCCTATGTAGAAAAGATTGCTGAAACGATATTTATAATTATGAAAAAAGGAATATTGATATGTTACAGATACCGAATGGTGCGATTACACTACAGGAAAAGCCAAATGTGGAGAAAAAAAGTAAAGCACCGATAGTTCAGTTAGCTACCGGATTTATTATAGATGATACAATCCTTGAAAAACCGACATTATTGATTGGGCAGGTTGCTAGTGGTAAATCGTATTTGCTACGTGATACGATGATGCCACAGATTTTTAGTAGTATGCGGGCACAAGATGCAGTTGTTGTTTTTGCAACTAAAAGAGAAATGATTGATGGGTTCTATAATCCGGAAAATGGTGATCTTCTTCTGGAATATAACGCAAACCATCTTGAATGTATCTGGAATATCTTTGCAGAAATGGAAGCCTCAGAGGATCCGGAAAAAACGCTGACAGAACTTTGCGATGTAATGTTTTCCAAACACAAAAATACGGTCCAGCCTTTTTTTACAAATGCGCCGAAAGATATGTTTAAATCCTTGACAATGTATCTGGCTGAATCCTATGAACTGCAGACAGGAAAGAAACCTGCTAACAGTACACTCGTCGGTTTTTTTGATACAATTACCCTCAAAGATGTCGAAGTAAATGGTAAGACGAGAAAAGGACTTTTAACTCTGATTAAGGAAGTGGATCGACTACAGCATTTATCAGACTATATTGGCGAGGGTAGTACAGCACAGGCTCTTGGTGTTTTGGGAGAATTACGAACTGTATTAAAAGAAACATTTCAGGGAGGTGCTTTTGTGAAGCCAGGTACCTTCTCTGTGAGGAGGGCGTTAAAAGAGGGAAAGAGGATATTTCTGCTTTTCGATTATGCAGAAAGTACGGAATCCAGTATCGTCTTTTTTGACATGATCCTTGACCAAATGATCAAGCTTAGTCTTACGGAAAATGATCAGAAAGTCTGGTTTTTCTTGGATGAGTTCAGTCTTCTTGGACATCTTCAATATTTTCAGTCTGCATTAGCCTTTGGTCGAGGTAATGGGTTCCGGCTGATTGCAGCGGTTCAGTCAGTTCAATTGCTGGAAAAAAACTATTCCGAAAGAGAAGCTAGTTGTATGTTGGGACTCTTCCCTAACATTTTCTGTTTTTTTCACAAGTGATTATAAAAGCAGACAACTGTTAAGCAACAGATATGGCAGGAATCTGGTGTCGGTTATCGGATATGGCGGCGGAAAACCGGAATTAACGGAAAGAAGTGTGATTCAGGATGCGGATTTCTATAAGATTACATTACCAGGTGATTGTATTGTTTCATTAGCTGGGTATTCTCCATTTCTCTTCCATAACCATAAAAGTAAAATTTTGAGTGTGAGGTGATTAAGATGAAACGAAGAGGATATAGTATTTCAGCAGTGTTACTGGTGATTGATTTGTTGTGCTTCTCTTTTGGGGGTATGTTTGTGGCAATTGCTAGTCTTATTTACGCTTTTGCAATTGGTGAATATATAGCCAGGATAAGATACAGAGCTATTCCGTGCAATTCTTCTTTTGGAGGAAAGCATGCAAAATTGGATAACTGTTATCAAAGAGTTAGAAAAAAATTATAGCGGATGGTCACCGTTTTCCGAATAATGTAAGGATATACATGGTTCCAGGGGATGAAATGAATGCTTACTGTTTTGGTGCGAAAAGTATAGGTGTAACAGAAGGGATTTTGAACTTAGACAGTAGAACGGTAGAGGCTGTTATTGCTCATGAACTTGGTCACCTTATGTCAGGAGATAGTGTACTGAATATGATCCTTATTATGAATTTTCTTGGTATCATATCTGTTCTTGCTGTGTTTCAGTTTGCGATGATTGCAGGTGTGTATATCATAATGATTATATGTTGTATGATGGGGTTATTTCGTTTTTCCTTTGCGTCTTACTTTGTAACCAACAAGATATCTGGTTTAATTAAGTTTATTATAGATGTGGCAAAGACAGTTGTTCTCCATGTGAGCAAATTAGTGATTGCAGCATTTGGAAGAAAGAGTGAATTTATGGCGGATCGATTTGCAGCGAAGTTAGGATATACTTTTTATCTTAAGAGATTTCTTGAACGTTTTGCACCAGATACTGCTACTTCAGAGCAGACTTTTTTATCCGTTCTATATGAAACACATCCAAGTACAATACTCAGGATACAACAGTTAAATACCATTGATCATTAGAAAATACTGGGGAAGATTCCTGATTTTGTCTGACACCTCTCTCAGGTAAGCCTGTGGGTTTTAGGCTAATTTATAACTTTTCTTTCTGATGTGAAAATGAAGAGAAAATGAAATTGAGTTAAAATATAACTGGAAAGTGGAGGAACGTAAATGAGTACAGAAAGAATAATTTTGGGAAATAATTGTATCTTCAATGGTGATCCAAAGGAGACTGGATTAAACCGTAACGTGTTGGTAGTTGGCGGCACCGGAAGTGGTAAAACAGTATCCTTTGTCGAACCGGCTCTCATGGAGTCATTAAGGGTGACCAAACCGAATAATAAGATCATTATTCTTACCAAGAGAGAACTGGCAGATAAGTATATTCCTTTGTATAAGGCTGCGGGTTTTAAAGTGTATGATCTTAATTTTTCTAATCCGGAGAGAGGAAATTGTTGTTATGATCCGCTTGCATATATCAAATCTGAAGAAGATATTGCTGAAAATTCTCGCTCAATAGTTATGAGTAATGAGCGTAAGAAACATAGTACTGCTGACCCCTATTGGGACGATAGTGCGGAGCAATTACTTAGTGCGTTAACCGCAGGAACTATGATGATAAAAGATAACTCAACGTGGGCAGATGTGTTGGATCTTCATTTTAGTTTAAAAATCGAAGAGTCCAGTTTTGGTATTACGACATCATTGGACCCGATGTTTGATAAGATTGAAAAAGCGGCGCCTGATTGTTATGCGATAACGTGTTGGAGAACATTTAAGGAGGCAGCGCCTAAAACAGCAAGATCCATTTATGTATCTATGAATCCCACACTGAGAGTGTTCACAACCAATATTAGAAATAGCATAAAAACAAAGCCATCAGTAGACTTTAATAAGTTTTCCAAAGAAAAATCAATTCTCTTCATTACTACGAGTCCTGTCAAAAAAGCTCTTCATGGGTTGGCGAATATATTCGTATCTCAAGCGATTTCAGAACTGTTTGCGATTGCAGATGAGATGGAGACTGGAACATTACCTATACCTGTGGATATCATTTTTGACGATTTTGCTACCGGAGCAAAGGTTAGTGAAATGCCAGAGAAATTAAGTATCTGCAGAGCTAAAGGAATTGCTTTCCTTGGAATTCTTCTACAGTCAGAAGCGCAACTACAGAGGATGTACGGAGAATCTGAGTCGATTGAAATTATTGATAACTGCGATAGCTACGTGTTCTTCGGAGGGAATAATTATGAAACAGCGAGATCGCTCAGTTTGAAACTTAATGTTCCGCTAGATGAGATTTTATATCTTCCAATTGGTCAAATTATAGTATTCCGACGAGGGCAGAGGCCGACATTTTCTACCAGATTCGATATTTTTAAAGATGAATTTTATCAAAAAATAAATTAGTCTTATGAAACAAACAGATCCAAAGAGTGATTAAATATTGCTTTTGGCAACCAATACCTGGAACAGCCAGGAGCATATTGTATGTAAGACAGAACAAGATTTTTATATGACTGTAGAACAGGCTATTGGGTTTGGTGTTATTAATGATGCTTTACATACATTTTTATATGCTCAAAGCTAACAGCCTAAGTGATACGATGTAAATTATATCCTTTGGTGAGTGACAGGATATTCACACGGGAAATAAGAAAATGTTTACGACCAAAAAGATTTGCTCAATTGTAACAGTGGCTTATACTATTATATTGCTACATATTATCTGGAAAAACGGTTATACCATACAGATTGGTAATGTCTGCTTCAGCACCGTTTGGTGTATGGTGATAGTTATTTCTGTTATTTCAGTATGGGATTGCTCCCCGGT
>Ga0192242_10384_pt1 | contig 17151 bp, 9 predicted proteins | sample Koala_Koa27_J3_FD_131235 | JGI IMG/M metagenome (GOLD analysis project Ga0192242, IMG submission 131235) | Enriched cells from koala feces incubated with labeled cellulose particles, San Francisco Zoo, California, United States - Koala_Koa2-7_J3 ...
GATATTTCCATCAAAGAAAGTTCGCGTGCCAACACCACCTGACGGAATCCCGTTTCAGCCAAAAACTTTACTTTCTGTGGCGTACGATTGTCCATCTGCGTACTGGCATGAAGCGGAATAGGCGGCAAGTTTAGTTCCAGCAATCCCATATCCTGCACAATCAGGGCATCCACCCCGGCACGATACAGGTCCCAGATCATCTGCTCCGTCTCTTTCAACTCCTCATCCCGTAGGATCGTATTTACCGTCACATAAATACGGGCATTATACAAATGGGCATATTGCACCAATGCAGTAATATCTTCTAAAGAATTACCGGCAGCGGCACGTGCCCCGAAGCAGGGAGCGCCGATATAAACGGCATCGGCACCGTGGTCTATCGCCGCGATGCCGCACTCCAAATTCTTGGCAGGAGCCAATAATTCTATTTTTCGTTGTTTAATCATCGTATCTCGTTAATATCAAACGGAGTTTCCTGATATACATAATAGTTCAACCAGTTGGAGAACAACAGATTGGCATGTCCGCGCCAACGTACCAGCGGAGCATTGTCGGGATTGTCATCTTTATAGTAGTTCCGGGGAATCTCGATGGGCAATCCTTTGTCCCTATCGCGTTTATACTCTGTGTCAAGGGTGTAAGGCGAGTATTCGGAATGGCCGGTAATAAATATTTCGCGTCCATTGCGTGCCATAGCCATATACACTCCCGATTCATCAGATTCGGCTATCAGCATTAAGTCTTTTACTTTCAGGATGTCTTCGCGGCGCACTTCCGTATGGCGGCTGTGAGGCACAAAGAATTCATCATCAAAGCCACGAAAAATAGGCAGTCCCTGTACATTGATGTGATGGCGAAAGATGCCGAACATTTTCTTGTCCAGCGGATACTTGGGCACATCATAGAAATGATAAAGCCCCGCCTGTGCTGCCCAACAAATGTAGAGCGTAGAAGTGACGTGCGTACGGGCCCAGTCGAAAATAGTCTTTATTTCTTCCCAGTAACCTACTTCCTCAAAATCCATCTGCTCTACGGGTGCACCGGTGATAATCATACCATCATACTTCTCGTCACGCATCAAGTCGAAATCACGATAGAAAGTCTTCATGTGTTCCACCGGAGTATTTTTCGATGTGTGGCTTTTCAGCTTCATAAATGATATTTCCAACTGTAACGGAGTGTTGGAAAGCAAACGCACCAAGTCCGTCTCTGTCGTTATCTTCAACGGCATCAGGTTCAATATCACTATTTTCAGCGGACGTATGTCCTGCGTACTGGCACGCGAATTGTCTATGACGAAGCTATTCTCTTCTTTCAGCAATTCAATAGCAGGTAGCTTATCGGGTAAGTTTAATGGCATCTTCTTATCTGTTTATTAGTTGCAGGTGCAAAAATAGCAATTTTTTGCCACACTTTTCTACTAAACGGTCATTTTTCCAATGTCCGTTCCACAAGCCTCTGATGTTGTTACGAAGCATGAAAGTCTCTCTCTATTTATTGACATTTTGGAGGAGAGGACATAGTAGCAAATAAGACACCGCGAAAAAAGTTTTTCGCGGTGTCTTATTTGTTTTTCAAAGGGTGAAAAAGAGTGTTTCAAAGGACGAAAAAAGAATTAGATCTTAGCCTGTTGGTATTCCCCTTCCTCTTTCGCATTCTGAACCGTTTCCAGCACGATGACAAAGGGACGAACTACCTCATATGATACTGGTATAGCTACATTATACAATGAACTGTTTCTCTTGTTCTTTCCGGCATTTTGAATTTCCACCTCCTTGTTATCTTCCAGGAAACAAGCCTTTACGGGTTTAATACCTCCTTTGGGTATTTCGATTTTCAAAAGATTATTGATAGGTTTATTGAATACACACATATACAGTTTATTGCCTTTTTGTGTAAAGTATCCCCAATCTTGTTTCTGAATATCCGAATGGAAAGCCCCATAGATCGCCTCTTTGTTTATCTTCATCCAGTCTCCTATTTCTTTAGCCAGCTTCGTTTCTTCCGGACGGATAGTACCTTTGCCGTCAGGACCGAAGTTGAGTACAAAGTTTCCATTCATAGAAACAGCTTTCACCATCATTTCCAGTAAATCATAGGATGTTTTCACGTATCCTCTCCACTCTGAATGATACCCCCATTGATTTTCGGGGACTGTCATTACACAATCCCAATCGCTACCATGCAAATCTTCCATAGAGTTGGGTAGATCTCGCTCCCAAGTCTGGTCGTAATCGTCAATTAAGTCTCCGTTAGAGTCATAATGACGTTTCCCATGTTCGTCGGCACGGAAACGGCTGCCAATAATAAGTCCCGGATGCATGGCTCTTAATTCCATTCCCAATGTATCTACCCATGCTGCTTCGTTCATCCAGGCTTTATCCCAACTGCCATCAAACCATAATCCCTTGATGGAAGGATAGGTAGTCAATAACTCGATGAGTTGGTTTCTGGTAAATTCCTTGAATGTTTCATACGAAATACTGTCTTGTTTGGTTTGGGGAGGCGCTGAACGATACCCTTTATGATTCCAGTCGATGATGGAGAAATAGAGATGCACATCAATGCCTTCTGCCGTGTAAGCATCTACGACCTGTTTCACTATATCTTTTTTATAGGGAGTATTGGCTATGGTATAGTCAGTATATTTACTTGGCCAAAGACAAAAGCCATCGTGATGTTTGGTTGTAAATATCATATAGTTAGCTCCCATCTGTTTAGCCTGTTTTGCCCATGCCTTTGCATCAAAGGCGGTAGGATTAAACTGCTTGTACAAATTATCATACGCATCTTTGGGCATTTCCTTCCATGAACGTATCCATTCTGCGGCTCCGGGATAACATTTGCCTTCCCAAAATCCACCGGGAATGGCATAGACTCCCCAATGTATAAATTGTCCCAAACCATGTTCGCGCCAGCGTTGCATATCTGCATCTGTGCGGTTATCTATCCGGTGAGCTCCGTGTTGTAAAGATATGGATGTACGCCTGGTCTGTCCCTGAGCCAACAGAGATATAGACAGGAGAAGCAGTAAAGTATAAAAGTTCTTTTTCATATTCTATTCATATTTTTAGCTGGTTAAAGACCTACATGTTCCTTTGTTTTTTCTTTCGGATCGGACAATTTCAGTCTGTTCTTATTTTCCGGCGAGTAGTTCCATCGGATTGTATCTTCAAGCATATTTCCTTGATTGCTGACTTTAGCTTCGATCGTATTTTCACCGTTGTTCAGTTTTACATTCTCAAAGATATAGTGTACCGGAGTTTTACCTTTCTTAAATGTCTTTATTTCTACCCCATTTACAAATAATTGGGGAGTACCCACATTGCAATATACCGTTACGGGAGTCACCTCATTTTCGCGTTCAGTAGCTCTTCGTTGGGTAATGTAAAGTACAGGTTCCTTGCTCCAGTTGGCTTTGTACCAGTAGAAAGGATCTTTCTTTGTCTGCCTGTCAAAAGTCACCAGACCTTTCATATTACGTGCTCTCACGCCTCCCTGCGCCGTAGCAGGAGTGGCAAAATCAAATGTATTCCAAATATAAGAAGCGACCAGGTAAGGGTGCTTGGAAATAACTCCCCACTGAATTTCATGGAATTTGGTTGAAAATGTTTCGGGATAGAATTGCGAGAAGTATCTTCCCACTTCTCCCACTACTTCTTCCTGCTGATGAATATTGGCTTCCGCCCCATATTCCGAAAAAATAACCCGATAGCCGGGGAAGTCTTTCTCCATGCCGGTCACCCATTTCTCAATATCACCTATCTTTCCTCCATACCAACCGAAGTAGTGGTTGATACCTTGCACATCCGCATTCAGGTTTGATTCCTGATTTACAGTAGAATATCCGTTTACAGAGGCTGTAAGACGATACGGATCTTCCGTTTTGGCAAGATCATTCAGTTCAGTAGTCAAAGCCACTGTGTAATTGTAAGGAGTATAAACCTCATTGTGTAATCCCCAAATATAAATGGACGGATGATTATAGTTTTGGCGGATCAATTCCGTTAATTGCTGCTTGGCATTATCGCCTTCCTGCGTACTTACACGATTGACAAAAGGAACTTCCGCCCAAATCATAAAGCCGATGCTATCGCACTTCGCATAGATATGTTCTGCCTGCTGGTAATGTGCAAAGCGAATAGTCGTCGCTCCCATTTCCTTGATGATGGCCAGATCGGTATCGTGTTCTTTGTCAGTCAGTGCACTTCCCAACTTCCACCAGTCCTGATGACGGCACACGCCATACATCGGTACTTTCTTTCCATTCAGATACATACCGTCGGCTGCCTTCAATTCATAATGTCTTAGCCCCAAAGGCTGGATTACTTCATCAATAACTTTTCCATCTGCTATCAGATTTACCACTACCTTATATAAATAAGGATCTTCCAGCCCTTGCCACAAATGGGGATTCTTAATGCTGAAACTTTGTTCGCAAATCTGCCTGCCTTGTGGTGAAACGATTACCGGGGCTTGTTGCTGTGCTTTTATTTTACCATCTTGTTCATAAACAGTAGCAGAAAGCAGAATCTTCTCAGCTTGCGCCTTTTTATTTTCCAATTTGACCTTAATGCTTATATCAGCCGATTTACGATTGATGTTCTTTTGGCTGATATAAACGCCGGGAGATGCGTAATCAGTGACAGCTATATTAACCGCTTCGGTTACAATCAACTCTACGGGACGATAAATTTCCCCCCCCCCATAGACTCCAAACAAAGTATTATTGATGGGGATAACATCCGGGCGCGGAGAATTATCCACTTTTACCAAAATTTCATTAGGTTGTCCATACTTCAACAGTTTACTTATTTCAATAGCGAAAGCTGAATAAGCCCCTTTATGATTGCCGGCATATGTTTTGTTAACATATACTTCCGCCACAGATCCTACTCCCTGGAAGCGCAAAAAGATTCTCTTGCCCTTCAACTCTGCCGCCGGAGTATATTCTTTCTTGTAATAGGCTTCACCGGCATAGTAATTATTCATTTCATTCTGCATATCCGTAGCATTCCATGTGTGGGGAATGGTTACATCCTGCCATCTGGAATCAAAACCGGCAGAGAATAATAAAGGGTCTTTAGGGAAAGGTCCCTTTTTAAAGCTCCAGCCTTCATTAAAGGTGGTTTTCTCCCTGGCCTGCAAAGGATAAATGGAGAAGATAGAGAAACCTAATAATAAGGATAGAAACAGATACTTTTTGTTTTTCATAATATAGATAGATAATGATTATTCTGATAGTTTCATAATTTCCGTTCCTGCCATAAGAAACGCCCCGACACCATATACGGTTGTCATTTCTCGTGTCACCTTCTTGGGATCGGCTCCAATGGGTTGTACCCATCCTACTTTCCCATCTTCATCCACTATAGAAACTAAAGCTTTCCAAGCTTTTTGAACTACCGGCAAGTAAGATGCATCCAGCAAATGATGATTTAGTCCATAAGCCAGTCCATAGGTTATCAGTGCAGTAGAACTTGTTTCAGGTGACGGATAACTATCCGGGTCAAGCAAACTGGCATGCCAAAAACCATCTTTATCTTGCAACCCACTCAGCCGGATAGCAAGTTCCACAAATAATTGTTCATAGAAAGGTTTTAACCCGGAATCACCAGGGAGCAGATCAAGTATGTTGGCAATGCCTGCCAATACCCAACCATTTCCACGTCCCCAAAAAACCTTCCGACCATTGGCTTCCAACTTATTAAAATAACTATCATCACGGAAGAATAAGCAGTTGCTTGAATCATATAGGTAACGATAAGTCCGCAAGAAATTGTCGTGCATAAACTCCAGATATCTTGAATCACCGGTTATTTTTGCCAGGTGGGCATATACCGGAGGTGCCATGAACAAAGCATCGCACCATGTCCAGCACTGTTTATTGGAATGAGTCATGCAAGTATCTGCCGGATGAGCCATAATCCAGTCTAGCCTTTCTTGTACGGCATGAATCATATTCTCTTTCTTATAATGATCATACATACCCAGATAAAATTGCCCAATAGCTAATTCGTCAGCATGATAATATTGATATTTCGGATAATCGGCAAAGTTTGCAGGGACAGACCATTTATTTTCTTCTCCGATTTTCGTTAGCCAATCGAAATAAGTAGAAGATGAGTCTGCCATTTGTGCCCATTTCAACATACCGACATAAAGTACAGCATTAGTCCAGGCATCTATACCATAGTCATGCAGATTTCCTTTTTTTTGATAAGTGAAGTTATTTATCTGCCACTTTGCAACCTGCGCCATGGTCTTCTGCATATCCGAAGAGAAGGCCTGACGTTCAGTTCCCCATAGCCCGACGGGCATCATCAGCAACAGTGTTAATGTCAGAATAGACAAGAATGCTTTCATTATATCATCTTTAAAAGTTTATGCAAAAGTCGATATTTGCCATTTTGCCGACTTACTCTAATTGCCATTTGTTTTATCCTATTCGTCAAAAAGCCTATTTTTTATGCTTTGCAGCAAAGGAAGTAAGCGTTTCACCAAATACTTTTTTAAATGAATTGGTGAAATAAGCTTGACTCTCTATACCGATCTGCATCATGACCTCCCGCATCGTCATATTTTCCTCAATGATCAGTTTCGCAGCTTTGCGCAGACGACAATTCAATACAAACTCCACCACTGATTTTCCTGTCAGGCTTTTCACTTTCGTATAAAGTTTGCTCCTACTCATGGATAATTCTGTAGCAATCTGGTTAATATCCATTTCAGACTGGTCCATATTAGCTTCGATAAAGGCTATAAATTGCTTCAGGAACTTATTATCTTGTTCATTGGAAGAAAGCTCGCTGCTATCTGCATAATAATTTTTAGCATAATGCTCTCTCAATTGCTGCCGGTTCCTAAAGATATTCTGAATAGATAATTTCAGATAGGTCAAGTCAACCGGCTTCTCGAAATAAAGATCGGCTCCGGAATCCACGCCCTCTATTTTACTTTCAAGACTGGTTTTGGCTGTCAACAAAATAACCGGAATGTGCGAAGTATTCATATCCTTTTTTACATCATTGCACAAAGAAACGCCATCTTTGTTGGGCATCATAATATCACTGATAATCAAATCGAAGTCTGTATCCGCCATTAGTTTTAATGCTTCAAGTCCATCATTTGCCTGCATTACCTGAAATTCATCAGACAAGGACTCAGCAATCAGCATTCTCAGGTCTTCGTTGTCTTCCGTAACCAATATTTTCTTTTTGTTGGAATGAAGCAACTCGCTTTCCATGTCTTTTATATCAACAGATGGTGTACTTTCTTCCGCCATCGGCTGCACTATTTTTTCTGCTACAGTTTCTTTTGGTTTTATAAAGTCAGTATCGCTGAAAATACTACTGTCCAAAGGAAAACAAGCTACCATATCTGTACCTTTTTCTCTTTCACTATAAATAGAGATACTGCCTTTATATAATAACACAAGACTCTTGACAAGGGCCAGACCAATACCTGTTCCTAAATGTGAATCCGTATTTACCGTACTTACTTTATAGAAACGTTCAAAGACACTACTAATGGATTCACGGGATACCCCCACTCCGGTATCACTGACAATAATGGAGAAAGTAGGGTTCACATCTTCACCTATCGTATAGTTATTTTTATACTGGGACGTGAAGCTATCCTTCCCCATTCTTGTTTCCAACAAAATTCGCCCTTGATTCGGCGTGTACTTAAAAGCATTATTCAGCAGATTCATGACAACCTTCTCCACAATATTCCTATCAGCATAAATAGTACCAGGCAAGGCATTATCACATTTTATCTGAAAATCAATGCTCCGTTGTCCTGCATAATCAATAAAATCGTTAGCTATTTCTTTCACAAGATCATTGATATCAAGTGGTTGCAGTTCCAGTTTCATCATACCGTTTTCTACTGTCCTGAAGTCCATCAATTCATTTACCAGATTCAACAGACGTTGTGCATTACCATTTAATATCCGGTAATAATATTCCTTCAACCCTTCACGCCTCAATTTGTCCAAAGCCGCAATGATAAGAGAAAGCGGAGTCCTGAAGTCATGCGAGATATTAGTGAAGAAACGTAATTGAGCCTGATGAATTTGCTCCTTTTTATCTTTCTCTATATTTTCCAGATAAAGTTGCATTTTCAGTCTCTTCTTTTCAGAGTAATGACGATAAATAAGACATACGATTCCTATTAACATCAGTGCATAGAGAATGTATGCAGGCCAACTGAGCCAAGGGGCAGTCTTTCTTATAATCTTTACCACCGTGGGGGTATCACTCCAAACACCATCATTATTGGCCGCATAAACTTCAAAATAATAAGTGCCTGCCCGTACTTTGGAGTACATAGCCGTGCGACTCTGTGCATTCGTAGTAATCCAGTGATTATCATACCCTTTTAATCTATATTTAAATTGGTTCTTTTCGGGTATATGGTAATTATCGGAAGAGAACTGAAAGCCAAAATTTGTCTGATCATAGTCCAAAGTTATTTCATTGGACGAAGAACTGAGCGTGTAGTTGGGATGGGTTGATTTATGGTCAATGAAGAAATCTGAAATAATGGCTTTTGGTTTATAGTCATTATAAGAAATCTTTTTGGGATCAATAACGGTAAAACCATTGGTTCCACCAAAATAGATTAGTCCGTCCATCCCCTTCATAGAAGCAAGAGGATAATAAACCTGTCCCTGCGTATCTTCTTTTTTGTCGAACTTCATCAAATGATTACCGGCTATATTATAACAATACAGCCCATCATCCGTCCCCATCCATATATTTCCATCATCATAGCAAATACTATATATGGAATATATGTTTTGTTGTAATACATCTTTCAATGATATATAGTGCGAAGTGTTTGTATCAAATTTGACAAGTCCATTGCCAATGGTACCAATCCAGATATTACCGGAGTCATCCAAACAAAAAGTAAACAATCCCAGATAGGTGGAATCATTGGGAACCATTTTCTCTACAGCATGCGTATGTATATCCATGCGGTAAAGGGTTTCGTTACTGATAGCCCATAGTGTTTTCTCTCCTTGCCGCAAGATGTCGAATAAATAGACATTATTGTTTATACTGTCCAAATTGAAATGGGTAAAAGATTTAGTGCGGAAAGAGAAATAAGATATTTCCGCTTTATAGTGCTGATAAGCCAGCCATATGCCTGAATCTCCTTCAAGAATTGTTTTCCGGACACTGTTTACCAGTAAAGAGTGCGGATTACTTTGAACGTGTTTATAATTGGTGACTTTTTGCTGTCCGTTACTACGGCAATCCAGTCCCCCCATAAACGTAGAGATCCATAGATTATGTTCTGAATCTGTAATCAGCGATTTTATATTATTGGAAGTTATACTGTTCTCGCTAGTTAAATAAGTGAATGCTCCGGTAACTTTGTCCATCCGGTTGATGCCTCCGCCTTCCGTACCTATCCAGAGGTAATTTTTATCTTCGGCAAATGAACTGACCGGGGTATAATTCAATCCGCTATTTTGAGGATAATAAGTCTTGAATGCTGCATTTTCGTCTATATTCACATAACATAAAGTTCCTGAATAGGTTCCTATCCATACATTGCTTTGACGATCTTCACTGATTTCCCAAATAGAATTATTGGGCAAGCTAAAAGGATTTGTTCTGGAATGCTTATAATGTGATAATTTTCCATCCGAAGGATCGAATATGTAAAGTCCGTCAATAGTCCCAAACCAAATATATCCCTTTTTATCAATATAAAATGCTCGCAAAGAACTGTTGTTATATTCCGGAAGTAATTCATAATGCCCTTCTATTTTAAAAGTAGACAAGTCTATTTTATATAGTCCGTATTTATTGACGAATAGCCACAATTTCCCCATATATGCCCGCGCGAAGCGAATGCTTCCATTAACATCCGGCAATGTAAAACAAAGTACAAATTCATTCTTTGCATAGTTGAAGCGATAGACTTTCTGATTGATAAATGTATATAAGTCTTTATTATAAGTACAAAAGGCTGTATTACAATAAGTAGGGGTCTTGCCATCATAATTGGGAGTATTCAATTCTCCTGTATTCGTGTTCAGTATGCTCCATTTATCTTTGTATCTTACCCATACATTATCTGATTTATCCACTTTTATATGTGTTACATTATCATGCAGTCTTTCAAACCTATCTGAAATGCGATCATAGAGAAACACTCCATTATTTGTATTCACATATAGATAACCTGACGAGTCGGATGCCATGTTATTAAAGATCCATCTCTTTGTAGGAGCCATCGAGGCAAAATAAGGATAATACTTTTTGTAATGATAGCCATCAAAACGATAGAGTTCGTAATCCATCATCGTCCAAATAAAGCCATCATTATCTTGTTCTATTGCCTTTATTCCATCATAGTAAAATCCACCGCTAGGCGACATCGTTCTGAATTTATAGTCTCCGGTAGCGAAAGAAGGGAATAGAATATAAAAAAGGGTCAGAAATAATAATAAGCATCTGCTTTTCATAATACTGCTATCAGGTTAAAAACTGGGGCTAAGTTAGAGAAAATATACTATAGAAAAAAGAAAAATGAAGGGAAATCCCTCTACAGAGACCTCCCTTCAATGCTTAGAATGGTTTATCTGTTATAAATGAAAACCTGTAAATCTCCTACAGAAACATTTCCTGTTTCGGAATAATTCCAGTCTGTTTGTCCATCTCTCAAGTGTCCCTTGATGAATGTTATTCTGATATATCTGGCTTCTGTCGGAGCGACTTCAAACAGCTGATAGTCATCCACCTTCTCGGCTTCCGTCACCTGTTCTCCCAAATCCGTCCAGGCATCTCCTGCATCTTTCTTTGCTTCTACCTTAAATGTATGGCATTGCAAATGCGAATAATTCAAGCTACGATGTCTGTAACCCAATTGCCCGAACTTGATAACTTCTCCCAAATCAAGATCCAGATAGCACACGGGATCATAAATGGGGCGGGTCTGAATATCAGGACACCAAAAAGTAGAGTTCTTGTCATCAAACAGATTTTTTAAATCCCCTTCTTTTGTTCCGAGATTGGAAGAATAAGCCCATTTGTCTGAAAACGGGAAACCTACGTACATAGGAGCCTCAGCCGCAACTTTCACTCTACAAACAGCAGACTGTTTGCCTCTGTCATTAGCTGTTACTACAATATCGGTCGATTGTCCGGTTTCTCCTACAATAGTGATCAGGCCATTACCATCTACAGTGGCCACTGTTTCGTCAGCAGATGCATAAGTAACACTCTTATCGGTAGCAGTACCCGGATTAACAGTTACGAATTGCGCCAAATTGAAAGTCTTTCCGCTCTCCATTTCTACATTTTGTCCGGCAGACTGGATCGTGATGCTTGAAACAAGCACAATATTACTAATGACTCTGATTGGATATCTAACGAATGTACCCGAACCATCGTCCACCCTCACGATAATAGTATCCGTACCCAGCGGAGAAGGGATGTCACCTGTAGCAGGTGTTGTCAATTTAGGAGTGATCAAACCATCGGCACTCAACTCAATAGCACCGGTAGGTTCACCTGCAAAGTGATAGCTGATGGCATTTTCTCTGGCACTTTCGGGCATGATGAACGGCTTCAACTGCAAAGGTTGCCCCTCCGTCACAATGACACCGAAGATGTCACTTTCCAGATTTGTAGCATTTTCAACTGTGATGTTCACTGCCTTGCCTGAATCATCATCGCTGCAACCTGCAAACAGTGCCCCGAATGAAAACATTCCTGCTAATAAGTATATATTCTTTTTCATAATCTTACGCTATATTTATCGGTTATCTATTAATGTCTTTCCAACCCGGATTCTGTTTCAACAGCGGATTCAGAAGCATCTCATTCAAAGGTATCGGATAATAGTAACGCTTATCGTCCCAAGGGCGCACACCTTTGATAACAGTAGTAGATGTAGGCCAAGGGATAATGAAACCTTCGCCATCTACAATCACTTGATTCCCCACTTCACCTATAGGAACAGTAACCTTGAACGGATAATCCTTGTATGTCTCGTCGTTACGGTTTTTGCTGTACAGCTCGATCTTTTCCTGAGTCATCTTCATGCCTCTTACAGGAACCGTAAATAACTTGCCGGCCTTCCATCTCATCAAGTCCTCGTAACGCATACCTTCCATCATGGTTTCCACGCGACGCTCACGTCTGATTTCACGGATAATGGGCGATACGGAGTAATCCAGTTTCTCAGCATAAATAGCATCCAAACGTGGGTCAGCCGGAATATTGGACAAAGTCAATCTGGCGTTAGGGTATTTCGCAAAGTCATACCCTGCTCTTTCGCGTAAAGCATTAATAGTAATATCCAAATCAGCATTAGTTATTTCATTCAGTTCGGCTCTGGCTTCTGCATAGATCAGCAGCAATTCTCCATAACGGAATATGTGAGCTGTCTGTACACCATTAGGGTTAGCTTCCCACTCTGAATAATCGGGCATCCAGTGCTTGATGAAACGGTAACCGGTCACTGTAGAATTGTAATGCTTCATCGGAGAACCACCACCGGTATCGTAAATAATCATCGGATAAATCACTCCTGTTTCTTCCAAACCGTATGTATTATCATCCATATCAAAAATAGAAGCGTATTCACCCGGTTTACAAACCGTTTGTCTCAAACGGGGATCACGGTTATCCAGTTCTTCCCACATACCGTCATACCCCTTGAACAAAGGATTAACAGTGTAATTACCATCGGTACCTCCAATATAGATAGGACGTCCGTCTTCACACAAATAATCTTCAATCATGCACAAAGGAGCTCCCATGCAGTAGCGTGTGTGGTTGTTCATTCCCCAGTAACGCGGATTGTCATGTCCCAGTTTAACACCATCATACACACGTGCCAGAATCGTTTCTTCATTACCTTCCGCTTCAGGGCTCCCTTTCTGTATGAACAGGCGCCAATAACCATCTCCTGCAGCATTTTTAAAAAGACGATACCTGTTTTTATCAATGATCTTCTTGGCAGCATCACGGCTCATCTGCAAGAGTTCATTCGCTGTAGACTGCAAATTCAATTCAGTGTGATATTTCCGGAAAGTCCCTTCAAACAGACAGAAACGTGACTTCAGGAACAAAGCCATATCTTGATTGATATGTCCACAAGAGTTATCATTATCTTCCAGATTCTCAACAGCAAAATCAAAACATTTCAGAATATTTTCAACCAATTCAGTACGCGGCATACGCTCACCATACATTTCGGGAGAAGCCGTATCCAGTTCTTTGTCCAACCAAGGTACTTCGCCCAAAGCCACTAGTTTGATATAATAGTCCCACGCCTTGAAGAAATAAGCCTGAGCGGCATATCCTTTCAGTGTTTCCGGATCACCAACTTCTCCATAATGATTCAGGAAATAATTCACTTTACGAAGCTTCATCCATTGCCAGGGTGAATCCATGTTCTTGGAAGCTGAATTCGGAGTATCGTATGTACCCCCCAGCTTACTATCAATACCCCCTGCGTAAACCGTATTATCGCTGAACGCATCTCCGAAAATGATCTGGCTACCGGCCTTCACTGCCAAAAAGCCTTTATCGTGTGAAGTATTATTAGTTCCACCAATACCATGTCCATATACATAGTATCTGTATATACCGTCTAAGTATAGCTGCAAATCGGCCTCTTTTGTAAAGAATGTACCGTCAGCCATTTTATCTATCGGATCCCGTTGCATGGAGTCATCATTACAAGACGACAAGGCTGCCACCAAGGTCACGAGTAAAGTTATAATTGAATTTTTTTTCATAATCTATTAATTTAAAGAATTAAAAACCGACTTGAACACCTACGCTGAATGTCCGTTTGGGAGGATATGCATCAGACAGATAGTCCGCATCATAATACTTGGGTACATCTGAGATGGTAAACAAGTTATAAGCAGCTATATTCAGTCTCAGCTTCTCCAATCCGACTTTACCGATCAATGATTTCGGGAAACTATAGCCCAGAATCACCTGTTTCAGCTTAATATAGGAAGCATCCAGCAGATAGCCCGTCTGAGCGTAACTACCCACACCGGAACCATACATCGGGAATTTGGCATCTGTTCTCTCCGGAGTCCATGACTGATTGTATGTCTCCCATGAACCGGCTCCATCACCCCAATAACTGGAAGTAGAAGCCAACCAATAGTCTCTCTTTCCCACTCCCTGGAACATCATATCCAAGTCAAATCCTTTGTACTGGAAGTTAGCAGTAATGTTGTAGCGGTAGCGTGGCGAATTATTACCAATGATCTTTCTGTCACCCGGATCATCTACCGTATTCAAGCCACTGGTAATCACACCATCATTATCCAAATCTTTATACCACACGTAGCCCGGATAGGGTTGTCCGCCTTTAAAGTAAGCTCCATGATACAATGGCTTTCCATTAGCACCTACACCGTCAAAGTCACCTTCCTGAAGGATGCCACCGGTTACGTATCCCCAAATATCTCCTACGGTATATCCTTTGTACAAACTACCGTCACCAGGCTTGTTGGTTGGATTGGAAGGATAGCTTACTACTTTTGCCTTATCGTCTGAAAGTGCAACACCCAGACTATAGCTGAATCCGTTAGCCAGTCTGTCCGACCATTTTGCCTGAAGTTCAAATCCGGTTGTCTTCAATATACCGGCATTCTCATAAGGCAGATCGTTGTCACCAATTAATGCCGGATAATCTTTTCCACCCGGAATCAAGATGTCAGTTACTTTTCTTTCAAAGATATCGGCACTGAACGTCAAGCGATTACTCAAGAAAGTAAAATCAAAACCCAGGTTCTTGGTCGTTGATTTTTCCCAAGTCAGATTAGGATTCACCAACGAAGGAGTAGAGATACCTGTAGGATAACGTGTTCCATCAAACAAGAAATATCCCTCTACCAAGTTGAAAACAGACTGGTACGGATAGTTGGAATCTGGCTGGCTACCCAAGCGTCCCCAAGAGTCTCTGATCTTGAAATTGTCCAACCATGATTTAGACCAATCCATGAATTTTTCATCCGAAACTCTCCATCCCAAAGATATAGTGGGGAAGAACTGGAAACGTGAATCATTCGGGAACTTGGAGCTACCGTCATAACGGACATCCATCTCAATCAAATATTTACCCATGTAATTATACATGATACGGCCGAACAAGGCGCGTGCCGCAACTTCAGAGTGAGAGTTAGAGGAAGTATTAGCCGTTACGTCTTCCACCAGACTAGGGTTCAGGATATACGGGTCCAGCATTTTCTTCAATGTGAGAGAAGAGCCGGCATAACTTTCTTCTTCCTGATTAATACCTATCAATGCAGAAATACTGTGTTTCTCTTTAAAAGTCTGGTTATAGTCGGCATACACATTAGTAGAATATTTATCCGTTGAAGTACGTTCTATATAACCATCATTGTCTGTTGCCCAGCGGTATTCAAGTGCAGTCCATGAATTATTGACACGACCTTGCTTGGGGTGCGTCTTCTCTCTTTGATAAGTAGTAGGAGTAACAGAGATGTCTGCCTTTATTTTCAAAATCTTAGGCAGAATAATAAATTCCGGACTGATAGAAAGAATGGTCTTGCGTCTGGAAGTGATATTGCGTCCGCCAGCGTACAAGTAGCTTACCGGATTTTCTGTGACATAGTTTGGCATCGGATCGTCCGGTCCTGTCAATACCGGTTGATAAATATAGTTCTCCGGATAATAAGATTTAGCATACTGCCAAAGATTAGAGCCGTCAGTCTGCTGGGTAGGTCCTTCATAATCGAACACATTATATGAGGCCTTCGCAGCTACCGTGAACCAACTGGTCACTTTAGCGTTCACACTCAGCAAGGCGTTGTATCTTTTCAACTTGTCGGTTTTAATTTCATACATACCTTTCTGATCCTGCATGCCCAAAGAAATGTAATAACTGATTTTATCACCACCACCGCTGATAGAAAGATTGTGTTTCTGAGTCGGGGTCCAGTCTTTCACCAGTTCTTCATAAGGTCTTGTATTGCCCACCCACTGAATGGCGCTACCTTCCATAAAGCAAGGCTTGTTATTCACGGGGTCTTTAATGTAGGCCATCATACCGTTCATCATATCCTTGTCGTGCTGGGTATATTCGGCAATTTCACCGGTCCACAATCTTTTGCCTGCTCCAGCCTTATAAATATGATAGGAATCCAGAATATCAGGCAATTCATAAGGTTGATCGAAAGCCAGATTATAAGAATATTCGATTTTTGATTTTTGCTGGTAAGTCCCCCCCCTGGTCGTTACCAAGATTACACCGAAAGTAGCTCTTGTACCATAAATAGCAGCAGCAGAAGCATCTTTCAGGAACGACATATTGTCAATATCGTTTGGGTTCAACTGGTTCAAGTCTTCAGCGGTGATCTCTACGCCGTCCAGCAAAATCAATGGAGAACCGGAAACAACATCGAATTTATTCTTATCGTCATTGGACGTACCCCTCTGACGAAATGTAGTTGCACCACGAATATTCAAATTAGGTACTTTGTTGGGGTCACCACCGGCAATGCTGACATTTAAACCGGGAACCATACCTTGCAGTGCCTGTCCTATATTGGCAACAGGTCTGTCTTGCAAAGTTTCTGCTCCTACGGAAGCTACAGCAGCCGTCAAATTTCCTTTCTTTTGTGACTGGAAACCGATAACCACCACTTCATCCATCAATTCCGAGTCTTCAGCCAAAGTTACATTAATGGTTTTCTGATTACCTACGGTTACTTCTTTCGTGGCATATCCCACAAATGAGAAGACCAGCACAGTCTTACTGCCCGCTACAGAGATGTCATACCTTCCATCAAAGTCCGTAATTGTTCCATTAGTAGTTCCTTTCACTACCACCGACACTCCAATCATAGGTTCCTTGTTAGCATCCTGCACAATACCTGTAATGTGCATGTCTTGTTCAATCTTCATTGCAGCATCCGGAATAGCCTGTATTTCCTGATGCGTTCCTGCGAATAAGAAAAGAAAGCATAGAAAACACATCAAGGCCTGATGGGCATCCCTGCATTGACTTTTAACTAATCGTTTTGCATTTTTCATAATTTACATTGTCTTAAATTAAAATTAACGCCGCAAACGTAAGAACAAAGGAATTAACCATTTTACTATTTTAGGCTTTTCTTTTACTCAAATT
>Ga0192242_10388_pt1 | contig 16834 bp, 13 predicted proteins | sample Koala_Koa27_J3_FD_131235 | JGI IMG/M metagenome (GOLD analysis project Ga0192242, IMG submission 131235) | Enriched cells from koala feces incubated with labeled cellulose particles, San Francisco Zoo, California, United States - Koala_Koa2-7_J3 ...
AATTTGAAAACAGTGCACAGGGAAAAGTGCTGCGTGATCTGGTGGCTCGTCTGCATTCAGATAACCTGATCGGACGAAAAATCAAGAACGGAGAACTCCGAAAAAAGATGGAAGAGGCGGAGTGGAAAGTTCCGCACGGTTATTCACTGTCCGTGATCATTCAGAAACATTTTTCCATGGAGCTTCTGGAACCGGAGCATGCCAGCGACCGAATGGTTATTCTGCAGCTGCATGGCGGCGGTTATGTCGGTAAAATGATTAATGTATACCGCAGTTTTGCCGGGCTTTACAGTGAACTGGGGCGAGGTGTGTCGGTTCTGACTCCCGATTACCGTGTGGCGCCGGAAGATCCGTATCCGGCCGCACTGGAGGACGCGCTTCACGCTTACAACTGGCTGCTCGCAAATCACTGGACGGAGGATCGAATAGTTCTGGCGGGAGATTCCGCCGGAGGCGGTCTGGCACTTGCTCTGTGTATGTATTTGAAGGACCACAATCGTACGCTTCCTGCCGGTATCGTGAGAATGTCTCCCTGGACGGATCTGGCGCAGTCCGGTTCCTCCTACCAGACAAAGTTCAGGATTGATCCTGTGTTCGGAAATACGAAGGACAGCCTGATTTATAATAAAGATTACGTGAGGGATGAGGATGTGCTGAACCCGTATATTTCGCCTCTGTACGGGGATTTTTCCGGCTTTCCGCCCATGCTGCTTCAGGTGGGCAGTCAGGAGATGCTGCTCAGTGATTCAGAAGGCGTGGCGGAAAAGGCAAAACGGGCCGGCGTGAAGGTGCGGCTGAGTATTTACGAGGGAATGTTTCATGTGTTTCAGATGGCGATGCTGATGATCCCGGAATCAAAAAAAGCATGGAAAGAGGTCGGGGCATTTTTTGACAGGATATTCCCTGCGGATTAATGGTAAAACGGATACCGGAACCAGTCACTCTCAGACGGAGGATCAAATGTTGGAAAACCAATATACGCGGCGGTGGATGGAGGATTTTATGGCGGATTGCCGGCTTTGTCCGAGAAACTGCCATGTCAATCGGCTGCAGGGAGAAACAGGATATTGCGGTCAGAATGCCGGTATTCGGGCGGCACGGGCCGCTTTGCATTTTTGGGAGGAACCCTGTATTTCAGGCGAGAACGGATCCGGAGCAGTTTTCTTTTCCGGATGTGCACTCGGTTGTGTATACTGTCAGAACCGTCAGATTTCGAATAGCAGTGTGGGAGAACAAATCAGTGAGGAGAGGCTTGCGGAGATTTTCCTTGCACTGCAGGATCAGAAAGCTCTGAATATTAATCTTGTTACCGCGGGACATTTTGTCCCTCAAACAGTCCTGGCTCTTCAAATCGCAAAAAATCAGGGACTGCAAATACCCATTGTCTATAACAGCAGCGGATATGAGAAGGTGGAAACGCTTCGCATGCTGGATGGACTGGTTGATATTTATCTTCCGGATCTGAAATATGTGAGTTCAGATTGCTCCGAAAAATATTCCGCGGCGCCGGATTATCCGCAGATCGCGAAAGCAGCCATAGCGGAGATGGTGCGTCAGACCGGTAAACCGGGATTCTCGGGAGAGCAGATGACGCAGGGAGTGATCGTTCGCCATCTGGTGCTGCCGGGACAGGTAAATGCTGCCAGAGAGACGGTTCGCTGGCTGTATGAAACTTATAGAGAAAAAATATATATCAGCATACTGAATCAGTACACGCCTGTGCCGGGGATGGAGAAATGGCCTCAGTTGAATCGTAAAGTTACAACAGAAGAATATGACGCGGTGGTAGATTATGCCATTGATATAGGCGTGGAGCAGGGGTTTATTCAGGAGGGGGAGACAGCGGAGGAAAGCTTTATCCCCGCGTTTGATCTCACCGGACTCATTTAGAAACTGTCCCTGCTCCCGGTTATATCAGACGCACTTCGCAGCAAGTGCGAAGTACTGTCCTGAATAGTTATATTTCCTTTTATTGTGCGGCTGTATCGTCTGTTGTCTCGCCGCCGTCGGCTGCCGTACTGTCGTCTCCGTTGGCCGCATCACCTTCCGTTGTCGTGCCCGTATCTGCTTCGGTTGCCGTGCCGTCGCCGGATGTGTCCTGTGTGTCAGTGGAATCACTGCCGTCGGCCGTGTCATCAGCAGAGGTGCTTTCGCCCGAATCATCTGCCGTATCGTCCGTCTGCGTGTCTTCTGTCTCTTCATCAGATTCTGTGGAGGGTGTCAGATTCGCAAAGCTGAGATGGCTGTCTTCTGTCACAAAGACGGCAGCCCGGATATCCGTTTTATCTGTCGGAATCTCAAGAATACACGGATTTTCCTCTGCCTCGCTGTCAGATGTATAGATCGTGAGATCCGTATAGTCAGAGGAGAGCTTGAAGATAATTTCCGCTTCCACGATTACTTCACCGGAACTGTCAGTGATCTCACAGGTGATTGTTGTATTTCCGGGCAGTGTACATTCTTCCAGATTGCCGGAATCGTCGGTTGTTCCGGAGAACAGTTCTCCGTCTTCAGATGAAAGGGTGACTGATGCTGCGGACAGTTTGCTTCCGTCAGCCGAATACCAGACACTGTGTACCCGAATCGTACCGTCAGACAGGTTTTCTGTCTCGAGCTCGGCTGATATATCGGTATCTCCTGTATTAATTGTGGTGAGATCAACGCTGCATCCGCTTAACAATAAAACACTGCCTGCTGTCAATGCTGCAAACAGAGTCGTCAGATATTTCTTTTTCATACTGAAATCCTTTCTGAAATATGATATATATAGAATGATACAAAACTGTGAACTTTGCAAGGAAAAAATCTTATTTTTTTGAAAAAAAGATTTTTTTTATCCGGTTGACATTTATAAATGAATACTACTATAATAAGTGCAATGTGTTTATAGAGAAACGAACGTGCAGGCTACAGCTTTTGCGCGGTCATTGCCGAAAGACGGCAGAATGGAGTTTTATTATGAACAGAATTTTTCAATGGAAAAAATCAATCCCTGTGTTTCTGGCCGCTGTTTTTCTTACGGCAGGGCTTATGTGCAGCCATATGGTCACGGCATGGGCAACTCCGGTGTCCGGTACGGCGAGCGGAGATGATGTCCGGGTTCATGCTTCGGCGGTTGACGGGGAAATGATCGGCAGTCTTTCCGGCGGCCAGGAGGTTTCAATCGAAGATGAGACGACAGGTTCCGACGGGATGACATGGTATCAGATTACATATGAGGTAAATGGACAGGAGATAACCGGATGGGTCAGGAGTGATCTTCTGGTTACTTCGGATGATGACACCGGAACCGATGCGGAGACCGCGGATGAGTCTGACGTCAGCTTTATAGCCGCTGATTCCATACCGGCTGAGGTAATCCCGGAAGGCTTTGCGGAGACAACGATTACATATGCAGGCGCAGAGGTGCCCGCTCTTTATTCGGAAGTCCGGAATCTTTATCTTTTATACGCGGTTAACGCGGAGGATGAGACAGATGCGGGTCTGTTTGTCTATGATGATCAGAACGAAGAATGGATTCCTTATGTGCAGTTTGATATGCAGGACGGGTCTGTGATTCTGATCAATATCCCGGAGGAAGAACAGCAGTTTGTTGCGGATCGGTTTGTTCTGACGGAGTGTACGTTTGCTCATGGCAGTATTCCGGCGTATCAGCTGTCCGAACCGGATGAACTGGTGGCGGAGGACGCTTCCATCGTAGATTATTATTATGTGTTTGGTGTGAATGAGGTCGGTGAAACGGGCTGGTATATATATAATGCCGCGGAAGGTTCGATTCAGAAGAATGTCACAAGTATGCAATACAGTCTTGCATCTGCTGATGGTGAGGGAAGTGTTGATACCGAAGAAAACACGGATACTACATTTTCCACAGATTCGCTTATCAGGATGGTTGTTGCCGTACTTGCCGTTATTTGTCTTCTTTTGCTTGTGCTGGCGATTATTTTCTCCGTGCGTTATCGGCGTCTCAGAAATATTCTGGAGGATGAGACAGACAATCAGATCGAATATAAGGAAGAGCCGGAGTCGGAAAAGAAGCATTTTTCTGAAAAAAGCCAGCGGGATCCGGCGGAGCCTGTCAAAACAGAAAAAAAAGAAAAAAAGCCTGCAGATGAGAGTCGTGATGGTATTCCCGGCCGCAGAACCGAACCGGGGGAACTGCATCTGTTCTCGGATGATGTGGATGTGATGGATCTGGATTCCATGGAGGATGAGGATTATGAGACTCTTCTGAACAAATATCTGGATGAGAATTTTTCTGATGAGGAGGAAGGAGAAGATAATCCGGAATCTGATACACCGGATGTTGTCCTGCCTGAGGATGATGATCAGATCAGTGAAGCGGCGGGAACCGATATGTCCGCAGAGGATCGTTTCCTTCAGAATATAGTGAAATCAGAGGAACTGGCAGCGGATGAACCGGCAGTGAATGAGCCGGTGTCCGGAACAGGGGAAAATGACGCACCGTCATCGAAGACAAACGCCGCGGATTCTCTGGATGAAGATTATGATATGCCGGAGTTTCTGAAAGCCGATATCGGTATACAGGAATTCGATGATATGGATCTGGATATTTCAACATCCGGCCGGTCAGATCAGAAAACGCGGGGCGAATCGTGATGAAATCACGTTATAATGAACGGCGAAACAGATGATCAGTGATGATACTCTGGGGGGGGATATGACCTCCCGGAGTTTTTCCATAAAAAACCTGAGATAATAGAAAATAAGCACTACGAAAGGGAATACAATAAACCATGCAGTTACAGATTGATTTTGACAGTGAGGAGGCTTTATATATTCAGCTTCGAAACCAGATCATTTACGGGATAGCGACCCGTCAGTATCGGGAGGGAGATTCTCTTCCTTCAGTCCGCCAGCTGGCAGAAGCCATAGGCATCAATATGCATACGGTAAATAAAGCATATGCGGTTTTGCGCGAGGAGGGCCTGCTTCGTCTGGGACGCAGGACGGGAGCCGTGATCGCTGTAGATATAGATAAGCTGAAAGCGTTGGATGAGATGAGAGATCAGCTCGGCCTCATTGTGGCAAAGGGTTTTTGCAAGGGGATTACAAGAGAGGAGATTCATCAGCTGATTGATGAAATTTATTCGGAATTTGAATGATACAAGGGACAAAAAGTCAGAAATAGGATGCTTGCATCCATATTTCTGACTTTGAGGACCGTAAAACATGAGAAAGCAGCCATTTTTCGTAGAAAAATGAGCGGATTTCGAATGTTTTCAGGATTGTGGAAGTGCGTAAGCACGGAGCAATCCGTAGTATCATGGAATGCAGGTCAAATGCTTGCAACTCCGTTATCATAAGAAAGAGGTATGGAATATGCAGCTTCATGCATTTACAAGGCAGGCGCAGCAGGTTTTGCGTTCGGCGCAGAATCTTGCAAAGTCAGAGGGTCTGCGTATGCTCGGAACAGAATATATATTGATCGGTATGGTGAGGGAAAAGTCAGGTGTAGCTGGTGAGATTCTGCGATCTCTTTCACTCAGTGAAAATATGATTCAGCGTGTGATCGAAGATCTGGTTCTTCCGATTCCGGCCGTTCAGACAAATGATAAACCGGAATTTACACCTGAGGCAGAACATGTTTTACAGAATGCGGCTGTTCTGGCGCATCGATACGGCAGTGAACGGGTCGGAACAGAGCATATTCTGTTGTCGATACTTGAAAATCGTGATTGCGCCGCGGCTCAGGTTTTACTGGTTCTGGATATGAGCCTGGGACAGATTTACAATGAGATCATGACGGCTATGGGTCAGACGGTCGAATACGCGGGAAACAGACGGAATCATATGGGAAAAGGCGCGGATAATGCCATGCTGGATCGATATGCGTCGGATCTGACAGAACGCGCAAAAAGGGACGAACTGGATCCTCTGATCGGCAGAGAGAAAGAGTTAAACAGGCTGATTCAGATTTTAAGCCGCCGGGGGAAAAATAATCCATGCCTGATCGGTGAACCCGGCGTGGGGAAGACGGCGATCGTGGAAGGACTTGCTCAGCGTATTGTTTGCGGTGATGTTCCGGAATATTTGCGCAACAGGCGCGTGATGGTTCTGGATGTTCCGGGAATGGTTGCCGGTACGAAATACCGCGGCGAGTTTGAGGAACGAATGAAACTGATTCTCCGGGAAATAGAAAACACCAGCGACGTGCTGATTTTTATTGATGAACTGCATATGCTGATCGGGGCAGGCGGAGCGGAAGGCAGTCTGGACGCCGCGAATATTATGAAACCGGCGTTATCCCGGGGACGCATTCAGGTCATCGGTGCCACGACTGTTTCAGAATACAGAAAGCATATAGAGAAAGATGCGGCGCTGGCGCGCCGTTTTCAGTCTGTGATGGTAGAGGAACCGGACATTGAAGAGACGGTACAGATTCTGAACGGACTGCGCGGGCGTTATGAGGAACACCATCAGGTTAAGATTACGGATGAGGGACTGCGGGCTGCGGCTGAGATGTCAGCACGGTATGTCAGCGACCGTTTTTTGCCGGATAAGGCGATCGATCTGATGGATGAGGCGGCTTCGAAGCTTCATTTAAGCGGCATTTCCGGGTCAGGGGAGATATCTGCATGCCGGAAACATATCGCTGAATTGAAACAGCGTATGGAGGAGGCGCTGGCAGCCGGAGATATGGAAAAAGTATCTGACCTTCGTCAGGAACGTCGGCAGATGCAGGAAAATTATGAGAAAATAATGAAAAAACAGCAGGCTGCTTTCAACTGCGGCAGGAAAAGTGTCGGAGAAAATGAAGTGGCGGATGTGGTGGCTGAATGGACACATATCCCGGTCAGACGGCTTACGGAGAGTGAATTTTCCCGTCTGAAACGAATGGAGTCAGCGCTTCATCGACGGGTGATTGCGCAGGATGAGGCTGTACAGGCCGTGTCGAGGGCAGTGCGGCGGGGCAGAGTCGGATTGAAGGATCCTTCCCGTCCCATCGGTTCTTTTCTGTTTCTCGGACCGACCGGCGTCGGGAAGACAGAGATTTCCAAGGCGTTGGCTGCAGAGATGTTCGGCACCGAGGAAGCGATGATCCGTGTGGACATGTCAGAATACATGGAAAAACACAGCGTTTCCAAGATGATCGGATCCCCGCCCGGTTATGTCGGGTACGATGAGGGCGGCCAGCTGAGTGAACAGGTGCGGCGTCATCCGTATGCAGTGATTCTGTTTGATGAGATTGAAAAGGCGCACCCGGATGTCTTCAATATACTTCTTCAGGTGCTGGATGACGGACATATCACGGATTCACAGGGACGGAAGGTTGATTTCAAGAATACAATCCTTATTATGACATCCAATGCGGGGGCACAGTCGATTATAGAGCCGAAAAAACTCGGATTTACGGCTGCGGAGGACGCGGCTCAGGATTACGAACGAATGAAATCTAATGTGATGGAGGAAGTGAGAAGGATTTTCCGGCCGGAGTTTTTGAACCGGATTGATGCGACGATTGTTTTTCATGCACTTTCTAAGGATCATATGAAAAAAATAGTTTCACTGATGACGAAGGAACTGCAGGAACGCTGTGAAAAGCAGATGGGCATCCGGCTGACGATTCGCGATTCCGTGAAGAAACATATCGTCGAGACCGCGTATGATCCGAAGTACGGTGCGCGGCCGCTTCGCCGGGCGATACAGACTATGGTGGAGGATTCGCTGGCGGATGAGATCTTAAGCGGAAGGGTAAAAAGCGGAGACAGTGTGACAGTCTCCATGAAAAAGGGAGACGTCTGTTTTCAGGTATAAATTATTATGGCAAAAAGCAAGAGTACTGTTTTTTTCTGCCGGGAATGCGGTTATGAATCAGCGAAATGGATGGGGCAGTGTCCGGCCTGTAAGGAATGGAATACATTTGTGGAGGAACCGGCAGCCGTAAAAACCGCATCCGGCAGTCTGACCGGAGGTAAACCATCCGGGAAGACGCTGAAGCCGGTCACACTTTCGAAGGTGGAGATGAGTTCTCAGCAACGCTTTTCCTCCGGAATCGGTGAGCTGGACCGGGTGCTGGGGGGCGGGATGATTCCCGGTTCTCTTATTCTGGTCGGCGGAGACCCGGGCATCGGGAAATCGACGCTTTTGCTGCAGGTGTGCCGCAACGTTGCGGCGGAAAATAAAAAAGTTCTGTACATTTCCGGTGAGGAATCCCTGCAGCAGATCAAGATCCGTGCACAGCGAATCGGAAATTTTTCAGAGTCTCTGATGCTTCTGTGCGAGACAAATCTGAATGATATTGCGGAGGTTCTGAAGCGTGATAAGCCGGAAATGGCAGTGATAGATTCTGTCCAGACGATGTACAGTGAGGATGTTTCCTCTGCACCGGGCAGTGTATCGCAGGTGCGGCAGGCAACCAATTTGTTTCTACAGTTGGCAAAGACGCTGGGTATTACCATTTTTCTTGTCGACCATGTGACGAAGGAGGGCGTGGTTGCCGGACCGCGGGTGCTGGAGCATATGGTAGACACGGTTCTCTATTTTGAAGGTGACCGCTATGCGGCGTACCGTGTTCTGCGCGGGGTGAAGAACCGGTTCGGTTCCACCAATGAGATCGGTGTTTTTGAGATGAGGAAAGACGGCCTGGCGGAGGTGCCGAATCCGTCCGAATATATGCTGAACGGAAAACCGGAGGGGGCTTCCGGCTCTGTAGTGGCGTGCTCCATGGAGGGAACCCGTCCGATTCTGGTGGAAATTCAGGCTCTGGTCTGCAAAACCGGCTTCGGGCTGCCGCGCAGGACAGCGGCGGGCGCGGACTTAAACCGGGTAAATCTGCTGATGGCGGTGCTGGAAAAGCGTGCGGGCATCAGTTTGTCATCCTGTGACGCCTATATCAATATTGCGGGCGGTATCCGTATGAATGAACCTGCGATCGATCTCGGAATCGTGCTTGCTGTCGTCTCCAGTTATAAGGAGATACCGATCCACGATAAGACAATCTGTTTCGGTGAGATCGGATTGAGCGGCGAGGTTCGGGCGGTCAGTATGGCGGCGCAGAGAGTACAGGAAGCGAGAAAACTGGGATTTGAGCGTTGTATTCTTCCGAAGGTCTGCGTGTCGGAGCATCTGAAATGTGATGGCATGGAGATCGTCGGTGTTTCCAATGTGCGGGAAGCGATTGCGTGTATGAGATGAAAGCAGCCCGCCGATGAAAAAACGGCGGGCTCAAGGTTGGCGGATTCGTGATTTCGGGAGTTTATTTCAGTTTTAAAATATACATTCCATCATGGAAGGTATCGACATAAATATATCCCCGGTCATCCACGACACAGTCTTCTGTTGTGCCAAGCATTGGACCCGGAATCGGGACATCAAAATATGTGTGTTCCGGATTGGGCGGTATAAAATAAGCAATTTCCTTGATATAATATGGATCAGAAACATCATATACCCGCATACCGGCGTGAAAATAGCAACAATAAATACGGTCAGGATTATCTTCCAGCCATGACTTTCCCATTGGTTCATGGATGTTGTGCGGGCCGAACGGTCCCTGCGCGCCATCCATACCTGCTACGTTGAAATTTTTCCAGGGAAATCCTTCCGGTACTTCCGGATAAGGGAATTCCGCTACCAGTGTGGGATCTGAAGGATCGGAAATATCAATCATGTGTAAATTATTCATGGGCTGTGCACCGCGGTGTTTGCCGCCGTCCGCACCATTTTCCAATTTCTCCTTATTGAAAAACGCGAATCGTTCTCCCTCATTTGTTAAAACTGCAAAATTACGTCCGGTTAATGGCAGAAATGTATGACTGCGTGCCCCACAGAATTTTCCGGCAAAAGGAGGCTGTATCTTAATCTGACCCTTTTTTTTGGGATAGCAGGGGTCTGAAATATCCAGAATGATTCCGCCTGCACCGAAATACCCCATATAAAGTTCCTTTCAGTCAGATTCCGACGGAAGCGTACAGGCATGGCACATGGCCCAGTCTTTTTCCGCGTCATGTCCAACCGGATATGTACCCTCGTCCATGCCGTCTTTGAATTGTTCCGGCATCCACCATCTTCCGCATTCTACCGGATGGGATGGATCTATGATATCCAGCACACGCACGATAAATCCCACAAATCCCCTGCATTCTGCAGAAAGATACACGTATCGTCCTCCGTTATAAGCAAACCGGTGTACGCCCATACCCTCGATCCCGGTGTCCCAGTGGCTCAGCAATCTGGGATGCTCCGGGTCATCTTTCAAATCATAGATCTGCAGACCACTGATGTTTTTGTCATTCCACTCGCAGCCGTGTAAAAACGGAATGCCTCCGCCCAGTGCCGCAATCATCAGTCCGTCAGCTATCTGAATTTTCGGCGTGGACTGGCGTTTATATTCGTTCGGGTCACAGCATTCCAGAAAATTCACAAAACGCGGATTTGCCGGATCTGTTACTTCCAGAATATTCCAGCCGGCACCCTTGAATGAGCCGCAATACATATAGTAACGATTATCATCTGTTTTATATAAGGCCATCTGAAAGGCCATTATCCCGTTCAGGTCGTGATATCCAATCACTTCCATATTTTTGATGTATCCCTGATTTTCTTTGCTTTTTGCATAAAATGGAATCGACATATTTTCCTCCGTCTTCTATGTATTTTTTGTTCATTTCATATTCCTTAATTTTATGGTTTGCAGTGGCTGTTTCGGAATGCTGTCAGCGCATGGGTATGATCCCCCGGTATTGTGTCAGATTATCACTATAGGGGATATCCGGGGTAAAGATACTGCTGATGTTAAAATGCGGTTTTAAGAATGGAAATTTTTCCTGCTGTGCCCATACAGGTTTCTTTAAAGCAGCCATTTTTTCTACACAGACCCGATACCATTCTTCCGGTCCGTCAAACCACATTTCTACAGCTCTGGAAAACCCGCATCCGTTTATATCCTGTTTGATTTTGCTGGACAGAATCCGTGTGACTTCTTTTTCTTTTTCAAATGCCGGAATTACCTCTTCATACAGCCATTGATCTCCTTCTTCGGGAGAGACATTGTCGGGATATTTTAAAACCAAATGCCACCTGTAATTCGGACCGTCCATCATGGTTCGCTGTTTTCCTTTGATATCCTTTTCCCAACACAGCGGCAAAAATGCAAATACAAACGGGCGTGTCCCATGTTCGCCTCCTGTGCTGCGCCCTTCATTGCCTGAAAGATTCTGACTGCTGTCAATTGCGTCATCATCTGGAACGGTGCCCTGCCATTTTAAACATTCTACCGGCATATATTCACAATAAGTGGTGTTCTGCATTTCTGAGACAAAAGGGTTGACATTCCAGTAATGCTCACACAGGTGAAACTTGACTGTCCCGAAACGTTCTCCCTCGGGAGGAACCGGAAGAGCCTGATAAAAACTGTATTTTGACACATATGGTGCAAACTGCGCAATACTGTCAGCTACATGAAGCATGTGCCAGTACAATAACTTGTGACGATATTCTTCTTTCGCTACATCAGTAAAAATCCAGCTTCTCATTGGATTGTATTCAATCATAGTATAGTTCTCCTTTTTGCCGTCAAAAATCAAAAAAGTTTGAGGCGATATGATTATTGCTGAGAAAAATCAGTCCACCGACGGAAGGCCGATGGACTGCAAGGTTGGTTTGCGGAGTGACTCAGGCACCCGGCAATCAAATAGGATAGAGTATGGCGTTTATTTACGTCCCTCCAGTGCGTCATCCAGCGGTTTGCCCGCTGCTGTCCTGTATTTGTCATCCCTTGTCTTGATACGGGAAGGCTTGAACAGCATGGTCAGGATCAGGGAAATGATGCCGATGACCAGTGTGACGACAAAGATGGACTGATAGCCGAAGGATGAATAGAGCAGCATGGCAATGACCGTGGGTCCTAAGGCGCATAATACATTGGCAACCGGATTGATGACAGCGAAAATACTGCTGAAATCTTCACGGCGCCAGTATTGTGCAGCGGCTGAAACCGTAAAGTTCGAGCTTGCGCCCATAAACAATGCCAGACAGATCATGGAGATCAGCAGGGCAATCGCGTTCGGAATGATGCCAAGAATGCCGGCAACGATCATGATGCAGACCGAAATGGCAACCGCTTTCCTGGTTCCGAGCCGGGTATCCAGCAGGCCGAGAATATAGCTTCCGATACAGCCGAAGATGCAGATCAGCAGCATGATGCCGGTGTAGCCGCCCACAAAATCAAGCTGTCCCTCAAACTGTCCGATAATTGCGGAAGTCTGGGTCATCATACCGACGGAAAACATCAGTAAGGCGCCCATCGGAATAGTAATGCACCAGAAGTCCGGGCATTTCAGCGTAGCGCCGATCCTCCACACCGTGGTTTTCTTGTTCTCGATTTCTTCTTCCATCATGGCCTGCGCGATTTCCGGCGTCATGTTCTTATCGTTGTCACGGTATGCGCCGCACTGTTCCGGATAATCCTTGATGAAGACCAGTCCGATGACCCAGCCGATGACAAATACAATAAAAAATGGCAGATACGCGCCGAATACATCCGGATATCCTTTGGAAAAGACACGGGTCGCGAAGGGGCCGAGAAGCCCGTTGGCGATGGGGAAAGCGATTGTTGCGATACCCATAACCGTACCTTTTCTGGTGGGGAACCACTGTCCGACCAGAATGCTGAGCGCAAATGTAGCGTACATAATACCGAAAAGCACGCCGGCGCCGTAGGCAACAAGCCATAATCCGCTGTGCGAGGACGGTATCAGCATAATGCCGAGCAGCATAATCAGCGAGATCAGACCCAGCACGGAACCGAAACGCTTGATGCTTTTCATTCTGCCGATCCAGCTGGAAATGATCAGCTGAATAATAATGCCCAGAATGGTACAGATGGTATATATTCTGGATATAAGTGTTGCGCCGCCGTACAGATCCGCCAGAATATTCAGCGGATAATTATTGATCGCGGTGTACATCATGAATGCGATGAACTGATAAATGACAAGCATCCATCCGCGAAAACCGAGATTGATACTTCTTTTCCCTTCCATAAAAACTTCTCCTTATTTTAAAATACTATTTTTCAGATGAGATCCGGCAGTTTCACCGCATATTCCATGGCGGCATACTTTTTTCGCTCCTCGGCGATGAATTCCCGGTTCCCGGCTGCTTTTGCATGACCTTTCCGAATGTTATTGTCATGCAGCTCCTGTCCCCACGGACTCCAGCGGTTTTTGGCTCGCTCTTCTTCGGTAAATTCCGCAATCAGCTCGTTGTCAACGATGCTTACTTTCGCTTTGGTCAGACATTGCGGACAGTAGACGCCGTCCGAACGTACCTCCAGCAGATTTCCGTGACAGTCCGGACAGACGCCGGGAGCACCAGCGTATACAGGCTTTTCACCGTTTTGCTTTGCCATCAGCGCTTTTGCTACATGTTCGCCCAGAAGATGCATCCGTTCCAGCACATCTTCTTCCGGAACAACAGCGCCAACGGCAGGGATAAAATCAAAATGAACGGCATCCGCCAGAGCCTCATAAGAACCGCAGAGCTCCATGGCAGTCATTTTGCAGACATTCAGCGTGAAATTCGTCCAGTCTGTCCCTCCGATTGAAAATGCGGCTCCCACTTTGTTATTTGCGTGAACAACTTCGCGGTAATCTCCGCTGGCATGCAGCTTGTTCAGGAATGAGATCATCGGACCGGTCGGCATCAGATTGTATGCCGGACTGGATACAATGATCGCGTCCGCTTCGCGCATCAGCTGCTCGATAAAATAATAGTGATCAGAGCCGTTTTTATGTACGCAGCGGAATTCAAAATTGCCTTTCAGATGATTGGTCATGCAGGTCTCGCAGCCGATACATTTTTTGATTTCGGCTTCCTGAATGCGAACCAGTTTGCATTCCGCGCCGCATGTTTCCTCAATGGCACGAAAAGCCTCCTTCATCATGATCTCCGTGTTCCCGTTGATTCTGCCGGAACAGATTCCCAAAACATTCATAAATCTCCTCCTCCTTTCTTCTTTGTGTACCTGATACCTGTTTGTGACTGACAGGTAACTTTTTGGTTACCTGCATTGTACATGATGAAGCGTATGATTGTAAAACAATAAAACCGGAATAAAAACAACCCTTTTGTTGTTCTTTGTTGACTGGGAGAAAAAAATCATGTATTTTAAAAGAGGGCTGGAAAAGGAGAAGAAAAATGACTTTTTTACAGGTGCGGTATTTTATAGAGGTATCCATACGGAAAAGTATTACCAGAGCGGCAGAGTATCTGTATGTATCTGAGCAGGCCGTGAGTAAACAGCTGAAATCCATGGAGAGGGAACTGGGTTTTCCTCTTATATATGTAAACAAACGGCAGGTGGAGATGACTTCCGCCGGAAAAGAACTTTTTCAAATCTGGGAACCGATGCTGAAACGTATGGATACGGCTCTTTCGCGGATTCAACAGGAAAATGACCGAATGGGAAGCATTTTAAGGCTGGGAGTACTGGAATACGAAAATGTGATTAACCAGCTTATGCCGGTGCTGGCGGAATACGCAAAAGAGCATTCGGAGAATCCGATCGAGATTGTGACGGGGAGCCCGAAGCAGCTGTTTGAGTATGCTCAGAATGATGAGATCGATCTGATGCTTACTTTTTCAACAGAAATTCCGGATAATACTTTGCATGAAAGACTCTATCCGGTGTCTGATATGAAGCTTGCTGTTATTCTGCCTCAGAATCATCCGATGATAGATAAAGAGAATTTTGATTTTATGGATCTGAGAGAGGATATTTTTTGTATATTGAGTTCAAATCACAGTCTGGTAGCACAGGATGCGGTCTGCAGACATTGCCGTTCGATGGGGTTTGAACCCAAAATGAAATTTTTCAATTCACCGGAAAGCATAGAGGTATTTCTGATGCATCATAATGGCGTGTCGGTTGGCTTTATGGATTTGTTTCATAATCATTCGGGTTCCCTGAAGATGATTCCGATTGATTATCTGCTGCATGTGAATCCGACGCGGCTGGCCTTCGTATCCCTGGAACAGAAGAATGTTGCGGTCGCAAAGCGGCTGGCAGAGATGCTGAAGGCGGAGATGTGAGGATAGCCGGAACAGCATGATATTCAGATGTGCCTTTAAAGAAGTAGTAACGTCCATTGCGAATCAGTTCGGGTTATGGTATCATAACAAACGGATAGGAAATTTTGTGATGCAACCGCTTGCGCGCGGAGTGTCGCAAAGCGACACTTTATTTTAAAGGAAGGGATGTTTCAGATGGGAGTTTACCTGAATCCGGGGAATGATGCCTTTCGTCAGATAAGAAATGGTGTTTATGTAGATAAAACAGGTTTGATTGATTATATTAACGGAACAATCGGGACGCCATTTAACCTGACCTGCGTCAGCCGGCCGAGAAGATTCGGTAAATCATATGCGGCCATGATGCTGTCTGCTTATTATGATAAAAGCTGTAATTCGGGCGAATTATTTACAGATCTCAAGATCGCGGGTAAAGAGTCTTATGAGAGGCATCTGAATCAGTATGATGTTATTTATCTGGATATTACGTGGTTTATTTCGCGTGCAGGAAATCATGTCGATAGAGTGGTTTCTGAAATTCAGATAGCTGTCATAGATGAACTGCGCAGTGAATTTCCGGATTGCATCAGTGAGTTGGAAACTTTTTTGCCGGATGCTCTTTTAAAAATCAATCAGAAATCAAAAGAGAAGTTTTTTATTATTATTGACGAATGGGACGCTCTGTTTCGTGAGGTCAAGGATGACGAAATGCTGCAGAACTCTTATGTTCAATTTTTGCGGGGATTGTTTAAAAGTGGTCCGGCCATGAAGTCGGTGATCGCGGGAGCATATATGACAGGCATATTGCCGATTAAAAAGTACGGAACGCAATCGGCATTAACGGATTTTAAAGAGTATTCGATGGTAGATCCTCTGGTTTTATCGGAATATGTCGGCTTTACAGAGCAGGAGGTACAGTCACTTTGCGGCAATTATCATGTGGATTTTGAACGGATGAAACAATGGTATGACGGTTATTCTTTTGCGGATACTGATTCTGTATATAGCCCGAATTCTGTCATGGGAGCAGTGAATTTCGGGAAATTTAAAAGTTACTGGACGTCATCAGAGACATATGAGTCCCTGAAGGATTATATCAACAGGAACTTTGACGGGTTAAAAGATTCTGTTATACGGATGCTTGGGGGACAAAGGGAGCGTGTGGACACAGGAACCTTTCAGAATGACATTACCTCTTTTCACAGCAGGGACGATATATTGACACTGCTGGTTCACCTTGGATATCTGGCTTTTGACGAGCAGAAAAAAGAAGTTTACATTCCGAATCTGGAAGTTTCCGATGCTTTTCGGCTGGCTGTGAAGGGTACGGACTGGACGGAAGTAAATCAGGCACTTTCCCGTTCGGAAGCATTATTAAATGCGACGATCAGAGGAGACAGCGAAACCGTTGCGGAAGCTTTGGAACTGGCTCACGAAACCTGTGCTTCAACTCTTACGTATAATGATGAGAATTTATTAAGCTGTGCGATTTTGCTGGCATATTATACGGCGCAGAATTATTATGAAATCATTCGTGAACTTCCGGCAGGGAAGGGCTTTGCGGACTATGCATTTATCCCGCGAAAAAACACGCAGAAACCCGCTATGATGATCGAGTTGAAATATGATCGAACCGCCGATTCGGCAATCCGGCAGATCAGGGAGCGCCGATATGCGGGGAGATTAAAAGATTACGCAGGAGAATTGCTTTTGGTTGGTATCAATTATGATAAAAAATCGAAAGGCAGGAAAATGAAGCGGCATACCTGCATGATTGAGTCTATATAGATGTAAATAT
>Ga0192242_10404_pt1 | contig 16313 bp, 13 predicted proteins | sample Koala_Koa27_J3_FD_131235 | JGI IMG/M metagenome (GOLD analysis project Ga0192242, IMG submission 131235) | Enriched cells from koala feces incubated with labeled cellulose particles, San Francisco Zoo, California, United States - Koala_Koa2-7_J3 ...
GTTATGCAACTAACATAGTACAATTTCCCGGAAAATGCAAGGGCTAAAATAAAATTTTGCTTTTTTTCACAAGAAATACCCGAACATAGAATATTTTTTGTATTATTCCACCATAAAGGTAATCCGTCTGCAATGATTTACAATACGCACATCCTTATGTTCGCCGCCGAATTCCCCATCCAGCGTCCACGGCACGGCAATCTCACCATGTATCTCAATATGGTCGGTCTTGCAGGAAAAAATATAGGGTGTATCACAGGCACGCGGCCGCAGCAGATTCGACATGATTTCGTTGATCTGGAGCGGATTCTGCGGTCTGCGAATGAACTTCACCTCAAACAATCCGTCATTCAGTTCCACATCCTGACCGACCAGATTCTTCACTCCGCCGACCGAAAGAGAATTTGAAATCATACCATAGGCAAACTCTCCCCGCACCGTCTCATCGTTTACCTGAATTTCCAGAAAATAAGACGGTATATCCGTAAGCTGTTTCGCACCCTCGATCACATAGGCCGCATGCCCCAGGATATGTTTCAGCTTCTGGTTCGTCTGATAAGAAGCACCGGTAAACATACCGAATGCAGCCACATAAATAAAGGCGTCGTCATTGAAACCTCCCACATCACAGGGATAATATGTTCCGTGCGCGGCAATTTCAGCCGCTTCCACCATATTTGCCGGTATTTTCAGGGACTGTGCAAAATCATTGGTTGTACCCGCCGGAATGTATCCGACCGGCGTAAGGGAATCACACAGCATCATACCGGTAACCACTTCGTCCAGCGTACCGTCACCGCCGCTGCAGACAATCCTGTCATACTCATCCGCACAGGCTGCAATCACACGCGTGGCATCTCCCTTATCCTGCGTGGGATAAACCGTCACCTCATAACCGGCCTTCACAAAAATATCCAGAATATCCACCAGATGAACCCGGATCAATCCCTTCCCTGCTTGCGGATTATAAATAAAAAACAATCTTTTCTTTTCCATAATCATTCCTTCTTTCCCCGCAGCGTTTCTGCAATCTCCTCCAGTTTTTTCAGACGATGGTTGACCCCGGACTTTCCGACCGGCGGATCCAGATAATTTCCAAGATCCTTCAGGGACTCCTCCGGGTGCTCCAACCGCACCTGCGCCATCTCCCACAGCGAAGGCGTCAGCCGGCCGAATCCCATTTTCTGTTCAATCAGGCGAATATCCTCCAACTGGCGTGTCGCCGTGCGTACCATTTTATTGATATTCGCCGAATCACAGTTGTACTGCCGGTTTGCACTGTTTTTCATATCCTTAATGATCCGGATATTTTCCAGCTGCATCAGCGCGTTGGTCGCACTCATCACATTCAGAACATCCACAATGGCCTCACTGTCCTTTAAATATACCACATACTTGTTTTTTCTCTGTATGATCTTCGGATAAATGTCAAAGGTTTCTATGATCCGGCAAAGCTCCTCCGCTCCCTGTTTTTTTCGACACACAATCTCAAAATGGTAAGATTTCCCCGGATTGCTCATGGAACCCGACGTCAGAAAAGCACCGCGTATAAACGCGCGGCGGCAACAGGGATATTCCAGCAAACACTCCGAAAATCCCGGTTTCTCCCAGTCCGCAGTCTCCATCCACACACGTGAAAACTGATCTCCCGCATCAATTTTCGAACAGACTTCTGCCTGTTCATCTTTCTGTGCAGCCGGCTGTTCCTGACGCGGGTCCGCTTCCGGACTCTCCGGACGATCCTCTTCTGAGGACAATACAATCTTATACTGATGGTTCTTTCCGGACGGATATTTCCTGATATTCAGATCAACAGGGATATCAAAGGCCTTTTTGATCAGACGCAGATATTTTCTGGCAAGCGTCACATTCTCTGTCTCTACTATAATCTGCCCCTGATCAGCATCGCCCGATACCGTTCCCGCATAGTGGATCACAGCCGCGATTTCCGCCAGAAGACAATGGTATTCATCGGGAAGCTGGCGGGCAATTTCATTTTTTATATCTCCGGAAAAAGACATCCTGCATCGACCTTTCCTTATCTGTTTTTATTTTCCCCGTTTTGCATCTTTATCCAGATCCCGATGCTCCACCCGAAGCCCGTATGTCTGATCTTCCTGCAGCCGCAGATAAATGCCGTTGGCCAGCGTAACGGAACGATGCTTTCCGCCGGTACAACCGATGGCAATCACCAGCCTGTGCTTTCCTTCCCTGACATAATTCGGGATCAGGAAACGGATCATATCCTCCAGCTTATCCAGAAACAGTCCCGCCTCCGGACTCTGCATCACAAACTGCCGTATCTCCGGATCATTTCCCGTCTTCGGCCGCAGCGTCTCTATGTAATAAGGATTCGGAAGGAAACGCACGTCAAACACCAGATCCGCGTCAGAAGGTATGCCATATTTAAAACCGAAGGAAAGAACGGTCACAAACAGATTATCATATTGTCGTTCCAGATGGAAAATATTTTCGAGCGCCAGATTCAGTTCCCATGTAAGAAGCCGGCTGGTATCAATAATGTAATCCGCTTTCTCCTTTAAAAAACTGATCTGGCTGCGCTCGCGGGCAATACCCATCTCTATGCGGTCGGTCCCCGCCAGAGGCGGAATGCGCCGCGTCTCCTTGTACCGCTTCAGAAGAACCTCGTCATCGGCATCCAGATAAAGAATGGAGATATCTTTTCCCTCCTCCTTCAGCAGATCGATCGTCTCTGCTGCCTGATGAAGCGACTGTCCGTTGCGAATGTCCAGTCCCAGAACCAGCTGCCGGTGAACCTGATCTCCGCCTTCTGTCAGTTCAAAAAACTTTTCCAGAAGCGGAAGCGGAAGATTATCCACACAAAAATATCCCATATCCTCCAGGAAACGCAGCGCGGTTGCTTTTCCGGCGCCGGACATCCCCGTCACAACAACATATTTCAAGATATCGCCTCCCTTCACGATGATTAGTTTCTTCCCCGTATGTATTTCCAATCTCTCAACTGAACTTTTCATTACCGGAGCTGAATTCAGAACCGCCCCACGAACTTCACTTCCGGCTCCAGAGTAACGCCGTACTTCTCCCTGACCGTCTGCTGTACATGACTCATCAGGGTCCGGATCTCTGCCGCCGTGGCATGCCCTGTATTGATCACAAATCCGCTGTGCTTTTCCGAAACCTGTGCTCCGCCGCAGGAAAAACCTTTCAGACCGGCATCTTCAATCAGCTTTCCGGCAAAAAATCCTTCCGGACGTTTGAAGGTACTGCCCGCGCTTGGATATTCCAACGGCTGTTTTGAAACCCGCTTTTCTTTCAGTTCGGCCATATAAGCGTAAATATCCTCCTGCTTCCCTTTCCGCAAATTCAGAGAAAGATGCAGGACAATATAGTGTCTCTCCGGAATCACGCTGTGGCGATAGGAAAGATGCAGCGCCTCCGCCGGAAGCACACAAATCGCTCCCTCTTCTGTGAGAACCTCTGCTTCCGTCAGAACATCGCGCATCTCACCGCCATAAGCGCCGGCATTCATCACCGCAGCGCCCCCGATGCTCCCCGGGATACCCGCGGCAAATTCAAAACCGGTCAGTCCTTCAGCAGCGGCCTTTGCCGCAACAGCCGACAAAAGTGCTCCGGCCTCCGCCGTCACGCTCGTGCCGTCGACCCGGATATCAGACATCCGCTTCCCAATCTCAACAACAACGCCTTCCACACCGCCGTCACCGCACAGGAGATTGCTGCCGTTTCCGACGATCAGACACGGAATCTCACGCTTCCTGCAGAACGCAGTCACTCCGGACAGGCTCTCCCGATCTGGAATTACCAAATAATCTGCCGGTCCTCCGACCCGGAATGTCGTATGCCGGCTCATCGGTTCATCACGCAGCACATACCTCTCGCCGACAATCCGGCATAACTCCTCATATATACACGCACTCATCTATATTTCCTTTCCACACAGATCCGCTGTATCCCGATTCTGTAAACAGGACCTCACGCATCCTTTAAAAATTCCACATATCCGCGCTTTGCCTCATACAGATCCGCCTTGCTGATGATTTCCCACGGCGCATGCATATTCAGGACAGCCACGCCGCTGTCGATCACCTGCATATTATAATTGCCGAGAATATACGCGATGGTGCCGCCGCCGCCCGCATCTACTTTTCCGAGTTCTGCCGTCTGAAAGCTTACATTTCCCTCATCCATAATGCGCCGGATACGCGCTACATACTCAGCTCCTGCGTCATTAGAACCGGATTTTCCGCGTGCGCCGGTATATTTATTAAACACCAGTCCTCTGCCGAAATATGCTGAATTCTTCTTTTCCATCACAGCCGGATAATTCGGGTCGTAGGCCGCGCTGACATCAGAAGACAGCGCACGGGAATTCTGCAGAGCACGGCGCAGCTTCAGTTCATCATAATCTCCGCACGCGCTCATCACCTCCGCCGTGGTATTTTCAAAAAAGCGGGACTGCATACCGGTCGCGCCGACACTTCCGATCTCCTCCTTATCCACCAGCAGACACACGCTCGTGCGCTCCGGGACATCCATTTCCAGAATGGCAGCAAAAGACGGGAACGCGCAGACACGGTCATCATGCCCGTATCCCATGATCATACTGCGGTCAAACCCGTAGTCTCTCGCCGCTCCTGCCGGAACCACCTCCAGCTCCGCAGAGAGAAAATCCTCTTCCTCTATATCATATTGTTCCTTCAGGATTCTGAGAATGTTAGCCTGCACCTTTTTCTTTTCTTCTTTCGTCTTCTGATCATCACTCTCCGCAAAACGCATCGGCATACTGCCGATCAGGACATTCAGATCTTCCCCTTCAATCGCCCTGGCCGTCTTCTTCTCCATCTGTTCTGCGGACAGATGAATCAGCAGATCACTGATGCCGAAGATCGGATCCTCCGGCTTCTCGCCGACATCGATCTGTACAACGGAACCGTCCTTTTTCGCAACCACGCCGTGCAGAGCCAGCGGAATTGTCACCCACTGGTATTTCTTGACGCCTCCGTAATAATGCGTATCCAGAAGAACCATATCCGTATCCTCATACAGAGGATTCTGCTTCAGATCCAGACGCGGTGAATCAATATGCGCTCCGAGAATATTCATGCCTTCCTGAAACGGCCTGCTGCCGATCACAAACAAGGCCATATTTTTCCTCTGATTATCCGCAAAAACACGGTCGCCCGGTTTCAAAACAGTTCCTTTCTGCAGCACATCCTTCAGATCCGTAAAACCGGCCGCCACTGCCCGGGCTCTCAATTCTGTCACACACTCGCGCTCCGTCTTGCAATCAGACAGGAACCTCCTGTATTCCTCCGCAAAATCAAACACGTCACGAATGTCCTTCTCACTGTATTTTTCCCATGCGTTCTTTCTCTCCATCATGAACTCCTCTCTTATAAAATCTGTCTATTGATGACACTTTCATTGCTCGTAACTGTTCAGTACCTTCACATTATATTTATCATTGCTCTATGTTATTCTGGACACGCCTGTACAGTTCCTCCGCCGCGTTATATCCCATCTTCTTCTGTCTGTGGTTGACCGCAGCTGCCTCACAGATCACAGCCAGATTCCTTCCCGGACGAATCGGAACCGAATGGCAGACGATCTTGGTGCCAAGGATCTCCATATACTGCTCGTCCAGTCCGAGACGATCATATTCCTGCTCTTTGGTCCATGTTTCCAGCTTGATGATCAGATCAATGGTCTGTTTTTCCTTAACAGCCTCTATGCCGAACAATGTTTTCACATCGATGATGCCGATGCCTCTCAACTCAATAAAATACTGGGTGATCGCCGGAGATTTTCCTACCAGCGTGTCGTCGCTCAGCTTATGAATCTCCACAACATCGTCCGTGACCAGACGATGTCCGCGGCGGATCAGTTCCAGTGCCGCCTCGCTCTTTCCGATGCCGCTCTCGCCCATGATCAGGATTCCTTCGCCGTAGATATCGACCAATACGCCGTGAATCGATATGCTGGGCGCCAGCTCGCCGCTGAGATACAGAATCGCTTCTGACAGGAAATTGGATGTCGCCCTTCTGGTACCCAGGACAGGAATGCCTTTCTTTTCAGCGATCTCAAGTCCCTTCGGTTCCAGCTGATATCCGCGGCACAAAACCAGACACGGCATATCCATGTCCATCAGCTGCTGAAACCGCTGCAGACTGATTTCCTTCGGTAAATGCTCCATATAAGTAGCTTCCACCTTGCCGATCACCTGAATGCGCTCCTTCGCGAAGCAGTCATAAAATCCGGTCAGTTCCAGCGCTGGCCGGTTGACTTCAGATTTCGTAATATAGCGTTCTGACAGATTGATCCCTGGCGTCAGACAGGTAAGTCTCATTTTTTCCGCAAACTTCTCTACACTGATTTTCTGCATAATTTTCCCCTCTGTAAAAATCCCTTTGCTTCGCAAGCGCTCCATTCATGACTTTTTGCCCCTGGTAAAAACCTTTACTAATGATGATACCTGCGGATTGCTCCGTAAAAACCACTCCCGCAATCCTAAAAACATTCGGAATCCGCTAAATTTGACTAAAAACAGTCAAATTTGCTTCTTCCTCATGTTTTGGCGGGTCCCAAAGTCATGAATCGAACCGCAAGCGCTCCATTCATGACTTTTTGCCCCTGGTAAAAACCTCTACTAATGATGATACCTGCGGATTGCTCCGTAAAAACCACTCCCGCAATCCTAAAAACATTCGGAATCCGCTAAATTTGACTAAAAACAGTCAAATTTGCTTCTTCCTCATGTTTTGGCGGGTCCCAAAGTCATGAATCGAACCGCAAGCGCTCCATTCATGACTTTTTGCCCCTGGTATCATCATGAAAAAACTTATATACCGACTCGGCCGCGCGTTCATTCATGGAATCCACCTGCTTTAACGCCCCCACATCCGCCTTGCGAATCGCCTCAATCGACTGATAATGCCGCATCAGAGCTTTTCTCCGTTCCGGTCCGATCAGCGGTATGTCATCCAGTACGGAGTGAACCTGCTCCCGGCTCCGCAGCGAACGGTGATACTCGATGGCAAAACGATGCGCCTCATCCTGAATCCGGGTAATCAACCGGAATCCCTCAGAATGTGTGTCGATTGCTATCTCCTCATTATCATAATATAAACCGCGCGTTCTGTGATGATCATCCTTTACCATCCCGCATACCGGAATGCACAGTCCGAGCTCATCCAGCACCTGAAGCGCAATATGAACCTGTCCCTTTCCTCCGTCCATCAGGATCAGATCCGGAAAACGGGTAAAACTTCCGTATTCTTCTCCCAGTTGTTTTTCGCGATTCTGTTCCCGCTCCTCCATCCCGTGTGTAAACCGGCGCGTCAGCACTTCCCGCATGGAAGCGTAATCATCCGGTCCGGTCACCGTGCGAAGCTTAAACCGGCGGTAATCACTGCGGCAGGGTCTCCCCTTCTCATATACTACCATAGATCCCACGGATTCGAAACCATTTGTGTTGGAAATATCATATGCCTCCATCCGTCGGACATAACCGAGATGCAACAGCGCGGATATCTCTTTGACCGCTCCGATCGTCCGCCCCTCCTCACGCCGGATCTTTTCTCTGTCCTGCGTCAGAACCATCTGCGCGTTCTGCGCAGCCAGAGCGACCAGTTTTTCACAGCTTCCCTTCTTCGGAACCCGTATCACGCTCTTCTGCCCGCGCCGTGCGGAAAGCCAGTTTTCCATGATCTCAACGTCATCTATCTCCATCTGCAGCATGATCTCCATCGGGATAAACGGTGTACCCGCATAATACTGGCGGATAAAAACAGACATAACCTCACGCGGCGTATCCTCCGCTCCGATCGTAACATGAAAATGTTCGCGCCCGATCAGCTTGCCCTGGCGGACAAAAAACACCTGTACCACCGCGTCCCGGTCGTCCATCGCCAGCGCGATGATATCTCTGTCCTCACCGTCAAAGCTGGTGATTTTCTGTTTCTGAGCAATCTGTTTCACACTGCCGAGTAAATCCCTGTATTCCGCCGCTTTTTCAAAATCAAGCGCAGCAGCAGCAGCCGTCATCTTCTCCTCCAGTTCACGGATAACAGGCGTATATTTACCGCCCAGGAACTCCATCGCCGCCTGTACTCTCTTCCGATATTCTACCGGAGAAACACAGCCTCGGCAGGGTGCCGTGCACTGATGAATATGATAGTTCAGGCAGGGTCTCTCTTTTCCGGCATCCCGGGGCAGAACACGATTGCAGCTCCGAATCTGATACAGTCTGCGGATCAGATCGATGGTATCCCTCACGGCGCCCGCGCTGGTATACGGACCGTAATAGCGCGACTTATCCTTTTTCATCTGACGTGAAAAGAGAACTCTGGGATATTCTTCTCCCAGAGTCACCTTGATATATGGATATGTTTTATCATCCTTCAGCATCGTATTGTACTTCGGACGATGCTCTTTTATTAAATTACACTCCAGGACAAGCGCCTCCAGCTCAGAATCCGTGAGAATATATTCAAAGCGCTCAATCTGCGTCACCATTTTTTCGATCTTAGCGCCCTTATTCCGGCTCGATTGAAAATACTGCCGCACGCGGTTCCGAAGACTGACCGCTTTTCCGATATAGATAATCACATCTTTTGCGTCATGCATCAGATAGACTCCCGGCTGATCGGGAAGCTTTTTTAATTCTTCCTGAATATCAAACATATACCGCCTCCCCGAACCGCCAGCGGAATCACACAGTGGCCCGACACCTCATCATGCCGGCGTATCAATAATTGTTTCGCCCGGTTTCTTACTCTCCCGCGTCAGGATTCGAACTGTCCTTCGGCGAAATCACATCAACCGTACGAGCCTCCACTGTCACAGGTGTGCGCGCTGTCCGCATCTCATTAAAAATATCCATGAACTCCTTGCCGGTGATCGTCTCATGCTCATACAGATAGTCAGCAATCCTTTCCAGAATATCGATATTGCTGTAAATCATCTGTTTCGCAGTATCGTAGGCCTTCTGGAGCATGGCCTTCACCACCTCATCCACCTTTGCGACCGTGGACTCAGCAACGGTCGGCATCGCACGTCCGTCCAGATACTGGCTCTCTACTGTCTCCAGAGCCATCAATCCAAACTCATCCGACATGCCCAGCCGGGTCACCATGGTTCGGGCGATCTTCGTCGCCATCTCGATATCATTCGCCGCTCCCGTCGTGACGGAATCACATTCAATCTCTTCTGCGGCACGGCCGCCCATATAGGTTACCAGACGTGCCTCAAGCTCCGCCTGCGTTTCAAGGTATTTTTCCTCCTCCGGCATCTGGAGCGTATATCCGAGAGCACCCATCGTCCTCGGCACGATCGTAATCTTCTGTACCGGCTCCGCATCCTTCTGCAATGCGCTGACAAGCGCATGTCCTACTTCATGGAAGGCAACAAGATGCTTCTCCTTCGGTTCCATGATACGATCCTTTTTCTCTTTGCCGGCAATAACCACTTCCACTGCTTCAAAAAGGTCTGACTGGCTGACAACCTTCCTGCCGTGCTTGACGGCATTGATCGCCGCCTCATTCACCATATTCGCCAGATCCGAGCCCACACAGCCCGCCGTCGCGAGTGCCAGGGCATCCAGATCAACCGTATCATCCATCAGAACATGGTGGGAATGTACCTTCAGTGTCTCCACCCGGCCCTTCAGATCCGGCTTGTCAACGATCACGCGCCGGTCAAAGCGGCCCGGACGCAGAAGCGCTTTATCCAGAACTTCCGGTCTGTTCGTCGCAGCCAGAATCAGCACACCCTTGGAGCTGTCAAATCCATCCATCTCCGCAAGAAGCTGGTTCAGCGTCTGCTCCCGCTCATCATTTCCTCCGCCATATCTGCTGTCACGGCTCTTTCCGATGGCATCCACCTCATCAATAAAGATAATGCACGGTGCCTGCTTCTGTGCTTCTTTAAACAGGTCTCTCACACGGGATGCGCCCACGCCGACAAACATCTCTACAAAATCAGAACCCGCCAGAGAGAAAAACGGCACGCCCGCCTCTCCCGCCACGGCCTTCGCCAACAGAGTCTTGCCGGTACCGGGAGGTCCGACAAGGAGCGCTCCCTTCGGCAGCTTCGCTCCTATATCCGTGTATTTTCGAGGATTGTTCAGGAAATCCACCATCTCCTGCAGCGTCTCCTTCGCCTCGTCCTGTCCGGCTACATCCGTAAAATTCACACCGGTGGACTTCTCCACGTACATCTTGGCGGTCGATTTGCCGACACCCATAATGCCGCCGCTGCCGCCGCCCATCCGTCTCATGGCAAACGCGAAGATTGCCCATAAAATGACAATCGGTATAACAAAGCTGAGAATACTGGAGAGCAGTGCGGAACTGCTGCTGTTCTTTCCGGTATACTCCACCTCATTTTCATTTAAAAACTCGTATAGATTCTCATCTCCCAGATTCACCGTATAATAGGTGATCTGATACAGAGCATCCTCATCCTCCACCGGCGTGATCTCAATCTCGCTGGAGGTAATGACAACGCTCTCCACCTTGCCTGACTCCACCATCGTCAGAAATTCCGAATAGGTAATCTCCTGATTCGTCAGGCTGCTGACCCGGTTCGTCATGGCCGAGACAAGCAAAAGAACGATCAGAGCCAACATGACAAACCATAGTATACTCTGCCCGTTCCTTCCGTTTTTATTGTTGTTATTTCCACCGTTGTCCGGTTTTTTATCATTCATATAAAGTATTCCTCCTGTACAGGCCCTGGCTGTACATTCCTTTCTCTGACTTCCATAAATAACAATGCCTCTGTATCAAATACTAATTATATGGTTATTTTACAGAGAAATCAATATTGTAAACATGAACTTTTTACGATTTTTATAAATTTTCTCTTAAATAAAAAAACGGTAAAACCGGGCAGGATAATCTGCCCGGCCTGTTATGTATTTATTTACCCTGATATTCCAATGCGGCACCGATAAATCCGACAAAAAGCGGATGGGGTCGATTCGGTCTGGACTTCAGTTCCGGATGCGCCTGTGTCGCGATAAACCACGGATGATCCGGCAACTCCAGCATCTCCACGATACGCCCATCCGGAGAGAGTCCGCACAGATTCATACCATGCTCCGTCAAAATCGCACGGTAATCATTATTCACTTCATAGCGGTGACGATGACGTTCATGAATCGTCTCCTTCCCGTAAACGGCATAAGCCCTGCTCTTCTGATCAAGAATGCATGGATAGGAACCGAGCCGGAGCGTCCCGCCGATATCCTCCACGCCGTTCTGATCCGGCATCAGCGCGATAACCGGATATTTCGTGGACGGATCCAGTTCAATACTGTGTGCGTCCGTCAGACTGCAGCAATGACGCGCAAACTCCACAATCGCCAACTGCATGCCGAGACAGAGACCCAGATACGGAATCTGATTCTCCCGCGCGTAACGAATCGCCTCAAGCTTTCCGTCGATACCGCGATCGCCAAAGCCACCCGGGACCAACACACCCTGTACACCAGCCAAAACGCTGCCAACATTCTCCTCATTGACCTGCTCGGAATCCACCCAGCGGATGTTCACCGTTACACGGTTGGCAATGCCTCCGTGCTTCAGTGCCTCAACAACGGAGATATAGGCATCGTGAAGCTGCGTATATTTCCCAACCAGTGCAACCTCCACCTCACCGGTCGGATGACGCAGTGCGTCCACCATTTCCTTCCAGTCCGTCAGATCCGGTTCCGGGCACGCAAGGTTCAGACACTCACATGCCACCTGCGCCAGATGCTCCTTCTCCATGACAAGAGGAGCTTCATATAAATACTCCACATCCAGATTCTGCAGAACCCGGTTCTGCGGCACATTACAAAACAACGCGATCTTATCGCGGATGCCGCGGTCAAGCTCATGCTGTGTCCGGCAAACGATCATGTCCGGCTGCAATCCCATCGCCTGCAGCTCCTTAACGCTCATCTGCGTCGGCTTTGTCTTCAGTTCCCCTGAAGCCGGCAGATAAGGAACCAGTGTTACATGAATAATGATTGCGTTCTCATGGCCGACTTCATGCTGAAACTGGCGGATGGCCTCCAGAAACGGCTGTCCCTCCATATCGCCCACGGTACCGCCCACCTCAATGATCGCAATCTGTGTCTCATCTGTCGTATAATCACGATAAAACCGGCTCTTAATCTCATTTGTAATGTGCGGAATCACCTGTACCGTGCCGCCGCCGTAATCGCCGCGGCGCTCCTTTTGCAGCACCGTCCAGTAAACCTTCCCGGTCGTGACATTCGAGCGCTTTGTAAGATTCTCGTCAATAAACCTCTCATAATGGCCCAGATCCAGATCCGTCTCCGCGCCGTCATCGGTAACAAACACCTCACCGTGCTGGATCGGGTTCATCGTCCCCGGATCAATATTAATATATGGATCAAACTTCTGCATCGTCACCCGGTATCCGCGCGCCTTCAGCAGACGTCCGAGCGATGCCGCCGTAATTCCTTTTCCGAGTCCCGATACGACTCCTCCGATTACAAATACATACTTCACAGCCATTGGCTTTTCCTCCCTGATCTGTCTCTTAGCCGGGCAGATCCCCGCCGGACCGATTCTGACTCAATACGATTCTTTGTAACTGTTCAGTACCTTCACAGTTACGATTCTTCGAATATGATAAAAACAATCCTTATTATACAACCTGGCAGAAAAGAAATCCACATTTTTCTGTAGAAATATTTTCTTATTTTTCTCACTTACTACAATGCGATCGTCATAACCAGCGGAACCGTGACAATACTGAACAGAGTCGTGATAAATACCGCTCTGGACGCCGCCGACGTATTGGTATGATATTGCTCCGTGATCATGGACTGTGCGGAAGCCGAGGGTAAAGCTGCTGTCAATATCAGAATATCCCGCGTCAGAGCATCCATCTCAAACGGAAGGGCAGACAGCACAGCCATCACCAGCAGCGGCAGGACGAGCAGGCGCAGCACCGGCAGAAAGAACATCCGTTTATCCCTGAACACTTCCCTGATAGCCAGGCGGGACAATGACAGTCCCACCACGATCATGGACAGTCCGCTGGTAATGTTGGAAATGTAAGCCAGCAGCTGGTCCGCAATATCCGGCACAGGGATATTACCCAACAGGAAAATGAATCCCACCACAACAGCGATATTGATATTGTTGACCAGCATCTTTCGGAGATTCAGCTTCTCCTTAATCGGGAAATGCCATGTCAGGAGTTTAATTCCTACAGAAAAAATAAGCAGGTTTCCGATCACATTCCCGAGCGCCATCAGAAACATTCCCTCACTCCCGAACACAGACAGCGCAAGCGGCAGGCCCATGAAACCGTTATTCGAAAGCATGCAGCTGAAAATCCACACCCCCTGCTCATCCTTTGGAACGCGCAGCACTTTGACAACCGCAAGACTCAGCAGAGCGGAACAAAGATACAGCAGAATCACACCGACAAATATCTGCCAATACGGACTTGAACTGCTTTTACCCTGCTGATCAACGATGGAGCAAAATACTGTTACCGGCATCGTTACTTTCAAAACCAGATTCGACAGATCCGGTATGCTGTTTTTCTGTACAATACCTCTTTTTCCGATAAAAAAGCCCAGAAAAATCAGGGCAAACAATAAAAACACGCTGGTCGCTACTACACTCATCACATTCTCCTGACAACCTGACCGGCAAATAATCCGAACAGCAAAAACACGATACCGCAGATTATGACTTTTTGTCCCCTGTATCGTCAAACTCCACAATCACATAATAGCCTTTCGGTGTCTCCCGGATCTCAACCACTTTTCCCTCAGTGGCATGCAGCCGTTCACGGACCGTATAGTTTGCCGACATGGCATAGGACTTCCCCAATGTGTAATACCACGAATTCGGAAGTTTGCTCTCAGTCACAGGCAGCACGTCGCCTTCCTTCACCAGACCGATTCGTTCCATTTTAAACTCCATACGGTGCATGTAAAATTCTCCTTTTTCATATCGCCTGCAATATTTCGCGCACATGATTGTACCGCAAAACTTCCCTGTCACAGACTGCACATTTTCAAATATGCACCGGCCGCTCAAACTTACCGTTCGGAAAATCCGGAAAGATACGCGTTTGCATCATCACACTGCATACATCCGCTCATCACACAGGCGCCCGCCGCGCCCGCGCGGCGAACCTCTGAAACATTGCTCTGACGGATACCGCCGATGGCAAAAACCGGCAGCGCAACGCTCTCACAGACCTCCCGTAAAAAGTCAATCCCCCGCCCCGGCAGTCCTGCCTTGCAGTCCGTAGCAAAGATATGACCGGCTGTAATATACGTACATCCGAGTGCCTGTGCTTCCCGCGCATCCTCCGCGGAATGGCATGAAGCGCCAAGCACGCGGAATCTTCTCCGTTTCTCCGGAGCAAGCGCGCGCAGGGAAGGAAACGGCAGATGAAGCGCATCCGCACCGAGTTCCAGAGCCGCATCCGCAAAGCTGTGGAGAATACATCTCGTCCCATACTGCTTACAGATCTGCATTACCTGACTCGCAAGCATCCGGTATTCCTCTTCGGAAAGATCCTTTTCCCGAAGAATGATTCCGGCAGGTCGGCACCGCGCGATGCGGTCAATCTGACTCAGAAACAGCTTTTCCCGCTCTTCTATGTATCCGGCATTCTCCGCAAAACCTATCCCCGAACCATTTTCCTTTTGCAAAACGGATATCTCTGACAGAGCCGGAATACCCCCGCACATATCTGTATCCGATGCCCTGTGCCCCGAACTGTCTTCGTACCCCCGGCACAACTTCCGGTTTGTCACACACAGAATATCAGACATAGAGGTAATCATTCAGAACCGGCTGCAGACCGGCATCGGACATATCCTCATACATTTTCGTAAGGCTGCGTCCGTCACTGATCTCGAACTGTTCGTCGCCCTGCTCCGCCTCTGATTCCTTTCCGGTGTATTTGCTCTCATGATCCCCGATCCCGGTAGAAACGCCGGCGGACACCTTCGTCGCCGCAATTTTCACAATACCGTTCCGGAAAGCCGCGCTCTCTCTGGAGGAAACCGTAATGCCGACAAACGGCATAAAAATCCGATAAGCACAGAGCACCTGACAGAGCTGCCGTTCTCCCACATCCAACGGATTGATCTTGTCGTTATTAATGATCGGACGCAGGTGCGGACAGGAAAGCGACATCTCCGCCTGCGGGTATTTTCTCTGAAGATAATATACATGCAATGCGCTCGCCAATGCGTCTTTTCGGAAATCCGACAAACCCAGCAGCGCCGAAAATCCAACGCCCCGCATACCGCCTCTCAGGGCACGCTCCTGCGCGTCAAAACGATAAGGCCAGACCCGCTTGTGACCGCACAGATGAAGAGTCTCATATTTATCGGAATCATAAGTCTCCTGAAAGACTGTCACATAATCCACACCGCACTCATGCAGATAGTGGTATTCATCCGTATTGACCGGATAAATCTCGACACCCACCATGCGGAAATATTTCCGCGCCAGTCGACAGGCCTCGCCGATATACTCCACACTGCTCTTTCCCCGGCTCTCTCCGGTCAGAATCAGGATTTCCTCCATCCCGCTTTTGGAGATGACCTCCATCTCATGTTCGATCTGCTCCATCGTCAGCTTCATCCGGGAAATCTGATTGTAGCAGTTAAATCCGCAGTACACACAATAGTTCTCACAGTAATTGGCAATATAAAGCGGTGTAAACACATAAACGGTATTACCGAAATGTTTGCTCGTCTCCATCCGTGCCCGCTGCGCCATCTCCTCCAGAAAAGACTCTGCCGTGGGAGACAGCAATGCCTTGAAATCCTCTGGCGTGCAGGTCTCATGATCCAGTGCTGCACGGACATCGCGCGCGGTATAGGCCGTGTAATCGTAAGCGTTCATCTGATCGATCACGGTTTTGCAGATGTCCGACTCAATCTGTTCCATGCCGGGCAGATATTCCATATGGTTTTTCCGGGAAGACGGATCTGTCTCCAACTGATGTTTCTTTTTCAAGGCTGCCTCTGACAGAAGTTCCGAATCCACATAAAATTCATTTTCCATAATTATGCCTTTCACAAAGTATAATGTCTGTTTTAACAGACACTCACATTTATTCGGTTCCTTAATCCCTCAGGAATCCCGTCAGCGGATCCGATGATGACGCCCCCCGGACAAGGACTCTTCCCAGTCCTGACAGATATGCCTTCCTGCCGGCCTCGATCGCCTGCCGGAAAGCGCCCGCCATCATCGGAAGATCTCCCGCTGTGGCCAGCGCCGTATTGGACATGATCGCCGCCGCGCCCATCTCCA
>Ga0192242_10405_pt1 | contig 16307 bp, 15 predicted proteins | sample Koala_Koa27_J3_FD_131235 | JGI IMG/M metagenome (GOLD analysis project Ga0192242, IMG submission 131235) | Enriched cells from koala feces incubated with labeled cellulose particles, San Francisco Zoo, California, United States - Koala_Koa2-7_J3 ...
GTTTCACTATCGGAATAAATCGCAGTATCCGGTGGGAACGGATAAAAACGGGACGATCATTACCGGATTTTATGCCGGTCGGACGCATCAGATTATACCGAACCGGGACTGCGCGCTGGGCGTACCGGTGAACCGAGAGATACTGGATATTGTGATTTCGTATATGGAGAGGTATCATGTGAGCGCCTACGATGAGACAACAGGTCAGGGGCTTGTCCGTCATGTGCTGATCCGCTATGGTTTTCGCACGGACGAGATTATGGTCTGCCTGATCATCAACGGGACAAACCTTCCGCATGAAAAGGAACTGATCCGTGAGCTTTGCGCGCTGCCGGGTATGACAAGTGTTTCTGTGAATGTGAATATGAATCAGACAAATGTGATTCTAGGGACGGAGACGAGGCTGCTGTGGGGGCAGCTTTTTATCACGGATTATATCGGAAATGTGAAATATCAGATCTCGCCGGTGTCTTTTTTTCAGGTGAATCCGGTGCAAACGGAGGTTTTGTACGGATTGGCTTTGGAATATGCCGATCTGCACGGAACGGAGACGGTGTGGGATCTTTATTGCGGGATTGGAACGATCTCTTTATTTCTGGCACGGCGGGCGCGGCAGGTTTACGGCGTGGAAATCGTGCCGCGGGCGGTTGAGGACGCAAGACGAAATGCAGCGCTGAACGGAATAGAGAATGCTGCGTTTATCGAGGGAAAGGCGGAGAAAGAGCTGCCGGAGTTCTACGAGAAAGAGGCGCAGGCGGGGAGACAGGCCTATGCGGATGTGATTGTGGTGGATCCGCCGCGGAAGGGATGTGATGAACGGTTGCTGCGGACGATTCTTCAGATGGCGCCAGAGAGGATCGTGTATGTGAGTTGTGATCCGGCGACGCTGGCACGGGATCTGAAGGTGCTGTGTGAAGGGGAATATCGGATTGAGAGAGTGCGGGCAGTGGATAATTTCTGCCAGACGATTCATGTAGAAACCGTGTGCCTTTTAAGCCGCGAAAATAAGGGTTTATAGGGTTTTATGGCGTCGTATGCGGATTTTATACATTTTCAAAATCCCTTGTAATATCATTCAGCCATTTTTTGCTCCGATAATGCCGTACGACAACCGGAATTTTCCAGAATTCATCCAGACAGAGAATAAAATAGACTGCCATTGGAGGCAGATCAAACACAAAAGCGCTCAAAAATCCGAGAGGAACAGAGATAACCCACATCGTAATTGTATCGCAGATCAGGCCAAAGCGTGAATTACCGCCCGCGCGAAAAATACCGGCGATGAGCAGGGTGTTCATGGCCTGTCCGATGACATAGTAGGAGCTGATGCAAAGCATGATACGCATGTAACGGGTTGCCTGATCTGTCAGTTCGAACAGGTGTGGAATGAGCGGATTCAGAGCCAGAACGACGCCGGCCGTTGCGAGGCTGATCAGAAAGGTGATCCGACAGAGGCGCCCGGCCATGATCCCGGCTTCTTTGATGTGCTTTTCTCCCATGGTTTTTCCGAGTAAAACGGAACCGCCGCCGGAAATACCGAAGCAGAGGATCGTGCACAGGTCGCGTACATTGGTGGTGATTGCGTTGGCTGCCACGACATCGGAGTTTAAGTGCCCGAGAATGATGGAATAGCTGGAAAATGCCAGCGTCCATAAGATATCATTTGCCAGTGCGGGCAGGGAATATTTTAAAAAGTCCTGAAACAGCAGGCGGTGTCTGCCGAATAAAAGCTTCCATTCAGGCTGAAACAGCTTTCCGGAGAACAGATCCTTCAGACACAGAATACACTCCACGCTCCGGGCAATCAATGTCGCGATGGCAACGCCGAGTACGCCGAGCTTCGGCGCGCCGAACAGACCGAAGATAAAGACGGCATTCAAAAATACGTTCAGAAGCAGTGCCGTACCGGAAATGATGGTACTTGTCCGGGCACGTTCGACACTTCGCAGGGTACTTTCATATACAGTCGAAAAACTCATGATGAAATAGGAAATTCCGATTATGCGCAGATAGGTGATACCGATGTCAATCAACTCAGCGTCATCCGTATAGACCATCATGAGCTGTCCGGGAATAAACAGTGTGAGCAGTGTGATAACAGCGGTAACGGACAATGCGATCTTTAAAGCGATGCCCATGATCGACTGAATCGCCCGCATTTCTTTTTTCCCCCAGTATTGTGAGCACAGCATCGTAATTCCGGATGATATTCCGAAAAAAAGTCCCTGCAGGATGAACTGGTACTGGTTTGCCAGAGATACGGCGGAAAGAGCGTTCTGTCCGACAAAACCCAGCATAAAAACGTCCGCGAAATTGACGGCCGAGTTTAACAGGTTTTGTATCGTGATCGGAAGAACCAATGCGAACAGAGCGCGGTAAAAAGATCTTTTTTCAGTCATCATTCAAATCTTCTTTCTGTAAAATTTCGGGAAGCGTGATTTTGCGGACTGCGGTCCATGAGGCACGCTGTCCGAATTTTGTGAGGCTCTGCATAAGTTCGATAACAGCAATCGTAGATTCCTTATCTTACATAGTCCGCAGTCTCTGTATCATATTATAATAAACAGTGAAATTCAAGAGTATATGGTAGATGATTTCGTGCAAAAAAAAGCAAAAACGTATGTCCCGGATGATGAAATTTCAAATGTTTTGTTGCAACTGAAGCGCATAGGGGTTACAATAAATATATTAGATTGGTGCGTATGACATACAGGCTGTTTGCGCGGCCGGATATGCTGTTGTAATAAGGCGGGTATGATGATCAGACAGGAGGAGAACAATGGGATTATTCAGTAAAAAAGACGTTTGTCCGGTGTGCGGAAGGAAAATAAAAGGAGAAGTTCATGTTAAAATCCGGGATAATGTTTCCGTTTGCCAGAACTGCAGCGCCATGATTAATATGGATGCGGCGATGATCCCGAATCAGACGGTGGAGGATATTAAAGAGCATCTGAAATACAGGGAGAAGAACCTGGAAAAGTTTATCCGGTTTGAGTCGACACAGGAGGCGAAGGCCGGAACAACGATTCTGTATGTGGATGAGCCGGCAAAGCTCTGGTATTGTACGAGAAATAAAAAAGAGAAAAACCCCCCGATTTTTATGTATGGTGAGCTTTCCGGCGTGCAGTATCTGGAGGATGGACAGCCGATAGAGAATGAGGAGAAGACAGGTCTGCTGGGATCCCTGTTCAGTGATAAAGCCGAGTCGAAGGCGATTCACAGCATGAAGCTGCGGATTGAACTGTCTAATCCATATGTAAAAACTGTTGATATAGAGATGATTGCGCCGAACAATGAGGTAAAAACCGGAACGATTACTTATAAATCCAACCGGCGTGCATTGGAGAAAGTGAGGGAGATTTTGTCCGGAATACAGGCGAATCAGCAGGGAAACGGACTGTACGGAGCGAATACGTCTGTTACGGATGAGCCGGCGGAGGATGCAGACGGCAGTGCGGCGGACGAGTAAGCTTTATGTGTAAATTTTCTGTCTGTTTTGCATATCCTATCATAAAGAATTCGTTTTTGGAGAGTATGATGGATTTTGGTCAGGAGTATTATCATATGTTTGACGGGCATGGCAGCGGGAAAATTCCTTTTTACATGACATATCCGGTGCGGAATTCCTTTTTGGAAGAGGCGGAATATGAAAGAGACTGCCGACGTCTGCAGGAAATGTATCCGCGGGATGCCAGAAGGATACAGACGCTGGTGGAACAGGAATGTGACAAAATGGAACACGAGGGGAGCATGATGTTCGATGAATATCCGGATCGCCTTTTGTTTCGTATGCTCTGCAGGCAAATCTGCCGTGCATTGCAGGATGATGAGGAAATGACATGGAACGTTATACCGGACCGCGATCATCCGCTTATGCAGCTGATTGAGGTGATGCTGACACAGGAAATGTACAGACGCCGTTGCCGATACCGCCGGTGCAGAAGGCGGTATTGAGCTCTGACGGGAGAGATGATGACATACATTGGGGTGAAAGGACAGAAGTAATATGCGCATATGGAAGCAATGTCTGATTGTGGCGGCTGTGTTCATTGCCGGCCTTTTTGTTTTTGAAAAACTGACGAACCATGAGACACAGAATCTGACCACAGATATGGCGGAGGCATCGCTTCCGGTGGTATATCTGATCGTGGGAGAGGAGCAGGTCAATGAGCTTCACGGTTACACGACACAGATGGATGCTGCTTCTGTCCGCGATACCATCACCCCGGTGGAGTCCGGCAGTGTTTTACCGATCAGTGTGGATTTGTACGGAAGTGAGATTACGTCGATCAGTTATGAAGTGAGAAGCCTTGATACGACGCGTCTCGTACAGCAGTCTGAAGCCGGGAATCTTTCGGCCTCGGATGATACCGCGACAGCGGATCTGACAATACAGAATCTTCTGACGGACGGTGAAGAATATCTGCTGATTCTGGATGTAACGGTTGACGGGGAATCCTGTTATTTTTATACCCGTATTATTCAGGAGGAGGACAGCCATATCAGTGAGTGTATTTCTTTTGTCAGGGAATTTCATGATATTACGATGGACAAGGATCGTCAGAGTGAACTGTCCTCCTATATGGAACCTCAGTCGGGAGAGGATAATACCACGCTTCAGACGGTGACAATCAACAACAGCCTGTCACAGGCCTGCTGGGGAGATTTTGAGGGAACGGAGGTAACGGAACCGACCGCTTCCGTTAAGGAGTTAAATGATTCCTATAATGTGATATTGCTGACATACATTCTTTCTTCCGTAGATGAAGACGGCAACGAAGAGTATTACAATGTGGAGGAGTATTACCGTGTCCGTTACGGTACGGAAAAGATGTATCTGCTGAGCTTTGAGCGTACGGTGGAAGAGATCTTTCAGGGGAACGAGAGTGACCTGCAGTCGGATGCACTGGTACTCGGCATCCGCTCCTCTGATGTGGATTATATGGCGAATGAGGCCGGCACGGTGGTTTGTTTTGTGCAGCAGGGCGAGCTTTGGAGTTACAATACGGAATCAAATAATCTGACACAGGTGTTCAGTTTCCGGACGGACGGCGAGATGGATGTCAGGGAAAATTATGATGAACACGATATCCGTATTATCCGCACAAATGAGAGCGGAAGCGTAGATTTTATTGTGTACGGATACATGAACCGGGGTGAGCATGAAGGAGAGGTCGGCATCAGCGTATGTTATTATGACAGCACGACGAATACGGTGGAGGAGCGGCTGTTTATTCCTTCTTCGGAATCTTATCAGATCATGAAGGAAGAGATCGGTCAGGTGATGTACATTTCGAATACGGGACTCTTTTATCTGGTGATCGGTGATCAGGTTCACTGTGTGAACATGGAGACGCTGGAGGATTCCGTATTTATCTCTGATTTGACGAAAGATAATTATGAGAGTTCAGCAGACGGCCGGTATCTGGCATGGACGGAAGGGAATGCCGCGGAAGCGGTGATACTGCATCTGACAGATTTGAAAAGCGGGACGACGACGGATATTGAGGCAGGGGAAGGCTTTTATATCCGCCCTCTGGGATTTCTGGAATCAGACTGTATTTACGGTCTGGCTGCGGAGGAAAATGTGTCGGAAGAGTCCGATATTTTTGCCATGAGCCGGCTGGTGATCGTTGATTCGTCGGATGAGAATCTTTCCGTGTTAAAAACCTATGAGGCGGATGGTGCGTATGTGACAGATGTGACGGTGGACGACGGTAATATTTATCTGCAGAGGATGACATACAGCGACGGTGTGTATATAGAGGCGGAGTCGGATACGATTTATAACCGGGATATGCAGGAGCAGGAACTGGTGTATGTTTCGTCTGTTACATCCGATATAAAACAGACAGAGGTGACGCTGCAGATGTCTGTTTCTGTTTCCGGAACACCTGGCCTTCTGATACCGAAACAGATTATTCCGGAGGAAACCGTGACGCTTGAGTTAGCGGATCAGGATGAGGGCAGTGCGTATTATGTTTACGCAAAAGGAAAGGTTCTGCTTGGAACGGATAGTGTGTCTGAAGCGGTGATGAGTGCGGATGAGAATCGCGGTGTGGTGATCGGGAGGAACCAGACATATGTATGGAAACGGGCGAAAGCATCATCACAGTCGATCACGGTGACTGCTGCGGAAGGAAATTCTTCGCAGTCCCGGGCACTGAGTATCCTGCTCGCGCAGATAGATCTGTCTGCGGATACGGATGGGATGACTGCCGACGGGAGTTCGGCATATGAGATCCTGGAAGAGACGGTAACAGACGGAACGGTTTATAATCTGACCGGCTGCAGTGTGGAGCAGACGCTGTATTTTGTCGGAACCGGGATGCCGGTATATGCCGTACTGAACGGGCAGGCTGTGTTGATCACCGGATATACAGACAGCAGTGTCAGCATTTATGATCCGATGACTGACCTGACGACGGTGAAAACCCTCACGGCTGCTGCAGAGGAGTTCGCGGCGAGCGGCAATGTATTTCTGGCGGTTTCGGCAGAATGATATACGGACAGATCGGGAGAATTATGATCAGGCAGTCATGCACATGTGACTGCCTTTTTGTTTTATAGGGAGGTTCATCCTCTTATATTCTGGAAGAATCTTCATCTCTGGCGCGGTGAAGAAGAAAATGATACCTCATCTGCGCTGATTTTAACTGGTAGATATAACAGTCGATCAGATCAGGATCAAGGGCATGATCCAGATTTATATAAGCACTGTCAAGATCGGCTTTAGCCTGACGGATGGCTTCTGTAATACCTGTCCGGGGCGGTTCCTGTGCGGGATGCTTTCGTCGTTTCATGTTTAATCTCCATTTCTCCGCCTGTCTGTTCACGACACTTTCATAGAAAACTTCCATTGCGCTGCTTATGCAGCGCGCCAACATCCATGAAAGTCGATGACTCCGCACTTCGTGCTCCCGTCATCGCCGCCGGTATTCGTATTCCGGCCTATTGGCCTACATACTCATACCGTCTTGGTCATCCAATATCCAGTCTCTTAGCCGTGCAAGCACGTCACGAGTCTGTCTATTGTTGACACTTTCATAGAAAGTATATCCTGAAAAATGGAAAATATTCGCAATAGTTGCCTGTCATAAATTTGCACAAAAATAATATATTACAACAAACAGAAAAACCGGAACAGACGTATGGATATGAGAATGGGAATACTGGCGGTCGCCGGGGTGTGCATCCTGGTCCTTCTGATCGGAATTATAAAGAAAAAGGGCGAGTTTCTGCTGAATTTTGCGACCCGGACGGTCGTCTGTCTGATTGTGGCTTATTTTCTGAATTCCCTGTTTGCGGCTCGAGGAATGGATGTTGCGGTCGGTGTTAATCCCATCAGTGTTTTGACATTCGGAAGCCTTGGTTTTTGCGGGATGCTGGCACTTTACGGCATACTTTTGCTTCAGTTATTGTGAAAATGCACAAGAAGAAAATTTGCGTAAAAATTGGGTGTAGACAACAGGGGAACAGATGGTTATAATCGGAATCAACTTAAAAAATTGAGGAGGTGAGGACGATTGGAAGCTGCATGCATGTTTATGTTACACTGGTGATTCTGTTCATTTCTGTGGTAGAGGATCTTTGTACCGACAGGATTCCGAACCACTGGATATGTACAGGATTTGCGGCAGGTATTTTTCTGCTGATTTTGCCCTGGACCACGATCGGATGTACCTGTTTTCTGACGGGTTTGCTGATACCGTTTCTGATCGGATGGATACCGTTTCGCATGGGGGCGATCGGAGCCGGGGATGTGAAGCTGCTGCTGGTGGTCGGATGTCTGAACGGCGGCAGAGACGTTTTTTGCTGTATCTTTTTATCTTTCCTGTTTGCAGCAGGAATCTCGCTCGGCAAATTGCTGAGTCTCAGACAATTCAAAAGCAGTCTGATGTTATGTTTTCAATTTTTTCAAAGCATATTTTTGCAGAAGAAGATGGAATTGTATCCGGAGAGGCATAGAAAAGGTCATACCATACATTTTTCAATAGCTGTATTTTTCGGATATGCTGCCTGGTGGGGGGGTGAGCACATGCAGGAGCATGTTATTTTTCTAGGCGGATTTGAGCTTGCTTATATGCAGAAACTGGCACTGTATTTCAACTCGCGTCTCAATCATGATACAAGGGTTGAAATTATGAATGTGTTATCTGAGCCGTTAACGCCGGAAGTCAATACGGTGTGGATCGGTTCGGAACATTTTATCGGAGAGGTCAGGCAAAGACGGGAAGAAGCGTCCTGTGTTGTCCTGGCGGAGGATGTTTCCGAGGACGTATCACATGTGTTTCGATATCAGCCATGTGAAAAACTTTATCAGAAAGTGATGTTTCGTTATCGGCAGATGCAGGGATTTCCGGTTGTATCTGTTGATGACATCAGGCAGACATGGTTCGTGATTACGACGGATGCAGCTCTGCCTTCCCTGCTGGCTTTTTCGGTCACCTTTGCGCAGATTCTGGGAGAAAGAGGCGGGGTCTTATATCTGAATCTGTCTGAATGCAGCGGGATGGAGGATGTATTTTTGCTGGAACGGGGAATGGATCTGACGGATGCGGCTGTTGAACTCCGGAAGGACGGTGAGGTCTGTCTGGATGCCTGTATCAGACGGCTGGAACAAATGGATTATATTATGCCTCCTGTGAATCCCATGATTCTGCATGAACTGCGGGAGCGGGAGGTGCAGAGACTGATTCGGGCCGTGAAACAGAAGCGGGAGTATGCTTATGTTGTTGTGGCGTTGGGAAGCAGCTGCTGCGGATGTGAGTTTTTCTTCCGTACCGCTGCGAGAATCATCCATCTTGCCGGTCAGGGTTATCTTTCCTCGTGTGGCCGAAAGGATTGGGTCAGATTTATTCGTTTATGCCTCGGGGAGAAGAAGACTCCGGTAGAGCAGATCAGTGTTCCGCAGATTTTTGCGGATCAGGGCGGCATTCATCTGATCCGTGCATGGCAGGAGGATGCTTTGGGACAGGCGGTCAGAGCCTGTCTGGACAGGGAGGTGGAAGAGTAATGCCGGAAGAATGGCAGGAGATCCGTTCGCAGATACTGGAAGAAATGGATCTGACCAGAGACATTCCGGATGAGGAACTTCAGGAAATGATTGCGCAGTATGTCGGGCGTTACAGCAGACAGCATCTGATTTCTCTGGAGAAACGGGCGGAATATCAGAGACATATTTTCCATTCGTTTCGTCGGTTGGATGTGATTCAGGATCTGCTGGATGATGAAGAGATTACTGAGATTATGGTAAATGGTCCGGAACATATTTTTTACGAAAAATCCGGTCGGATTTATCCGTGGAACGGCGGCAGTCTGACCGCTGAGAGACTGGCGGATGTGATTCAGCAGATTGTCGGAGGCGCAAACCGGACGGTTAATGAGTCGCAGCCGATTGCAGATGCGAGGCTTGCGGATGGTTCCCGGGTAAACGTTGTATTATCGCCGATTGCTATCGACGGATCTGCGCTGTCGATCCGAAAGTTTTTTCGGGAACCCATGACGTTGGACAAGCTGATTTCCATTGGTTCGATTTCAAAGGAGGCGGCGGATTTTCTGGCGCTTTTGGTCAGAGCTGGCTACAACATTTTTGTGTCGGGAGGTACCGGTTCAGGGAAGACGACTTTTTTAAATGCTCTGTCGGAGTATATTCCTCCGACACAACGGGTCGTGACGATTGAAGATTCGGCAGAGCTGCAGATGAAATCTATTCCCAATCTGGTGCGCCTGGAAGCGAGGAACAGCAACAGAAGCGGTGCGGAGGAGATCAGCATCCGGGATCTGATCCGGACGGCGCTGAGAATGCGTCCGGATCGGCTGATCGTAGGCGAATGCAGGGGAGGAGAGGCTCTCGATATGCTTCAGGCTATGAATACGGGGCATGACGGAAGCTTGTCTACCGGGCATGCAAACAGCAGTGAGGACATGCTTTCCCGTCTGGAAACCATGGTTCTCATGGCGATGAATCTGCCGATGGAGGCGATTCGCAGACAGATCGCATCGGGAATCGATATTCTGGTACATCTCGGCAGACTGCGTGACAGAAGCAGAAAAGTGCTTTGTATTTCGGAAATTCAGGGCATCCATGACGGAAAGATCTGTCTTTCTGCTCTGTATCGATTTGAGGAGACGGAAGAAAGAGAGGGAAAGATATATGGCGTCTGGAAAAAAGAGGGGGATTTACAACATACCCAAAAACTTCAGTTTGAAGGACTGGCAGAAGCGTACGAAGGGCTCCGGAAGACGGAATGAAAAACGAAGCGGCCCGTATCATACCCGCCTTCCTCCGGGGTGGATGGTCAGGCAGATCGTTCCGGGAGCGGTGCTTTCCGCGGGGGCGGCATTTGTATTCTATCGGTCTGCCTGGGCGATGATTCTCGGAATTCTTATCATTCCGCTCTATATAAAAAGCAGCAGAAAACGATGGATGCAGAAACATCTTCAGGAATTGCGTCAGCAGTTTATTTCCGCCATGCAGATGGTTTCCGGTTCTTTGAGCGCAGGCTATTCCATGGAAAACGCATGGAGAAGAGCAGAGCAGGAAATGAACTCGCTGTACGGAGAGAACGCGGAGTTTTGTATGGATCTGCGGTATATGAATCAGAGGATGGCGATGAATGAATCTCTGGAAAAAATATTGACGGAATATGCAGGACAGAGTGATGTCGAAGACATTTGTCAGTTTGCGGAAATATTTTCTTATGCGAAGCGAAGCGGCGGAGATCTGACTGAGATCATCCGTTCCGTGACGGGACGGATGCAGCAGAAAGCGGAGATCCTTTCCGATATTGAAACAGCTGTCGCATCAAAGAAAATGGAACAGGGGATGATAAATCTGCTGCTGCCGGGTGTTTTGCTGTTCGTGACGATCAGCTCGCCGTCTTATGTCATCACATTGTACCATAATGCTCTGGGAGTTCTGGTCATGAGTGTTTGTCTGGGAGGTTATCTGTGCTGTATTTTCTGGTCGGAACGATTGACAGATATTCAGGTATAAGAGATTGCGGAATGAAAAAGAAAAGAAATACAGACATTAAGAATCATAAGATAATGAAGATGCTGGAAACCCATAAAAAATCCGTACTGATCTTTGGGCTGTTTGTACTGCTGTCGGCGGGCATGTGGCTGAAGGATCAGGCGGATAGGGGGAACTTCGAGGGTATTGTTGAGAGAGAGGCCGGGGGTGGCGCCGCACAGAGCAGGATATATTCATTTCGTCTGGAAAAGGATACGGATGCAGAAATCTCGTCTGAAGAATCGACGGTTTTCGTAGGCGGGAACGTTTCCGGCGGACAGGATGATGAACTTGCGGATTCCGGAGAACTGGAGCTTGACGTGTTTCCCGTTCAGCCGGATTTCGGGGAAGCTTTTGCATTGCTTGAGGAGGCTGTTGACGCATGGGAGGCGGTTTTCCTGGGGGAAAATGATTCTGTTGATGAGGTGAGGGAGAATCTTGTCCTTCCGTCTGAGATCTGCGACGGACTTGTTCTGATCTCTTACGAGAGCAGCGATTACGGAGTCCTTCAAACCGATGGTACGATTGAGACAGATACGTTGACGGATGAAGGTGCACTGGTCGAACTGACCGCGGTTTTTTCCTATGGGGAGTATGAGCAGATTGAGACAGTGACGCTTCGGATTTTGCCGCCTGCGGAGGGAAGCACGGATTGGATTTACAGTGAACTGGAAAAAGCAGCGCAGCAGGCGGAGGAGGAGAGCCGGGAGGAAGACAGTTTTTCGCTTCCGGAATCCATTGCAGGATATCGCATCGTCTGGGAGGAGAATCGGGAATATCAGTGGCTCTATTTTCTGCTGATCGGAGCAGTTCTGGTGATTTGCCTGGAGCAGAGAGAAAAACAGGCGGAAAAGGAAAGAAAGAAAAAGCGGATGGAACAGCTGGAATATGCATATCCGCAGATGGTGGATCAGTTTTCGGTTTTAATTGACAGTGGTATGACGATTCGCGGCGCATGGGAAAGAATATTAAAAAAAGATACGTATGCCGGTTACGGAAATGCTGCAAAAAACCGATCAGGGAACAGAGCTTTGCTGGAAGAAATGTGGATTACATATCGTGAGATCAGGGAAGGCCGGGGCGAACGGGAGGCATATGAACGTTTTGGCAGCCGCATCGGTTTGATGTCTTATAAAAGGTTCAGTTCGATTCTGGCACAAAATTTATCCAAGGGAACGCGGGATATGAAGGAGCTTTTGCAGAAGGAATCGCTGGAGGCGATGGAGATGCGGAAGAACCGGGCTCGCAGACTGGGCGAGGAGGCAGGTACGAAACTGCTGTTTCCGATGCTTGTCATGCTGATGCTGATTCTGCTGGTATTGCTGCTGCCGGCATTGACCAGTCTGTAGAGGGACATAAGGTAACTGTGAAGTTATCGAACAGTTACGATATGAGGATGCCTTTTTGTATCATGGGAAAGTTCGTTCTGTGATATAAAAATGCTCTGCAGGGATATATCTGCAGGGCGAACCTGCCGCAAGCGACACTTTATTTCAGAGTGCGGACAGGAAAACGTCGAGTGAAAGGACAGGGGGAGTATATGAACGAATTAAAACGGTTTATAACGGAAGAAGATGGTATCGGCACGGTGGAAATCATTCTTATTTTGGTTGTGATTATCGGTCTGATCATCATATTTAAAAGCCAGCTGACGACATTGGTAAACAACACGTTTTCCAATATCAGCAATAAGGCGGGAACATTGTAATGAAAAGCAGAGGCAGTATCACGCTGTTTCTGGCCATGCTGCTGACATGTTTTTTTTCGGCAGTCTTCGCTTTCCTGGAGGCTGCCCGTGTCAGCGGTCTGAAAGCAAACTGTCAGATCAGTACCGTGCAGGCGGCAGATACTGTAATGGCATCCTATGACAGGACGCTCTGGGACGAATATCATCTGCTGTTCTGGCAGACTTCGGAGAGCGATGTTCCGAATTTTGATGCAATGGAGAGCTTGCAGCAGGACGCAGTTGAGGGAAACCAGACATCCTCCGCGGGTTCTCAGAAAAATTATTATATGCTTCAGGTTCATCTTGCGGAGGTTACGACAAATGCATATCAACTGGCGACGGATGACGGCGGAGCGGCTTTTCAGGAAGAGGCGGCGGAGATGATGAAATATACTGTCGCTGAGGAGACATTGAATACGATGCTGGCGTGGGTGACCGAAAAGGATGTATCCGGCGAATCGCAGACAGATCTGGAATCAGAAGCCATCGATGCGTTGGAAACGCTGGAAACAGCTGTGAGTGCAGATGAAGCGTCATCTGCAGCAGGCGGAGGCGAAACGGCCGGAGCATCCTCTGAAACAGAAAGCGGCGAAACGGTTGAAGCAGCGTCTGATACAGGGGGCGGGGGAGCAGGTACGATAGAAAATACGGCAAAAGGAGTTTCAGTTTCGGATAATCCATTGACGTGGGTAAAGAAAATGAAGAAAAACGGAGTCCTGGCATTTGTGATGTCTGAGGAAACTATTTCACAGAAATCGATAGATACAAGTTCCTGTATCATGAAGCGTACGCTGGAAAGCGGAAATATGAATGTCTCATCAGATCAGACGAGTGTGGAAAAAATGTTGTTTTACCTGTATCTGGAACAGTATTTTACAGACGCCGCGGATGATTCCGCAGACCATGTTCTGGAGTATGAACTGGAATATATGATTGCGGGAAAGGCGGAGGATCAGGAAAATTTAAAAGCAGTCGTGCGGCGCTTGCTGTTGATACGGGAAGCTGCGAATCTGGCGTATCTTGAATCCGACGCGGAAAAACGGCAGGAGGCCGCAGCGGTTGCGGTGTCTTTGGCGGCCGCGGTGGGACATCCGGAACTGGAACCTCTGGTACAACAGGGAATACTGGCGGCCTGGGCTTATGCCGAATCGCTGAGTGATGTCCGTATTTTGCTGGAAGGCGGTAAAGTGTCTCTTGTGAAAACATCGGCTCAGTGGCATACCGATCTGGGGAATCTTTCGACGACAGTTTTTTCCGTAAGCGGAGATGATCAGACAGAAGGGCTCTCCTACGAGAATTATCTGGTCCTTTTGATGTGGATGGTTTCGGATGAAAAGCTGGCGCAGCGGGCGATGGATATGATTGAAAAAAATACGGGCGTCAGGATGGATCTGATGGTCTGTCGTGCGGAGTGTGATTATGTATATGAAGCATCACCCTTATTCTGGAATTATGTCACATTAGGACAGCATACTTTTGGGACGTATCAGTTCCGGGATCAGAACACGATTTCATTTATCGGATCCGGGTAGCGGAGTATATGAAGGAGGCGGACATATTACAGTGCTTTTGCGTCAGTACAGAATACAGAATGGTTTCCGAAAAAAATCTAACAAATCTCTCTCAAATCATAATCGGTTCGTTCCTGGTTTTGCTCACCGTGTTTATCCCGTAAACATTTGCGCAAAAGCACTGCAATATGTCTGCCGGAAAGGAAGTTTCACGGTGGAAGCTGCCTTTGTACTGCCGCTGTTTCTTTTCGCGGCGGTGGTTGTGCTCGACATGTTTCCGATGCTTATGATTCAGACGCAGGTCAATGCGGGGCTGCAGTATACGGCCAGAATTCTGGCTGTTTCCTGTCAGGATCCGGATACGGACGAAATGTTGATTTCTTTTGCGGAAGGACAGGTTCTTTTTCGCACCTATATGAATGAACATGGTTATGAGGAGTCCGTTCTGGAAAACGGGCTTGGCAGCATCTCTCTGCTATCTTCTGATCTGGAAGGAGATTATGTGACACTGACGGCTTCTTATGAGGCAAAATTGCCGGTTTCGTTCTGGACGCTGGATGCATTGCCAGTCCGTCAGAGCGTTAAAATGAAGAAATGGACCGGCGCTGCACAGGACGGGGATGATGAGGATGATACATATGTATATATTACGCCGACCGGGAGCGCGTATCACAAAACGGCGGAATGTTCTTATTTAAAATTGTCCATCCGCAGTGTTTCAGTGGCTCAGCTGGGTTCGTTGCGGAATAAGAGCGGGGGCATTTATTACGCTTGCAGCTGTTATGATGGCGGCAGTCTGGTCTATATTACTGATTACGGAACACAGTATCATGGCGATTTAAACTGCAGCGGGTTAAAACGGACGGTCTATAAGGTGTCGATAGATAATGTCGGAGACCGGCATGCCTGCTCCAAATGCTGTGCCGGTGAGTGATGGGACAGATTGAAAAACTTTTTGAGTGATGGAACATTGATAATTGAATAAGGGTATCACCAAATTAAGGGATGGGGGAATTATGTGACGGGAAAATGTGTATTGCTTGGTGTTTTGTTTGTTTTTGCGGGGATGGATGTGAAAAAACGGGAATTGTCTCTGTTGCTGCTGGGAATCTGCGGAGCTTTTGGAGTGATCCTGTTTTTGATGACGGATGAGTTGCTCTGGCAGGAACTTCTGGGCGGTTTGTGTGTCGGAGGAGGCATGCTGTTATTTGCGCTGGTATCAAAGGAAAGTGTCGGCGTGGGTGACGGGCTGTTGTTTTGCGTTACCGGAATTTATCTGGGATTGTGGCAGAACCTGCTTTTGTTGTTTGGAGCGGTCCTTTTCTGTGCAGCAGCGGGGGCGGTTCTTTTGCTGCGGAAAAAATGTACGCGGAAACAGCAGATTCCGTTTGCCCCCTTTGTTCTTATCGCAGATGTGGCGTTGCTTTTCTTTATGTCGTGAAAGGATTGCCGGAGAACGTGAAAGGAGAGAAGAATGCGGGAATATGTGGGTTGAAAGATTACATGAAGATTCAGTTGGAATGACAGGAAGGGAATGTTTCCGAATGGGTAAAAGAAAGAAAATGCGGATTAGAATGAATCTCGGGGGAATAAGTTTGAAACGGACAGTAAGAGCTTCTTTTACGGTGGAAGCGGTGTTCCTTTTTCCGATGATCGTTTTCCTGATTGCGTTTATGCTTCATTTGTCCATCGACTGGTTGTCGGATATACAGCAGACAGCTGGGGACACGGATGTGCTGCGAGAACTGGATACGCGGACGTATTTTCTAAGGCAGGAGATGCTGCAGGGCATATGGGATTCTTTGAAGCAGGGCGTCAGCCCGGATTGATAAACAGGTATGGGTAATACGGAAAGGAAACGATATGAATGTTGAATATTTGAGAACCGCGAAAAAGAGTTATATGATTATAAAAGAGGCGGATTATCCGTTTGAAGAATATGAACTGAAGATGATTTTACATAATGATATTCCATGTCTGCTTCCTCTTCAGGTTATTGTTGAAGACGGGCAGGTAGAATACTGGTATGATGTGACCGGGATGCAATCGTTGA